>Ga0209233_1000097_pt1 | contig 295452 bp, 266 predicted proteins | sample AraplaCL_Cvi_mCL_FD_184269 | JGI IMG/M metagenome (GOLD analysis project Ga0209233, IMG submission 184269) | Arabidopsis root microbial communities from the University of North Carolina, USA - plate scrape CL_Cvi_mCL (SPAdes) (version 2) | ecosystem: Host-associated > Plants > Roots >... | reverse complement strand
CGATTTCACCCTTGGCGACGGAAAATGACAGTCTCGGGCCGTTTCGTGTCACCTTCAAGCCGGAGACACCGAGCGCTTCGCCCGATACGACGCTGTCGCCGCGAAAAGCACTATGATGCGAGAGCGTTCGTCCGACCATAAGTTCAACGATCTGCGGAATGGCTAGTCCTGCGAGCGACCGTGTAATCACATGCTGGCCGTCGCGCAGGATAGTGACATCGTCACCCACCTCGAAAATCTCCTCGAGCCTATGGGAGATGTAAAGCGTCGTGACACCCCGCGCTTTCAACCGCTTCAGAATTTCGAACAGGCGATCGACCTCCTTGGAGGTCAAGGTCGCCGTCGGTTCGTCAAGAACCAGAAGCTTGCTTTCGTAGCAGAGCGCCTTGGCTATCTCGAGCAACTGCAACTGCGCGATGCTCAAGCGACTGGCAGGCGTCGTCGGGGCTACGTCGAGACCGACTTCTGCCAGGAGTTCCGCCGCCCTGGTGTTCATTTGCGTGTAGTTCACCAGGCCGTATCGGCGAGGCAGATGTTCAAAGAGCAGGTTTTCGGCAACGCTAAGATTGGAAAGAGGATGCAGTTCCTGGTGAATGACGCGGATGCCTGCCTTGAATGCCTCCAAGGGAGAGGCTGGATCATAGCGCTCGCCGTCAAATAGGATTTGACCGTCATCAGGCCTGAAGACACCGCCGAGCAGGTTGATAAGGGTGGACTTGCCCGCGCCGTTTTCACCCAGAAGAACATGTCCCTTGCCGCGACCGATGCGTATCGAAACATCCCTGAGCGCCACGACGCCCGGGAATCGCTTGCCTATCCCTTCCAGCTTCAAGATGTAGTCATCTGCCGCGTCTGACACGTCCACCTCATGCATGGTCTATTGAAATGGGAAATGGCCGCCCGCCCGTTACTACGCCAAGGTGGCTCGAAAACCAGCTTTACCGGGCATTCCACGGGAAAGCGATCCGGCAGCGGATAGCGCCGGCCGAGCAGCCGGCGCTTTGTTTAGCCACCAAGCCAATGGCTCGGACTACTTGATGTCCTTGGCGGTAATGAGCGTGACGTCCGTCTTGACCCAGCCGCTGAATTTTTCGCCGGCGTATTCGCGAAGACCATACTTGATACCCAAGGCCGCCATCTCGGCACCGTATTGCTCAACAGTGGCAAGCATTTTACCGTCCTTGATCAACGGCTTGACAGATGGAATATTGTCGAAGCCGACGACCTTGATTTTGCCGCTCTGGCCGGACGCATCGAGAGCCTTGACGACGCCGAGCGCCATGGAGTCATTTGCGGCCATGACGCCCTGAATATCCTTATACTTGGTCAGGAAATTCGTCATGACGGTGTTGGCTTCTTCCGTCTCCCAATGGGCGGTCTTGCTGTCGAGAAGTTCGAGCTTGCCGTTCTTGATGGAGTCCATGAAGCCCACCTTGCGCTCCTTGGCGTTGTCGGCCTCAGGATTGCCTTCCAGGATTACGACCTTCGCGCCCGGCCCCAGCTCCTTGGCAAGAGCATCGCCCGAAAGCTTGGCGCCCTCAGTGTTGTCCGGCCCGAAGAAAGCAAGATCGACCCCGGCTGCCTTCTTCGCGTCCGCATCCAGGGGCACGTCGATGTTGATGACCTTGACGCCGGCCTTCACTGCCTTTGCAAGCGGAGTGACCATCGCCTTCGAGTCGGCCGGCGCAACGACGATAATGTCGTATTTCTGCGTCACGAAGTTTTCGACGGCATCGACCTGTGAGGCGAAATCACGCTCGTCCTTCATGCCGACGGCCTTGAAGTCGAACTTTTCCTTGTTCTCAGCCGCATACTTGTCGGCGCCTTCCTTCATCTGCTTGAAGAACTCATTGGACAAGGACTTCATGATGAGACCGACCTTGGGCTTGCTAGCCGCGAAGGCGGGCGACACGCTGCAAGACAGCGCAAGCATCAACGTGCCTGCAAGGCCAAGCTTCAACGCCGCACGGCGCGGCGCGCTGATCAAGACGGATTCATGCTTTTTGGAATTGGACATTTCTCTCCTCCCGAACGGTCCTGGGCTCAGCTCCACCTGAGTTGTCAACGACAATGAACCGTTTCCAGATACAATTGGGTAGCATGCTCTCAACAATTGTCAAGACGTCACAAATTAGAGCTAAAGTCGGCGTGGATTGCAATTTTCTCCATATGCTGCAGTATATGCGGTGAACCGTTTCCATCAGGCAGATGCGCTTTCCACTGCATGACGTCGCCGGCAGTCGAATTTGGATGCGTCGCTTCGATTAAGACGGTAGAGAGCACTTGCTGAAGCCCCGGACCACGCGACTTTTGGCCGCTGACGGCGAAGATGAAGGACATACGTTTCTGTTATGCCAAAGGTCGGAATTCGAGACGTTGCCAAGCTCGCGGGAGTTTCCACCGGGACCGTTTCGAGAGTTCTGAACAATCATCCCTCGGTCACACGGGATTTGAGGGCGCGCGTCAGCGGCATCATAGAAGAACTCGGCTATATGCCCGATCCGTCCGCAAGAAGCATGCGCAGCAAGGTTAGCCGCCTGATCGGCATCGTCATCCCTGATCTGACCAATCCCTTCTTCTCGGAACTCGTCCAATCAGCCGAGCAGGCCGCTGCAAGACACGGCTATAACATCATCGTCATGACGTCTTTCGATCATGCGGCAAAGGAAGCAGACCGCATCGGGCAACTGACAAGCCGAAAGGTGGACGGCATCATTCTCGTTCCGAGCAACGATTTCCATACGATCAAGCTGCCGAAAGGGCTGCCGATCGTCGTGGTCGACCGTCTTATGCCCGGATATTCGGGCATCGCCTCCGACCACCGCAGCGGCGTTCGACTGGGTGTCGAATACCTTTTGAAACTCGGCCATCGTCGTATCGGCTTCATTTCAGGCCCAAAACATTCGGTCCCCGCCAGTGATCGTTTAAAGGGTTATCGGGATGCGATGGAGCAGAACGGCGGCAAAGTGCAAAATGCCGAACCGTCGCTGATTGCCGAGGCGGCATTCGACTACGAGAGCGGGCGAGCGGCGGGAAACTATCTCCTCGCGCGTGCGCGCAGCGAGCGCCCGACAGCCATATTCGCGAGCTCGGACCAGCAGGCGATCGGTTGCATGCGGGCGGCATATGATTTGGGTATCCCGATACCCGCAGCCCTTTCCATCGTAGGCTTTGACGGCATCCCACTGTCAAGCATGACAATCCCACGCCTGACGACAATGAAGCAGCCGATCCAAAAAATCGCGGCAGCAGCCGTGGCGGTCCTATTGAATGAGCGGCCCGCACCAAGCGTCGACCATCCGATCTTATTCGCCTGCGAGCTTTCTGAGGGCGAAACAACTGCTACTCCTCAACCAGACTAAGATTTTGGCATAGTCGCGCGGCCGCTTTATCGCAAGGAGCGCGATTTCTGACGCTCGCGGGCAGGGCGTCGAGCGTTTCGCCCACAGCAAATTCCACCACAACACAAAGTGAGGAAGTCCCCGTTCAAATGCAAAGCGACCGCGCAACCTGCGGCACCAAGGCTACCGTCCCTTGGGGTGGAAAGGACCGGTCAGCTCAGGCTTTTCTAAGTTCCTCAAATGGAACAACTTGATTGCGGGGTAGGGAGCGCTTGCTCAGCTTGCGAAATAGCCAACGCTGACGTCGTTATCCAAGCCGCGGACATTGCCCTTTGTCAGCCGCGGTTCGGTAGAATTACTTTTTGTCTCTTCGTTTCAAACGGATACTGATTGGACCGCCCTCATCCTGACTGAGCTCGAACTGATTTGTCTTGCGAACAAGGTCGCTGAGTTTTCGAAAGCCGAATGTGCGTGGGTCGAAATCCGGCGCGAGATTCAGGAGCTGCTTGCCAACTGTGCCCAGATTGACCCAGCCGTCCTCGCTGTCCTCCTGCAATAGGACTCTCTTGATCAGTGGGACGGCGGTGCTCGCCGGCTGCAGCGGTTTGTCGGCAGACGCGATGGCCTGGCCGTCCTTGGCCCCGCCGGGCAGCAGGTTTTCGGTATAGATGAACCGCCTGCAAGCCTGACGAAAACTCTCCGGTGTCTTCTGTTCGCCGAAACCGAATACATCCACGCCCTGTTCGCGGATACGAGCGGCAAGTCGGGTGAAATCGCTGTCCGATGACACGAGGCAGAACCCATCGAAACGGCCGCTGTGCAGCAAGTCCATCGCATCGATGACCAAAGTAATATCCGAAGCATTCTTTCCTGTCGTATAGGCAAATTGTTGCTGCGGAATAATTGCGTGTTTGGCTAGCACATCCGCCCACCCTTTCGAGCGCGTACCGGAAAAGTCGCCATAGATCCGGCGGACGCTCGCCTCGCCGATCTTGGCGACTTCTTCAAACAAGCCGTCGGCGATCTTGGCCGATGTGTTATCGGCGTCGATCAGCACGGCGAGGCGCGGAGAACGTGTTTCAGATGGCATTTCGCTCCTCATAGGTGAAACGGACCCGAACCTCACACAGGGTACTCGTTCGAAACCGACGCGTCAGCCGCTGTCACCAGAATTGGCCGTATTTCGTGCTCTCTCTTCGGCGGCAGGACCATTGGCATAGATGGCGAGACGCTCGTGTCTCGCGTCCGTTGGACGTAAGCCTACGATTTGTTGCTGCTGCTCCACCTGCTTCCATAGTTGCTGCAATATAGGCTAACTTCGGTTCACTAGGTGGTTTGTTTTGCGCCAATCTTCGTACTCTCCACGGGCATCGTCATGCAGCGGATAATATCGCTGCAACGACCCACCCTCCATAAGCTTCATTCGCGAAAACTCCTCCCAATCGTGATGCTTTTGCGACTCTTCGATTACCTTAGAAGCCATTGCGACTGGAAGCACCACCACCCCGTCGTCGTCGGCGACGATGATGTCGCCGGGGATTACCGTGACACCGCCGCAGGCAATCGGAACGTTGACGGCATTGGGATAGATGCTGGTCTGCACATGATAGTTGGGCGTCCAGCCGCGCAGCCATAGGGGGAGATCCAGCTTTTCAACATTGGGCCGATCGCGCATGCACCCGTCGATTACGATACCAGCGCCGCCTCTGCCTTTGAAATACGTCGACATCATATCGCCAAAGACACCCGAGCTCATGTCGCCGCGCGCGTCGACCACGACCACATCGCCCTCCTGCGCGTGATAGAGCACGTGCCGGTGCAACTGCGTCTCCGGATCGGCATATTCTCCCTCGGTGAAGAGGTCCGGTCGCTGCGGCATGAACTGGAGGGTCAGCGCCGGCCCGACGATCGACTTCCCGCGGTTCTGCGGCACGGGACCGACCATGTGCGGATTGCGGAAGCCCATGTGGCCAAGGGTACCGGCAACCGTCGCGGCGCCGATTTCCTGCAGTGCGTCGATCAGGTCTTTAGGCGGTCGCGTAATATCGGGAGTATGCGTCATTTTAGCCTCCGGTGGATGGAACTACCAGTTCGTAACAGAACCGTCGCGGCGCTTCAGGTGAGGTGCTTCCCAGAAACGAAAACTCTCCGCCTTGACCACCTCTTCATTGACCTCGACGCCGAGCCCCGGCAGATCGCTCACCGGATAGTGGGGGCCGTCGAGCCGCGGTTGCACTGGGAAAAAGTCGGCATTGTCAAAGCCCAGCTTTGTTTCGGGCGCCCTGGTCTCGAGCCAAGCGAAATTCGGTACCGCAGCGGCGAGATGGATGGTCGCGGCCGTGCAGACCGGGCCGAGGGGATTATGCGGCATCAGGTCTACATAGTGCGCCTCGCTCCAACCAGCGACCTTCATCGCTTCGGTGAACCCGCCAACATTGCAGATATCGAGCCGGTTGAACTGATGGATGCCACGCTCGATGTAGGGCAGGAATTGCCACTTGCTGGAAAATTCCTCACCGATGGCGAACGGGATGTCGGTCATCTTGCGCAGGGATTCGTAGGCCTCCGGCGTCTCGTCTCGTATCGGCTCCTCGAGGAAGTCGAGTACGCCACGACCGAGCTTGTTACAGAAGCTCGCCGCTTCTGCCACCGACAGCCGGTGATGATAGTCGATACCGAGTACGACGTCGTCGCCCAGCGCCGCGCGCGCCTTGTTCAGCATAGTTGCGGTGGCGCCAATCGACTCCCGCGGCTCAAAGATGTCCTTGCTGTTTTGCCCGACGGGGAAGAAGCGGATCGCCTGCCACCCCTGTGCGCGTAGTTCGCGGGCTCGTTCGATGGCAACATCGCCCTCGGCCTCGTCGCCGGTCGAGGCGAAGGTGGGAATTCGGTCACGCTGCTTGCCACCCAGCAGTTCATAGGCCGGCACCCCCAGCGCCTTGCCCTTGATGTCGTGAAGGGCAATGTCGATGGCGGAAATCGCCGCCTGCAAAACGCGCCCGCCTTCGAAGTATTGGCTGCGATAAACTTCTTGCCAGATCCGACCAATCTGCATCGGGTCGCGGCCGATGAGAAACCCGCGATAGTGCTCGATCGCGCCGGCCACGGCCTTCTCGCGACCGCTCAAGCCGCTCTCGCCCCAGCCGAAGATGCCCTTGTCGGTCTCGACCTTGACCAGCATCTGGTTGCGCGTTCCTACCCATACCGGATAGGGCTTGATAGCGGTGATTTTAAGCTTCGCAGTCATCCACATCCTCGTTTAACACGCATCCGCTCTGTCTCAGTTGGCCTTGAGGGCCATCTCTGTTTCTCCGTCGAACAGATGCATCCGCTCCTGATCGAACTCGAGCCAAATTGGCTCGTCGGGCGCGACGGCAATGGTCGGCGGGACGCTGACATTGACGATGGCGCCGGACAGGAACGCCTGTACGAAAGTGACGTCTCCGGTTGGCTCCACCGTGTAGGCCTTTGCGGGGACGCTTCCTGGCACCGCACTCTTGTGCAGTTTGATCGTCGAGTGACGTGCGCCGAGCACGATTTTCTTGGTGGTTGCCCTCGCGACCTTCCGGGCGTTTTCTGACGAGAGTTCGAGGCGCCAGCCCTCCGCGCTGGTCAACACTATGTTGCCGCTTGCCGTTGACGCCTCCAGCGGAACAAGGCTCATCGCCGGGCTGCCGACGAAGCTGGCGACGAACATGTTCACCGGATGGGCAAAAACCTGCGCTGGTGAATCGTATTGCTGCAGGTAGCCGCCGTTCATCACCGCCATTCTGTCGGCCATGGTTACCGCTTCGAGCTGGTCGTGCGTCACATAGATGATCGTCGCCTTGAGGTCCTGGTGGAAACGCTTGATCTCCGACCGCATCTGCACGCGCAGCTTTGCGTCGAGGTTGGAGAGTGGTTCATCCATCAGGAATACCGCTGGATCGCGAACGAGGGCACGGCCCAGCGCCACGCGTTGCTGTTGTCCGCCCGAAAGTTCGCGTGGCTTGCGCTCGAGCAGTTGCGTCATGTCGAGCACTCGCGCTGCTTCCTTGACCTTCCTGTCGATCTCGTCCCTTGGCAGTTTGCGCATCTGCAGGGGGAACGCCAGATTTTTGTAGACCGATTTCTGCGGATAGAGCGCGTAGTTCTGGAACACCATTGCGATGTCCCGGTCCTTGGGGTCGAGGTCGTTGACCATCCTGTCGCCGATGACGATGTCGCCAGATGTGATGGGGATGAGCCCCGCCACAAGGTTGAGTGTGGTTGTCTTGCCGCAGCCTGAAGGGCCGACGAGCGCAACAAATTCGCCGTCGTTGACCGTCAGCGAAACGTTGTTGACAGCTTTGAAGCTGCCATAGGTCTTGACCAGATCTTTGAGGACCACGTGGGCCACCGGCAACTCCCCTAGTGCTTGACTGCGCCTTCCGTAAGGGCGCGTACGAAGTATCGTTGCAGTACGAGGAACAGGACCACGACAGGCACGCTCATCATGAAGCTGGCCGCCATCAGGCCCGGAAAGTCCGTTGTATTTTCCGAGAAGAAGCGCTGGATGCCGACCGGCAGAGTCAATTGCTCGTTCTTGGAGAGGAAGGTGTAGGCGTAGATGTACTCGTTCCATGCGCCAATGAAGGAATAGATCGCCGTGGCGATGATTCCCGGCGCCGAGAGCGGCATCACGATCAGGACAAAGGCCTGGAACCGCGTTGCCCCGTCGATGCGCGCCGCCTGCTCGAGTTGCACCGGGATGTTGTCGTAGAAGCCCTTGAGGAGCCAGATTGCCAGTGGCAGCCCGAATGTGAGGTAGGTGAGGATGAGTGACCCATGTGTGTTCACCAGCCCGATCGCGCGCATCAGGATAAAGAGCGGCACGAGAAAGATCACTGCCGGGAACATGTTGCGAAGCAAGACGGCGAAGAACAGAAAGTTCCGGCCCGGGAAGGTGAAGCGTGAAAACGCGTAGGCCGCAGGAACAGCCACGATTACCGAAAGGATGGTCGTGGCGGTGGAGACGAAAAGGCTGTTCCAGAAGAAGCGCAGGAAGTCCCGGCCGACGCTGTTTTGCGGATCGAGCAGCTTCTGGTAGCTGGCGAGAGTGGGATGGTCCGGCCACCACTGTGGCGGGAACTGCATGGCCGCGAAGCCGGACTTGATCGAGGTGATCAGCATCCAGATCATCGGCAAAGCGGTGTAAAGCAGCATGAAAACAAGGAAGACGCGTCCGCCCCACCGCCAGCCATCGATGCGCATGCGGCGACGCGCCCGGCCTCGATGAGCAGTTTCGGCAATCGCGCTCATTCGCTTCCATCCTTCTGTTCGTTGCCGCTCAGCGCCCGGACGTAAAAGTAGCCGAACGACATAAGGATCAGGAACAGCAGCACCGAATAGGCCGATGCCACCCCCCAGCGCTGGCGACCGAAGGCAAGTTCATAAATGTGGGTGATCCAGATGTGCGAGGCGTTCGACGGCCCGCCGCCAGTCATGATCCAGGGGATGATGAAAGAATTGAAGTTGGCCACTGCCAGCAGGAGGATCGTCACCGTCGAGACGTTTCTCAGGTGCGGAAAGGTGACGTGCCAGAACCGCTGCCATGCATTGGCTCCGTCGACTTTTGCGGCGCGCAGCAACTGATCGGGAACCGTCTGCAGGCCTGCCATCATCATGATCATGGCAAACGGAAACTCTCGCCAAATATTGACGACGATCAGCGAGGGCAACACTGTGCTGACGCTGTCGATGAAATTCGGCGGCCGGTCGGCCAACCCGAGGCCGACCAGCACCGCGCCGATGATCCCAAAGTCCGAATGGTAGATCCACTTCCAGATATAGGACGCGGCGACCGCGCTGATGACCCAGGGAATGATCAGGATGGCCCGCAGGATGCCGCGGCCGATGAAGTCGCGATGGAGCGCCAGGGCGCAGGCAAACCCCAGGACAAATGAGATGAGAGTGGATCCCAGTGTCCAGATAAGAGTGTTCGAGGTGACCGTCCAGAACACCGGACTTGTGAGGATGGCGATGTAGTTGTCGAGGCCGACGAAAATCTTGTCCCGGAGTTGCAGGCCAGGCGGTGTGTTAAAGAACGACAGCTCGATCGTGTAGTAGATGGGATAGGCAATGACGATGAGCATCACGGCGATCGCAGGAAGCACGTATGCGTAGTCAGCGCGATGCTCCCAAATCTTTCGCAGCACGCCGGACCTGTCGGTCTGCAGTCTTCGGCGCGCCTCGGCCTTGCCAGTCAAGATCGTCACTGTGCCCTGCCCTTATTCTTTGGAGGAAAACCGGCTGCTATCGAGGCGCAGCCGGTCAGATCGGCAGGCTCGGACTAGAGTCCGCCACCCATCAGCTCTTTTACCCTCTTGGCTGCGTCGTCTGCTGCTTGATCGACGGTCATGGCTCCTGTCAGGGCATTCTGCAGCATATCGGGAACGATGATGTTCATGATCTCGGGCGATTGTGGCAGCGCCGGGAACGGGATGCCGTATGGCAGCATCGAGGTCGTGACATCAAGGAACTTGATACTGTCCAGGCGTTCCTTCATCCATTTGGTCTTGAAGCCGTTAAGATTTCCGGGGTTCGAGCCGGCGTAGGCCATCTTCAGCGACCATTCGGGGCTCGCCCACATGCAGCCCAGAGCCTTTGCAGCCGGCTCATCGACCTTGCCGCCCTCGACATATTCGGGCTTCAGGATGTGAATGTTGGAGCCGCCAAACACCACGGCACGCTTGCCGTCGGGGCCAGTCGGTATCAGACCGTAGCGCATGTTGTCGATGACGGTCTGCGCTTTGTCCTTGTCGCTGCCCGTCGTCTTCTTCTGCAGGTCGAGCATGACGTTATAGTCGGAAGGGTGCGATACCATCATGGCGAGCTGGCCAGCGAGGAAGAGGGGCTGGTTATCCGCCTGCTGATTGGTGAGTGCCGAAACCGGAACCGACTTGTCGCGAACATACATATCGTACGAGGCTTGCAATGCCGCCTTGCTCTGCGGGCTATCCAGCTCGACCTGCTTATAGGTCGGGCTCGCGGTAGCTTCGTCGAAGACGCCGCCGCCATAGGCCCACAGCTGCGGCATGAAGCGATAGGGCGTATTGCCGGCGTTCTTGCGCGCCACGAGGCCGTAACCGGCAATACCGAGCTTGTCGTGGATCTGCTTGGAATATTTGACGACGTCGTCCCAGGTCGCCGGAGCCTTGTCTGGATCGAGGCCTGCACGCTTGAAGATGTCGGCGTTCCAGATGAACGCCATCGTCTCGTTGTTGGTTGGAACGCCGTAGGTCACCCCCTCCCAGGTTACGGCCTTCATTGCACCGGGCCAGAAATCCTCGGTCGAATACCCTACATCCTCAGGTTTGAGCGGCTGCAGATAGCCCTTTGCGGCGAACTCGGTGCCCCCCAGGATTTGCAGGCGCACCGCCATGGGCGCTGCATTGCCCAGAAGTGCGGTCCGAAACTTATCCAGAAGGTCATTATAGGTGAGGGCTTGTTCCTCAAGCTGGATGTTTGGATAGGTTTTGCGGAAGGTCTCGAAGAACTCCTTATAATACTGGCGCAGGAGGTCGGGGTCACCCTCGAAGACCCCCTGATACCAGAAAGTCAGTCGCCCCTTATAGTCGAGAGGGGTGACCTTTGCGCAATCGCCCGCCGTGTCAAATTCCTGTGTGCCGGCAATGGAGCGCACATATTCCGGCGACCACTTGCTCAAGTCGACCGGCGCACCCAGCGCAGACGCTGACATCAAAGATAGCGTCAAAGCGGTGGATAAAGTTCCGCGCACGACGGCACCGCCGAGTGAAATCCTCGTCATAGGTATCCTCCAGGTTCTCTCCCAAGCCGCTCTGCGTCGAGGCGAACGGTCTTTGCTCCCCGGCCACGGGACTTTCCACCCAATGTATCCCTTCGACCGGATTATACGTTTTCAGATTGTAGATTGCCTGTCAATTGAAGAAATCGTACATTGTTTATGGAAAATTTGCGTGATATTGGAGCAGTGTGTGTATTAACTGGGGAAAGTCTTGGCCGAAACGAGCGATTTTAGAGCAAAGCCACCCGAAGGGATCGACGCTATCGGAGCCTCCAGCGAGGGCGCCTCGGTTTATCGACTGATCAGGGACGACATTATCGAAGGGCGGCTCGCTGCCAACGAGCGGCTTGTGGTTACCGACCTCGCCCGGCGCCACGGCACCTCAACCAACCCCGTGCGCGAGGCTCTGCAACTGTTGCGCGGGGAGGGCTTTGTCACCCTCATTCCCAATCGCGGAGCGCGCGTGCGGCCCATAGATCAGGATTTTGTTCGGGACATCTACGAGATCGGAGTCTTGATCGAGCCGGCACTGACGCGATGGTTCGTGAATATGGCCACCGTCGAGGACATTGCTGAACTCGAACGCATCCAAAGCCTAATTGAAGAGAACAACTTCGCCGACACGTTCAGGCACAGCGAGTTGGACACCGCCTTTCATACCGTGATGTATCAAAAGCACTACAACCGCCATGCGGCCGAGCTCTGGTGGAAGCATCGCGAAGTGCTTCGAGCCGTGAGCCGGCGTTTCAACTTCACGCTCGCACGGCGTGCCGCGGTCCTTGGCGAGCATCGCGAGCTTATCACGCATGTTAAAGCGGGAAATGCGAACGAGGCAGCCGAACTCATTGCACGCCATGTCGAGGGCTCCGGCCGCCACATCCTGGAACATATGCGTGCCCGTAACGCCGCCCGGGCGGGATAGAATACTTAGTCTGAATATCTTTATACCGACCACTTCAGCAAAGGCATTTGAGATGAAAATCACCAGCGTCCGGCCGTGGCTCATCAGATCCGATGCGTCCTATTGGGGAGAGTATCTGTTCGTCGAAGTGACCACAGATGAGGGGGTCAGCGGCTGGGGAGAGATCACCACCACGACAAGGCTCGCCAATCGCGCCCTCTGCACGATCTTGCGGCAAATCGGGGTCGCTTTGACAGGCGAGGACCCGGCGCGTATCGAGTATCTGTGGCACAAGATATTCCGCAGCTTCACCTACATGGGCAGTCGCGGCGCTGCAGTCGAATGCGTAAGCGCCATTGACATAGCTCTTTGGGACATCCGAGGCAAAGTTCTTGGCAAGCCGATTTACGAGCTGTTAGGCGGACCGGTACGCGACGAAATCGCGCTCTACACCCATCCCAACCAGGCCAAGTTTACCAGTAATGAAGCTGTGGTCCGGGAAATTCGAGACATTGTCGAGTCCGGCCACACTGCGCTCAAGTTCGATCCTTTCCCCCATCAAGGCCGCGCCGTCGATGGACAGCCTCGCGAACAGCGCGACGGCTACCTCGATGGTAGCATGACCCGCAAGGATGAGCGTGAAGCCGCCGAACTCACGGCCCTGATCCGAGAAACGGCGGGCTCTGATGTTGATATCCTCATCGATGCGCATGGCCGGTTCGACGTTCCCACCGCCATTCGCCTTTGTCGGAGCCTTGAGGAAGCTGGTAAGATCGACTGGTTTGAGGAGCCCTGTCCGCCTGAGAGCCTCAACGCGCTCAAACAGGTCCGTGAGAAGGTCAGTACCGCTATCTCCTGGGGCGAGCGCGGCCACACGAAGTGGGATTTCGTGCCGGTGCTCGAAAACAAGCTCGCCGACTACATCATGCCGGACGTCACCTGGACCGGCGGCATTACCGAACTCAAGAAGATTTCTGCCCTATGCGAAGCCTATTACATCCCGGTTTCGCCGCATGACGCAGCAGGGCCGATCAACGTGGTCGCGGGAGCGCAGGTGATGATGACCGTTCCTAATTTCTACAAACTTGAAACGTCAGAGTGGAACTTGGGCAAATACGATCATCTCATCGACAGGCCACTCGATGTTTCGAACGGCAGCCTCAAGCTTACGCCCAAGCCTGGCCTCGGCGTTGAAATGAACCGCGACTACCTTCAAAACCACGAGATAGAGTTGGCCTAGCCAGCAACACTCTGCGCCGCCTCAGCGTGCGCGACGACGAGCCCGCCGACCAGAACGAGGATAAATCATGGCAGAGGCAAATGGAGCCGACCAGGCGCTCAATCGGGTGAACACGCATTCCAAGCCGTCCGACCTTCGCATCACCGACATGCGGGTAGCCGAAATTGTCGGCGCGCCGTTTACCTCAACGCTACTCAAGATTTACACCAACCAGGGTATCGTCGGGCTTGGCGAGGTGCGCGACGGCGCCAGCGCCACCTACGCACTGATGCTCAAGAGCCGGTTGCTTGGCGAGAACCCTTGCGACATCGATCGCCTGTTTCGCCGGATCAAGCAGTTTGGCGGGCACGGCCGGCAAGGCGGCGGCGTATCGGCGGTTGAAATCGCGTTGTGGGATCTTGCCGGCAAGGCCTATGGCGTCCCTATCTACCAGATGCTCGGCGGCCGGTTTCGGGAGAAAGTGCGCGTCTACTGTGATACCGACGCCACCGTGCCGAGCGGTACCGAGACCGGCAAGCGCCTCAAGCAGCGCATGGAGCTCGGATTCACCTTCCTCAAGATGGATTTGGGATTGATGCAGATCGCGGATGTGCCCGGTGCGGTCGTGTTTCCTGCCGGCTCACTAGAAGGATACCGCGACGGTCCCCGTCGCGGGCCGCTGAAGACCATTGAGGAGCGGCGTGTCCGCAATGCCGCGTACGATTTGCATAACGTCCCGCACCCGTTTACCGGCCTGCACTTTTCCGAGAAGGGCCTCGACCTGCTTGAGCAATATATCGCGGAGGTTCGTGAGGTCATCGGCATGGATGTGCCGCTTGCGATCGACCATGTTGGCCATATCTCTGTGCAGAACGGCATTCGCCTTGCCAGGCGAATTGAAAAATACGTGCCAGCCTGGCTCGAGGATGTGATCCCATGGCAGTATACCGAGCAATACCGACAACTGCAGCACGCCACCACGGTGCCGATTTGCACGGGCGAGGATATATACCTCAAGGAGGGCTTCGAGCCTCTGCTCAATAGTGGCGGCGTCTCCGTTATCCACCCGGACCTGCTCACCAGCGGGGGCATCCTCGAGACCAAGAAGATCGGCGACATGGCGCAGGACCGTGGCGTCGCCATGGCCATCCATATGGCAGAAAGTCCGATCGCCGCAATGGCCGCGGCACATGTCGCGACCGCGACCGAAAATTTCATGGCGCTCGAATACCATTCCGCCGATGTTGACTGGTGGGACGATATTGTCACGGGCCTTCCCAAGCCGCTGGTGAAGAACGGCTTCATCACTGTTCCCGACAAGCCGGGTCTGGGGATTGACGATGTCGTGGACGAGGTGATTTCGGGGCATCTGCAGCCGGGTGTCACCGGCATTTGGCAGCCTACGGATCGCTGGGACGATGAGTATTCCTGGGACCGCACCTGGAGCTGAGACGAAAAGGAACGAAGATGAAGATCGCCGATCTCCGCTGCGCCGTTATCGGTAAACACCCGATCGTTCGCATCGTTACGGACGAGGGCCTCTATGGCTTGGGTGAAGTCGAATTCACTAAGCCCTACCTCAAACCCTTTGTGCTGCATTTCCGCGAGGCGCTGATCGGCGAAGACCCGACCGACGTCGAGAGAGTGATGCTGAAGATCCGTCAACGTGGTTCTTTCAAGCCGTACGGCGCGGCGGTGAGCGCTATTGAGCATGCGCTGTGGGATATTGCTGGCAAGGCCGCGGGCGTGCCCGTCTATAAACTGCTCGGCGGCAAGGTGCGGGACAAGGTTCGCGTCTACAACGGCTCGATTCGCCAAAAACGCATGGGCGACCGGCCGGAGGATTACGCCGCTGACGTCAAATGGATGATGGAGCAGCCGCAGAACTTCTTCATGGTCAAGCAAGGAATCTCGTTCCACTCCAACATGAAGGACACCATCGACGACTTCCACTACGGCGTGACGCAGAAGAAGGCCGGCTATCACGGTGCCATGGATCAGGGCGTGATCAGCGAGCGCGGTTTCAATCACATGCTCGATTGCGTGATCGCGATGAAGGAAGTGCTGGGCGACAAAGTCAGCCTGGCGCTCGACTGCGGCCCGGGCTGGATGCTGCCCGATGCAATCAAGTTCGCTCGGGCGGTCGAGAAGTACAATCTGATGTGGCTCGAGGACATGCTCACTGGCGACTATGTGCCTTGGGTCAATCCGCAAGCCTATCGGGAATTGACGACCTCCACCTCGACGCCAATCCACACTGGCGAGCAGATCTACCTGCGGCACAACTTCAAGGAACTGATCGAGACGCAGGCGGTACGCGTCATCGGCCCCGATCCAGCCGACGTTGGCGGCATCGCCGAACTCAAGTGGGTCGCCGAGCACGCCTACATGCACTCGATCCTGATGGCACCGCACGGCACCGCTAACGGCCTGCTGGGGCTCGGCGCGTTGATTAACGTCTGCGCCACATTGCCGGCAAATTACATCGCGTTCGAATATCCAACCGCCTCCGACCCCTGGTGGGAGGATCTGGTAATCGGCCTGCCGCCGCAGATCGTGAAGGACAGCATGGTGGACCTACTGGAAGCGCCGGGGCTTGGCCTCGATATCGACGCCGAAGGAGCCAGAAGATATCTCAGGGAAGAAGATGCGGGCTTTTTCGACTGAACCCTCCACCTCCCTGCCCATCTTGTCAGGCGCCAGGCAATAGTGTGCGGCCTGACGTATCGTCCGCATTCTGGGCATAGGAAGATAGACCGACGCCTGTATGGCGCTTCTCTGATCGAACAGTCCTGCAACCCGAATTCGAGCGTCCTTCGTTTGGCGACCTCCCGGCGCGGCTGACGAAAGCTGCATCTGGCTGTTGATGCCGGCCGTGGCGAGATCATCGCACATAGCCTGACAAATCAGGAAACCGGCGGTGTCTCGCAGCTGGCGCCGTTGCTTGATCAGATCAATGATGAGATCGACCAGTTCACTGCCGATGGAGCCTATGATGGCCATCCAACCTACGGTGCGATTTTCCGTCATACCATGGACGCAAGGGTCGTCATTCCACCGCCAGCGAACGCGGTTGGACGGCCTAACGCCCAAAAGTCCTGCCAGAGAGATGTCCACATAGAAACCACGCAGGCAGATGGCCGGCTGAAATGGCAGACGTGCATCGGCCGTGGCAAACTGATCGAAACGGCAATGGGTCGATGCACAGGCGTCATTGGACAGCATATGCGTGCTCGCTCATTCCTTGCTCAACAGACAGAGGCTGCGATCGGTGTCGAAAGCAGTGCCCGGGATAAGCAGCGCATAGCGAACGCCTATCGAGACGCACGTTCACTCATGGCAGCCTTGGATCTTGATGGCGGCTCAGCTCGTCCCGGCAACCTCGCCTGCCTGGAGTACTTCAATAGCTATAAGAATGATGACGAATAGCGGCCGCCGGCTGGATGCTGACCGCAATTCAGGAGCGTGTGGCCGAGCGTAACCTTTATGGGTGGCAAAAGCTCCAGGAGATCATAGATGCGGCGGTGCATGAATTGCACCTATCCGAAAAGGCGTTTCTCCATTGGGGCGTGACCTAGTTCGAAGAACTTGGGCCGTGTAGTGCTCCCGCAAATGTCGGACGCGTACTTTTTAGGTATGCCTTTGCGAGGGTCGCGTCGCGCGAGCTCATCAAAAAGCGGTTCGCGCTGCGCCGTACTGTAGCGTCCTTCGTGCAGCGCTCGCTGGAGCGCTGCCATTTTGTGCTGAGATCAACTTATGCAGCAAATCCCGTTTCGGGCTCAATAATAACGATGATGCCGATAATGGGGACGGTGCCGGTGATGGTCGTACCAACCCCGGTGATAACCACGCCAGTAGTGGCTCCGATAGCTGCGATGCGGTCTCCAATGATGCCGATGATGCCGTGGACCATGCCAATGGCGGTGATGACGATAGTGGACCGTCTGAACGGACGATTGAACTTCCGGCTTTGTCATATTCATCATCGGCGCGGCCGATGCAGCGCCAGCTCCGATAAGCAAGCCGACACCTAGGATTCCAGCAAGTAGCGTTTTGAAGACTTTCATAGTGAACCTCCCTGATATCTTCCTCATCCTGAAACCTAAAGACTGAATGGGGGATGAATGATCGTCGGGCATGCAATTTGACGCGATGGACGGCCTACTTCTCGTCGGGAGGTTCAGTATCGATGTTGAAAGCGAGCCGCTCGTCCAAAGCTGCACGGTTCATCAACCGGCGTGCCGCGACTTTCCGTTCACAATGTTCGCAAGAGCTTCGGCAGTCATGAGTTCACTGCGCGGCATCTCGCTAGAGGCTCGTCAAGGTGACGTCGTCTCACTCCTTGGTGGATACAGCTCCGGAAAATCAACGCTGCTGCGGCCACCGCATGTACACTTTTCGAAAATGCAGCCGAAACTCAGCGAACCAAACAAGGCGCTTGCGAGAATTTTTTCGCTCACAGAACCGAGGCGGGAACGTTGTGAGTGACCTTACTCGCTCAAACCGGACGGCTTTTCGAAGGCTCAGTCTCCGGGCGAGACGGCCGGCAAGTCGCCAACGACGATCTCTCTCAGGCTGTGCCGGAGCGTTGCGACGTTGGTGCTACCGTTCAGTCGCTCGAATTCTCGCTGCGCATCCTGCCAGAGAGGAGCCGCTCTCTCATGCAAGCGTCGGCCTTCGTCCGTGAGTTCAATGATACGAACTCGGCCGTCCACGGGTGATGGCTTGATCGTGACGAAGCCGTCGCGTTCCAGAAAGCCAACCATCTTTCCCATCGCCGTCCGCTCGATATCGAGCCGTTCCGCGAGAGCGTTGACAGCGGCACCGTCGGCTTCGTCGAGCGCCGCCAGGGTCAGGAACTGCGTGATACGAAGCCCGACGGGCTCAAGATGGGCATCGTAGAACCGCGTGATCTGACGGCTCGCCTTTCTCATGGCAGAGCAATTGCATTGATCGATCCCCAGCGGTTGGTTCGCCGACAACATCTCGTTTTCCTTTCGAATCCTACTTATCGTCCGCAGGCTATATGGCGCAAAGTCCAAGGCCTCCGCATCACATAGCCTGCGGCTTGGCTGTTTCTCCACCATCTTAGCGCTTAGAACAATCCTGGCGGCGGCGTGATATAACCGGGCACCTCGGCTGAAAGCGTGCTCTTCAGCAGTGTCGTTCCCTGATCGGCCATGATCTCGCTCTTGCCGGCGGCGAGCGCGTCATAGGTTTGGCGCACCACATCCCGCGGGCTGGCTTTTGGCACATCGATGCCATTGGTCAGGTCGGTATCCACGAAACCGACATGCAGACCGAGAACCTGGATGCCACGATCTCGAAGGTGAAAGCGAAGCTGGTTCGTGAAGCTCCAGGCCGCCGCCTTTGATGCAGCATAGGGTGTCAAAATGGGCCGCGGAAGCCACACGATGTCGGATAGCACGTTGATGATGGCAGCACGCGGCTTGGCCGACAGGATCTGCTCGAAGGCCTCCGTGACGCGGACGACGCCATAATAGTTGACGTCGAACAGACGCTGCGACTGCTCTTCGACATCGGTTGCCAGAGGTCCGTCGATAAGAGCAGCGATGCCCGCGTTGTTGATCAGCAGATCAGTATCCGCCGCCAGTTCCGCTGCCGCGGCGATCGATGCTTTGTCCGTGACATCGATCCGGACGGGGATGATGCCCGGTTCGTCGAAGCCGTTCGTATTGCGCATGCCGGCATAGACCTTCTTCGCTCCGCGACGATGGGCCTCGCGCGCAAACGCTAGGCCCAGGCCACGATTGGCACCGGTGATAAAGACGGTGGTGTTGGTGACATCCATGACAAATTACCTCTCTAAAGCCACAGATCAGGGCATCCAATATCGATACCCGCCTGCGGGCGTTGGGTTTAAAGAAAAAGGTCTTCCGGCAACTGGCCGGACAGTGCCTCGCGAAGATTGGTGGCGAGAGACAACACAGCACCAAGCGGGCTCATCCGCACGCTGACGCGTGGCACCGAACCATCGGGGTTGCGGTCGACAACTACGACGGCGTTCAGGCTCTCCCCGCTTGTCAGGACCGCCTCGTATTCGAGAAAGAGGCGCGAGCCGACAGTCTGGAGAAACGTGGGATTCTGCGAAGCGTAGAAGGTCCCGACCGTGTTGACGGCCAGCTTGATCTCGTCCCGTCCGATGACCGCGCCTCGCAGCACGGAGCTGGTCAGTTCCGCGTCGACGGACAGGTCGTCCAGAAACGGGTGACGTTCGCCTTGAGTATTCGACATTGTTCAAACTCCTTGCCTCGACGGCTTTCACGCAAAGGCGGCACGATTGTTGGTGATGAATTGCTGGACCGAGAGGGCCGGCGTTCCGGTGATTTTCTCGACGGCATCGTTCGTGCCCGCGAAGACGCCATCACGATAGTTCTGAGCGACTTCGACCAGGTGCTGCACGAGGAAAGGCGGAAACTTGTAGAGATTTTCCATCTTGTCCTTGAATACCTCGATGGAGGTTGGCGCGTAGTCGATCTTCGCGCCAAGCACTTCGCTCATGGCGGTGGCGATCTCGGTGTGGTTCATCTCGAGTGGTCCATGGAGGGGATAAACCTTGCCTTCATGTCCCAGCGGATCGGCAAGAAGATGCGCGATCACCCGTCCTTGATCATCCGTCGCGATCGGTGCATGGCGCCCTTCGGCAAAGGGGAACTCGATCTTTTTCGTGGCCCATATTTCCTTGGCAAAATGCGGATAGACGAGCCAGTCGGCAAAGAAGGTCGGGCGCAGATGCGTAGTCGGAACACCGGACCAGTCGAAGACTCGCTCGGAAACCCAATGGTCCTGCGCAGCGTGGCTCGCCGATTCACGACGCGCCGAAATCTGCGACATGTTGACGATTGCCGTGACGCCTGCTTCCTTTGCGGCCTGTGCGAAATAGGCCGCAGCACCGATAATGCCCGGCGCGATCGGATGCAGGAAATAGGCCGACCGAATGCCTTCCATGGCGGCGCGGATGTCATCGATGTCGGTGAAGTCCCCGACAGCGATATCAACTCCCCGCCGCCTAAGGGCCGTCGCCCGCTCGTCATCTGAGCGCACGTAGGCGCGCACCGACTTGCCCATCTTCAGTAATTCATCGATCGCCGCACCCCCGGTCCGTCCGGTTGCTCCGCTTACAAGTATCTCAGCCTCACTCATGATCTCGCTCCTTTCGCTTGTGAGAGCATATGCTCCTATACGGACAAAAATAGGAGCATATGCTTTTATCGTCAATAGGAGGCATTTGCATTTTTTGGGAGGCTCGTTTTTGGATCGACTGTGAACCGGCACCGAGGTCGCCGAATGTCCGGTAGTTAAGCTAATTTTGGACACTCTGCGTCATTGCTGTGTCGCAGACCACGCAGCGCGACATTTTTCTTTGATTGAGGAGGACCTCTGCATGGTTGTTTCTACAAGTTCGTCCATTGCCCGGCGCAGGGTTGTCTACGCGGTCGACACGGGGTCGCTGCATGACGGGTTTTCGCGGGGTGGATCTTCCTGTGTTCAAGGCGCAGTCTCGATCGAGCTGCGACGGATTCGAGAGGGCGGTCGCTGCCTCGTAAAGTAACGCCCGTAGCTGACTGTCGCCTCGTCGCGAGATATGGTCTTCATAGTCGATCTCGCCGGACTGATCGGCATATAAAGTACGGTGTGGCAGTCGCCGGTCTCTATTCTGTCGTGTTGACCAACCCCAGCTTTATGAGGCTTTCGGCCGTGGCGACGATTGCGTCTTCGCGTGAGCGTGGCGCCCAACCAAGCAGGCGCTTGGCTTTGTCTCCACTGGCATTCATGTTGACGCCGAGATGCGGCACGATCCCCTTCATCGCCGGATTGAAAAGCGCGACGACGCGGATGAACCAGTTGGGTAGCACGCGGGTGGAGACCTTTTTTGCGCCTTTCCCGAGACGTTGATTCAGCAGCCTGGCGATCTCGACCATCCACAGGCTCTCACCCGATGCGGCAAGGAAGCGCTCGCCGTTGGCGGCCGGATCGGTCATTGCGCGCAGATGCAGGTCGGCGACGTCGCGCACGTCGACAACGCAGGTGTTGATCTTGGGACAGCCCGGCTGACCATCCAGCAGGTTCTTGATGAGCCGGATCGAGTGCGAGTAATCGGATCCCAGCGCCGGTCCGAGAACGGTCGTTGGGTTGACGGTGGCCAGCTCCAGCCCGCTGCCTTCACGCGCGATGAAGTCCCATGAGGCTCGCTCGGCCAGTGTCTTCGATCGCTGATAGGGCGCGACGTTGCCGTTCAGGTCGCTCCAGTCGGTTTCGTCGAAGGGACGGCTTCGCGGCTTGTGGCCGACGCCGATCGCACCGAAGGCCGAGGTGAGCACCACCCGCCTTACACCGGCATCGCGTGCCGCACGCAGCACGCGCAGGTTTCCATCGACCGCAGGCCGGATCCAATCCTCTTCGCGCACCTGATCGCCGGACGGCGTCGGTGAAGCACCGTGGATGATATAGGCGCAGTCTGCGGCGGCCTCCAGCCAGCCGTCGTCGGCTGTGAGGTCGGCGGCGGCAAATGAAAGGCGATCGCCCGGCTCGGCACCCCCAGTCCTGAGGTTGCTGAGAACCTCTGCCTCTCGCGACAGTGACCTGAGCGTAGTCCGCACGCGATAGCCCGCCTCCAGCAGCGCCAGAATGCAGTGCTGCGCGATGAACCCGCTTCCGCCGGTTACGAGTACCAGCTCTTCACTCATAATGATCTCCAGTGCTGTTTGTCGCGCATCAGCGGTCGATCCCTGCCATGATCCAGGCGGGATAGCGATTGCCGGAGACGGTGCCGGTCGCCAAAGCCTTGTCGAGTATCTGCATGTCGGCAGGCGTCAGCCGGACAGCGTCTGCCGCCACATTCTGCTCGAGGTAGGCGCGACGCTTGGTGCCGGGGATCGGCACGATAAAATCGCCCTTGTGCAGCAGCCAGGCGAGCGCGATCTGCGCAGGCTTTGCACCATGGGCTTCAGCGATGTCGAACACCGCCTGTGCGGCACGCACGTTTGCGTCGTAGTTCTCACCCTGATACCGCTCGTCGATGCGGCGGGTATCGCCCTCGGGATAATCTTCCGCGCGCTTCACCCCGCCGGCCAAAAAGCCGCGTCCGAGCGGACAGAACGGCACAAGACCGATGCCCAGCTCGCGCAAGACGGGGATCACGTCGGTTTCGAGATTGCGTTCCCAAAGCGAATATTCGCTCTGCAGCGCCGCGACTGGATGGGTGGCATGCGCGCGGCGCAGCGTGGCAGCCCCCACCTCAGACAGGCCGAAGAAGCGCACCTTGCCTTCCTTCACCAACTCGCCGACCGTGCCGGCCACATCTTCGATCGGCACCTTGCGATCGATGCGGTGCTGGTAGAGCAGGTCGATGTGGTCGGTTTGCAGTCGCCGAAGCGAGCCCTCGACCGCCTGGCGGATTGCGGCGGGGCTGCTGTCGGTCTCGGCGCCGAGCTGGCGTCCATCCACGAATCGGAAGCCGAACTTGGTGGCGAGGATCACTTTCTCCCGACGGTCGCGGAAGGCGCGGCCGAGCAGCTCCTCGTTGGTGTATGGCCCATAGCCTTCCGCCGTATCGAAGAAGTCGCAGCCGAGCTCGATGGCTCGATGAAGGGTGGCGATCGACTCCGCCTCGTCCGCCGGACCATAAGACTGGCTCATGCCCATACAGCCCAGGCCAATTGCGCCGACCTGCGGGCCTTGGGTGCCCAACTTCCGCTTGCTCAATATCATGGGCCTAATCCCTCTTGTGTTTGCATGGCCCTGAACATAGATGCGGCAGATCGGACGTTGAATGCTTGAGAATACGCAATACTTGCGCGATAATACGAAAATGATCATCGATCCCTTCTCGCAAATTCTCAGACTCGTGCGTGCCGAAACGCTGGTCACGGGTGGCTTCACGGCTGGAGGCCCTTGGGCGATCCGATTCCCGGCCCCGAAGACGATCAAGTTTTTCGCCGTCGTGAAGGGGAGTTGCTGGGTGGCGCTTGACGGCGAGGCGCCCATCCGGTTTGCAACGGGTGATGTAGGGCTGCTCTCGGCGCCGCGAGCCTTCGTGCTCGCCAGTGATCCGGATGTCACTCCCGTCGACGCGATGACGCTGTTCTCAGGGGTTGGGCGAACGACGGCCCAACTCGGCGACGGTGGCGACTTCGCGCATATCGGTGGGCACGTCCTGCTTGATCCGGCCAGCGGCCGCCTGTTGGCGGATGCGCTGCCGCCCTGGATCCACGTGCGGGCGAACTTGCCCGCGGCCGCGACGTTCCGGTGGCTGCTCGATCGGCTCGTCGAGGAGCGTGCTTCCGATCTACCCGGCGCCGAACTCGCATCCGCTCAATTGGCGCAGTTGCTCTTCATCCAGATCCTGCGAGCTCACCTGGCCGGAGCGCAGGACGAAAGCGGAGGTTGGCTAAGGGCGCTCAGCGATCCACGCATCGCGCCGGCCCTGCGTTTGATGCACCAGGATCCGGCGCGGGCATGGCGCCTTGAAGATTTCGCCGCCGCCTGCGCCATGTCGCGGACGACCTTCGCCGAGCGGTTCCGCAGCGTCGCTGGCATCGCGCCGCTGGCCTACCTCACTGAGTGGCGCATGCGACTGGCCGAGCAGGCGCTCCGGAATGAGGATGGAAAATCGGTGGCGTTGATCGCGCACTCCGTCGGCTATGCATCCGAAAGCGCCTTTAGCAATGCATTTAAGCGGGAAACCGGTAAGTCGCCAAAATCTTACCGGAACAATAATATGCACAAACGCAGTTTGACACAGCTGGAGGATGTCTGATGCGGCTCGGATTTGTTCCAACCATGTGCTTGATCCTGAAAAGACCGGAAATTCATATGCCAATGTTTTGACGGCCCGTAGCGGCGTAGGATCAATCGATCCTGGTTCAGGCTCACATTCTTTCAAGACCGCCGGGTCGAGCGTGACAATCAAGCGGGAAGCCAGGCTCGATGGCATTTGCCGCATTCAAGCACAAAACCTTCGGCGCTCTACCCCTCGAAATGGAACGGCGGCCTTTCACTCCGACAGATATCCTAGAGCCCTGCACCTTTAGCATCACCATCGCCCAGCAGAGCAGGCCTATTTCAGTTGGGAAGCGGTGGCGGACACGGCGCGTCCAATCCGCGAAACGGATCGCGCCAGGCTTCGATCTGATCCAGGCGATCAGACCAGTGTCTTATGGCGGGATAGTCCTCTATCGGAAGGCGCGCAGCGTCGTTGAACGGCAAGAACGTCGCCATGCGAAAATCGGCGAACGAGATTGTCTCGCCAAGGATCCACGGTCGACCGGACAATTCACTTTCGAGAATGACCGCTGCTTTGTGGAATTGACTTAGACCCTCTGCAACCATCGTGTCGTCACACGGCCCAATACCGTAACGCAGCTTCGTGCCGCGCTCCCAATGAACGATATCACATGCCTTCATGAAGTTCTCCTTCGCCCAACTGATCCAGCGGATCATGTCCGGTTCTTCGTCATCGGTTCTCCAGAAGTTCGAGCCGGCGTGCCTGGACAGCCAGCAGGCAATCGCATCGCTCTCCCAAAGCGTTCGACCGGAGTGCTGCAAAATCGGCAAAAGAAGGTTTGGGTTGAGCGGCAGATATCGCTCCGATTGCCCCGGAGCCATCGGTGCGGCGAACTCGAACGCGATATCTGTTTTCAAGAACCGCGCAACGGCAACTGCAAGGCGTGGATTGGGGTTTCTGCTGAAATACAACTTCATTCGGTTTTGCCTCCGGTGTCCTCGTCGTAGAAGACGAACGAAGGCTCATCCTTTCGACAATCGCGGATCAAAAATCTTTCCCGAGGCTCTCGCCGAAGGTCGAACTCTTCGCGCGCCAGATGAGTGACGCCTTACTCAATTCAAACAATCTCCAAAGGGCGCTCAGCCGATGGACGCTTGATGACGACTACAGGGAGGTCTAAAGCCTGTGCAATCGTCGCAATGCCGGCAAACCCTACCAGCAGACCAGCCAGCATTTGTCATGAAGCGGATCCATGTGACGGTCGGCGGCGCTCATTTTCTTTGATGATGCCAGCTTCCACGCGTGGGGGCTCCCCATGCTGTCCTTGATTGTGGCCGAAGAGCCGCCTCAGGAAGCTCACCAAGTCATCTACGAATGTGAAGATCGTCGGTATGACAAGCAAGCTCAAGAATGTCGAGGTGAGCAAACCGCCAATGACGACGATCGCCATCGGTTGGCGAAAACTGGAATCGCCACCACTCAGGCTCAAAGCGACCGGCAACATACCTGCGCCCATCGCGATTGTTGTCATGACGATCGGCCGGGCCCGCTTATGGCAGGCATCCACCAACGCGTCAAAGCGCGAGAGACCCTGTCGCCGGGACATAATCGCGTATTCGACCAGGAGAATGGAATTTTTCGACACCACTCCCATAAGCAATATCAGTCCAATAATGGCTGGCATCGAAAAGCTGGTGCCTGTGATGGCCAAGGGAAGCAATGCCCCGCCAAGTGCAAGCGGAAGCGCCATCAGGATCGTGGCAGGTTGGAAAAAATCATGAAACAGGAGTACGAGGACGGCATAAATACAAAAGACCCCTATAGCCATCGCCGTTCCAAAGCTCTGAAATAACTCCGAACTGCGTTGCAGCTCCCCCTGTTCTACCTGATATACACCTTGTGGTAGTTGGCGCAGTGCGGAAAGGGCTTGAGCTTCCTTATTCACATCCCCAAGAACGCGTCCATTGAGTTCTACCGACAGCGTGATATTTCGGGCACGATCGATCCGATCGATTTCGGACGGGCTGCCTCCAATCGTGATCGTTGCTACGCTTCCAAGCGACACCTTGCCATTTGTACCTGCGACCTGCAGCTGCGATATGGCATCGATGTCCCTGCGAGAACGGGGGTCAAATCGCACCCGAATGGAAATCTGTCTCTGTGGCAGATTCAGTTTCGACAGCTCGCTGGAATAGTCTCCATTCGTCGAAACCCGCACCGCCTCGGCGATCGATTCAGACGTGATACCAAGTGCTGCGGCCTTAGTGAAATCCGGCCTTATCTGGATCTCAGGGGCTTGTAGCGAAGCGCTGGACGTGACCGCTCCAACACCTTTGAGTGTTCGCAACTGGTTTTCAAGCGCGCTTGCGGCCTGTTCCAAGACATTGGAATCGTCACTTGCGAGAGTGAGCTCCAGTTTGGTGCCATTGCCTCCGGTCCCGACCTCCACGCGTACGCCGGGCAGCACGGAAAGAGCGTGACGGATATCGTCTTCGATCGCAGACTGTTTACGGCTGCGCTTATTAATGTCTTTCAGGTCGACGACAAGAGTGGCCTTTGTCACATCCGTCGTTGTCGTTGAATCGAGTCCGCTACCGCTTGAAGAGGTTCCGACGGCGCTGAAGACCTGCGTGACATCGGGGAGTTTGGAAATAATGTCGCTTGCGCGCTTCGATATGGCATCCGTCTGATCCAGGGCGCTGCCCGGTTGAAGTGTCAGACTAACCTGCGTCTGAGCATCGTCAGAGGCAGGAAAGAATCCAGTCCTCAGAAATGGAATAGTTGCCAAAGACAAGACGAGTAGAGTGCTCGTGGCAAGCAAGGTCAATTTGCGGTGGTTGAGGCAAGCTTTGACCATCGCAATGTATCCTCGCATGACCAGACCGTCCTCCTTCTCCACATGATGAGGTTTCATCAAATATGCGGCCATCATTGGGGTCAGAAAGCGCGCAACCAGAAGAGAGGACAACACCGCCACGGAAGCCGTTATGCCGAATTGCCGGAAGATGAGGCCGGGAATCCCGCTCATGAATGCAGTTGGGAGAAACACTGCAACCAAGGTGAACGTTGTTGCGATCACCGCCAGCCCGATTTCGTCAGCCGCCTCCAGCGCCGCATTCATGGGTGTCTTGCCCATCTGAATATGACGAGTGATATTTTCCACCTCGACAATTGCGTCGTCCACGAGAATGCCGACAACAAGCGATAGCGCGAGAAGCGTAACCGTATTGAGGCTGTAGTCAGTCAAATACATGACCAGGAACGTCGGTATGATGGAGAGTGGGAGAGCAAGCGCTGAGAGGCAGGTCGCGCGAAAGTCGCGCAGAAATATCCAGACAACGACGATGGCGAGAATGGCACCTTCATAAAGCATGTGCATCGAGCCATCATAGTTCTCGATGACGGGATTTACCGTTGTATAGGCTTCAACAAGCTCGACCTCCGGATGCGCAGATGCGAATTCCTTCATTTTCTTCTGGACGTCATCAGCAACCGCCGTATCGGAAAAGCCCTTTGATCGCTTGATCTCGACGGCTATCACGCGCTCTCCATCGAAATAGGCAAGAGAAGAACGGTCAGCGAAGCTGTCAGTGACGCTGCCTATTTCATCGAGCCGGACGCTTTTTCCGTTGGACAGCGGAATTGCCAACTTTGATAGATCTTCAATGGAGGGAAGAGCACCGAGGGTCCGTATGGTTTGACGGGCAGAGCCGATTTCGCCACGACCACCGGATTTGTCTGATTGAACAGACTTCACGCGGGAGGAAATATCCGAGGCGGTGATACCGAAGGATGTCATGAGGTTGGGATCGAGATCGATGTGGACCTCGCGGTCCACGCCGCCCAATCGATCGACTTCTCCTACGCCCCCCACCGATAGCAATGCCTTGGTCATGTCGTTGTCGACAAACCAGGAAAGCTCCGTCTCGTCGAGGTCTTTGGAGCGCACCGCGTAGGTTACGAGAACGGAAGATTGCACCGTCACCTTGGAAACCGTCGGCGATTCCATTTCGGACGGCAAATCGCTCTTGGCGCTATCAACAGCGTTGCGTACTTCGTTAAGTGCGGTTTCGCTGTTCTTTTCGAGCTTGAACGAGACGCTGATCGATACCGATCCGTCGGTGATCGTCGTTGTAATATGATCAAGAAGGCTGAGAGAGGCGAGCTTGTCCTCAATCTTACGTGCAACCTCAGTTTCAAGCTGGGTTGGCGCAGCACCTTCAAGCGATGCGGAAATTTTGATGGTCGGCAGATCCATGTCGGGAAAATTCTGGACCTGGAGCTTCGAAAAGGCGAGCAAGCCGCAAACTGTCAACAACACAAACAGTAATACAGAGGGCACGGGGTTGCGAATTGACCAGGCGGAAATGTTCATTTTGCCGCCCCTTCAACATTAACAAGCGCGCCTTCCGAGAGGAAAGCCCCGCCAGATCGCACAAGCATCTCATCGCCCGCCAAGCCAGCTGTAATCTCGACGCGGTTCTCTCTTCGGCGACCGACATCAACGCGGATCCGGTGTACTCGGCGTACTTGATCAATGGCAAAGACGTAATTGATACCGTCTCTGAAAACCAAACTGGTTTCCGGCACGGTCAATGCTCTTTTCGTACCAATATCGATGTTACCAGATACATAGAGACCAACACGGGGTTGAGGCTCTTTAGGCAACTCCACATAAACAATCGAACGGCCTGTATCGCTGCTGACGGTTGGTGCGATAAGTCTGACCTTACCCTGAAACGCCTTTCCGCCCGGCTCCGTGACTTCCGCGGGCAACCCTATCTCGACCTGCGGAAGATATTGAGCTGACACTTCAGCCTGCCATTCGACGCGCTGCTGGCGAATAAGACGAAAAAGCTCCGTGCCGGTGGACACGACTGCACCTAGCGAGGCTGATCGCGAGGTGATGATGCCGTCGTCGACGGCGGTGATAGTGGTTTGCTCAAGTTTAATTTGCTGGCTCTCAAGCGTGGCCCGTTCAGAATCAAGATCTGCCTTCGCGGTCTGCTCCGTGGTCAGGTATTCCACTCTCTTCTGGTCGGACAACGCGCCCGATCCTCCGATCGTGCGCGCTCGATCCGCGTCGACCTTCGCCTTTGCTAGATCTGCCTCTTTTGTAGCGACAGCCGCCTCCTCTTTGCGCAGATCGGCCAGCACGGCTTCCTGATTCAGCCGGACAAGAGGATCGCCCTTCTTGACGATGGATCCGACGTCGGCAAGGACCTCTGTGATACGCAAACCGCTCGTTTCAGATTCAATCACGGCTTCATGCCAAGGCTTCAGCCATCCACTCGCCGGGATTGTTTGAGGCCAGTCTTGGAGCGAAGGTTTAACCGTCGCGACAGTCAGTGCCGCGGCCCCCTTGGTTTGTCCCTGTTCTTCTGCCGCGACAGGGCGTGTTCCAACCATGCACGTCGATATGACGGCAAAAAAAGCCCCACAAATAACGCGCTTTAGGTCGTCGCGGAGATGGGGATTTCCCAGATAAGTCTTATGTGAAATAGTCATTGAGCGGATTGCTTTGCCTGAAGGTGCGGAGCCTCGTTCACGTCGCGAACGGCCGGCTGTGAAATGTCGATCGGACCGGTCCATCCGCCTCCGAGCGTTTTGTTAAGCGAGATATAATATGTCGCGATATCGGCTTTGGTCTCGATGAGACTTTTTTGGGCCGAGTACAAAGACCGGTCGGCGTCCAACACGTCGAACAGATCCCCTTCGCCGGCGATTTGCAGCTGCTTTGAAAGCTTCGCAGCCGCCCGATAGCCTTCGACCGACTTCGCCAGATCCACCGAGCGCGCCCTCGATCGATTGAGAGAAATTATGGCGTTCTGAACATCCTCTAGAGCGGTGAGGACGGCTGACTGGTAGGAGAAGAGGTACTGATCACGTTGTGCCTTGGCGACATCAACCGCCGCCCTCAACTGGCCACCCTTGAAGATCGGAATCGTAAGCGAAGGGCCAAACGACCATCCGATGGTAGATTTCTTACCCAGATCAGAAATGCTCGTGGCGGAAGAATCAATGGATCCGGTAAGGCTCAGCGACGGGTATCGATTAGCCTCGGCCTCGCCAATCTTTGCTGTCGCTTGGGCCAGTTCACGTTCTGCCTTGCGCACGTCTGGGCGGGTATTCAATATGTCGGCAGGTATTCCGACGGAGATCTTCGCGGGAGGAACGGGAAGCCTTGACCTCTTGCCCAGGAGGCTCTCAAGCAGCAATGGCGACTTGCCGAGCAAGACCCCCAACCGATTGACTGACTTGGCATAGGAGATTTCATAGGATGGAACATCGGCATGGGTGGACGCCGCTTGAGCTTCGGCCTTGGTAACATCGACCAACGACGTACCACCCGCACTATATTGTGTGCGCGTCAGCGCGGCCGTTTGGGCCTGAGATTTTGAAGAATCTTGAGCGAGTTCCGCCAGCTGCTGATATTCGCGTGCCTGAAGATAATAGGTCGCGACATCCCCAATCAGGGTGACGAGCGTATCGCGCAGGTCTTCTTCCGCGGCGTCGACGCCATATTTCGCAGCCTGCGCCGTACGCTTATTGCCCCCAAATAAATCAAGCTCCCAGCTGGCATCGAAACCGGGCTGATAATCATTGTAGGCGGTAGCCGGCGTGCCACCAGACGCGGCCGTGCGGTTGCGTGTCGCGGAGGCCGTGCCCTCGATCGTCGGGAGCAGTGCGCCAACCTGTTCGCGATAGGTCGCGCGAGCTTCCCTTATCTTTGCTTTCGCCGTAGCGACATCGAGATTGGCCGCGACGGCTTGAGCAATAAGGTCATCGAGGATCGGATCCTTCATTTGCTTCCACCACTCCGCAAGTGCTGGTGGCTTGTCCGGATTATCGTGCGCTCTGGTGTTCCAGCTCTTGGGCATGGAAAGCCCCGGCTTCTGGTAGTCTGGGCCGACGACACAGCCGCTGAGCGCACCAGCCAAAAGAAGCAGAGTGCTAAACTGGTGCATATTCAGCCATCGGGCTGAGCTTCGACACCAGCCCTGTGTTGTAGGCGCCAGCTTGCTCCTGCGAGCTCCGCTATCGGTATCCAGTCCCGCCCCCTCTAATGGCACGGGATAAGACTGCGAATGGGATTCAGTTGTCTCAGTCAATACGAGGCTCCAGGGGCAAATTGCCGACGGCCCTCTGATAGCGACTGTGATGTTAAGCGACGTTAAGGAAGTGTAAAGTTGTGTAAAACTTCTTCCGATCGGCGTTGTTGGGTGTATTCGTGCCGAGGAAATGCACACGGAACCTGATATGGCGAAAGTACTTTTGATCGATGACGACAGTGAGCTGACGACCCTTCTCAGCGAATATCTTGTAGAGGAAGGGTTTCAGGTTGAGACGTCGGAAGATGCCCGTGTTGGCATAGCTAGTGCCGCCGACCAATCGGTGGACATCATCGTTCTCGACGTGATGATGCCGCGGATGAACGGCATAGACGCTTTGCAACGCATCCGTCGCCTAGGCGATGTACCCGTTTTGATGCTGACGGCAAAGGGAGATGACATCGATCGAATTTCCGGTCTCAATCTTGGCGCGGATGATTATGTCGCAAAGCCGTGCTCTCCCGGTGAACTGGTCGCTCGCATTCGCGCTATTCTTAGGCGAGCAGGAAGCAGGCCCGGTGATGAAAATATTCTTCAGGTCGGTGACCTCGCCTTACATCCGGCCAGTCGAACCGCCCAATGGCAAGGCAAGCCGCTGGAATTAACGGGTGCGGAATTCAACATACTCGAAGTGTTGGCACGCAATGCCGGGCAATTGGTACCAAAGCAGGAAATCTCTCGGCGCGCATTCGGCCGACCTCTTACGCCATTTGACCGTCGCATCGACGTTCATATCAGCAGCGTACGCCAAAAGCTCGGCACCCGTGATGACGGCACGTCCTGGATTCGCTCCATCCGCGGCCAGGGATATCAACTGGTGCAGGAGTACTGATGCGAAAGTTATTTTGGAGGATTTTCGCAATTGTTTGGCTTACAATGGCTCTATCAATCGCGATACTGTTTGCGATCGGTTCTGTCTTTGGACTGGTACCTCCCGCGCAAGAACTCCGCGACCAACGGACATCTTTCGCGCTCGATACAGCCGCTAGGTTATTGGCGACAGGCGGGGTTGACGTATCACAACAATTCCTGTCCGCCGTTGCGCAGACGCCGTCGCCAGTCCATCTGAAACTGACGGTCATCGGCGGACCAATGGAATGCACCATCAAGGTTACGGATAAATTTGAAAGACGTGTCGTCAATGCAGACCATTGCTTTCAACTGAGCGCCGAGGCGACGGAAGTCGGCTTTCTATCACGCAATCTGCCGAGGCTCGTCCCTTGGGCTTCAGCCATGTTTGCTGCTGCACTCGCTGCCTATTGGCTGGCGCAATATCTAACGCGGCCCGTGGAACAATTAAGGGGTGGATTGCGCGCCTTGGCGCTCGGCCAATTCGATATACGAATCGGCAATAAGATCGATCGAAAGAGGGATGAGATTGCAGCGCTTGCTCATGATTTTGATATCACCGCGGCGCGTCTGCAGGAGTTCCAGAATATCCAACAGCGTCTCTTTCACGATATATCTCATGAACTTCGATCACCTCTGTCTAGGCTGCAGGCAGCAATTGGCCTTCTGAACAAGAATCCCAGTCGATTGCATGCAATGACCGAGCGTGTCGAACGAGAAATCGCAAGAATGGATGATCTCGTTGGCGAGATTCTGACTCTCGCCAGACTCACCACCACCGAGATTGAACCACTGGAGCGACAGACCGTTGATCTAGTCGACCTGCTTCGCGAGATTGCCGACGATTGCGCGTTTGAAGGCGCTTCGCGCAACATCACTCTGCTTTACGAGGGAGTAGGATCCTGCGTGACATCCGTTAATGGTGAGCTCATTTACAGAGCGATAGAAAACGTGGTGCGAAACGCTGTCAAATATTCCCCATCAAATACACAGGTCCTCATTCGAACCAAGAGGGAAGATCAGGCCTTCGCGATTACCGTGGTGGATCAAGGTCCGGGCATCCCCAAAGATGTTCTCGAGGCAATCTTTCAACCGTTTCGGCGTGGAAGTGATCTTCCCCCTGGCGCCGTCGGTTTTGGCCTCGGATTAGCGATAACAAAACACGCCTTCGCACGCCATGGCGGCGAAGTACAGGCCGAGCTTCCAGCGGAAGGCGGACTGCTCATGCGTATGATTCTTCCTGTTTAACCACCCATAATTTTGCGAAAGTGCAGGCCATGTTCCACTCGCATGCTTTTTGCATTCCCATGATTCTTGCAATCGGAACCCTCAGCAGCTGCGTCGATACATCCGTAAGTGCACCGGCGGCAGACATGCCAAAGACATTCGTTGGCGCGACAAGACTAACAAGAGCCTCACCGATCAGCCAGGATTGGTGGCGCGCTTTTGCTGATCCTGAACTCAATAAACTCATTGAGCTTGGGAGCGCGAAAAATCCCGAGATATTGGAGGCTCAAGGCCGTGTTGGGCAGGCTCGTGCGAACGTCGATCTTGCATCGGCAAACTTGCTGCCGACGGTCTCCGGCGGGGTCGGCAAAGCGCGGGGTGACAAATACGGATTTGGCACATCGACAAATAGTTATGGTACCGCTTCGGGAAGCTGGCTTGTGGATATTTTTGGTGGCGCGCGGGCACAAAAGCGTGCGGCGGAGGCGCGCTTTGATGCTGCGGTGTTTGACGCCGCCGAAACGAGCCTAAACGTACTTTCGTCAATTGGGTCAACCTATGTGGACCTACGCTACTACCAAGAACGAATTGCGCTGGCACGCCAGACCGTTGAAAACAGAAAGCGCAATCTATCCTTGATGCGGGACAGTCAGGGCGTTGGACAAAGCAGTGGACTGCAGATCGTTCAAGCCGAACAGCTCGTGGCGAAAGCCGATGCAGAGCTTCCGTCACTCGAGATCCAGCTTGAGAGTTCTATCGCCACTCTCGCGAGCCTGACCGGGGTGCCGGATGCAGAGCTGCGTGCTGAACTTCATGATAAAGCGGCTCAACCGCGCCCGCGATACAAAATCGGAGTTGGCATCCCTACCGATGTCATCCGCAATAGACCGGATGTGCGGCGAGCGGAAAAGAACTTCATCGCCGCCGCCGAAAGCGTTGGAGTTGCAAAGGCGGCCTTTTATCCTTCCTTGGAGCTCAGCGGCTATATTACGCCGACAGCAGTCGTACACACCGGCCATGTCGACATCTGGCAAATGGCTGCCAATCTAACCGCACCCATTTTTGATGGGGGAAAGAACAAGGCAAATCTCGCTTCCGCGAAAGCACAATTGCAACAAGCACAAGCCGCTTGGCAATCCGCGGTTCTGAATGGCATCGCCGAAGTCGAAAAAGCGCTTGCGGCTTATAATAGAGATGGACGCAATATTGCCGCGCAAGAAAAACTTGCCTCAACGTCAGAAGAGACATTGCGACTTGGTAGGGTGAGTTTCCAGCTAGGTGCGAGTGAATTCTTCAATATTCTCGATGCTGAGCGCGACTACCTCGAGGCCCAGCAGTCGAGAGCACAAGCCATCCGCGATCAGGCACTGCACTACATAGCGCTCTGCAAGGCTGCCGCACCAGTCACGCAAGGTACTAGGGCGCGTGGACAAATCGCTGACAGTCCGCCGACCTACCGCTTGGGTTACAAGTGATGTCATACTTGTCCGGCGGTGGCTGCATGATCGGTATCGGCTAGCCGCGTTAGCCGCTATGCGACTAAGAACGCGGTTATTTCATCGGCCAAGCCAGCGAGAAAAGTGTTCCGATCCGGATGAGGTTCCGGCACATTTGGCGGCAATTCGTCCATGTAGGTGAAATGGCCGGCATCGGGATCAACTTGGACCGCCACAGATGCCTGAGCGGCGAGCACATCCATGAGAAAGCGAGATTGAGCCGGCGGCGTGATAGTATCCTTGGCTCCCACCCAGATTTTCATCGGCATCTTTATACGGTGAAGCGCGCCTGGACGGCGGAAGAAGTCCGTTGGCGGAGCCAAGAGGGCCAATCGCTCAAGGCGTGGAGTCGCGCCTGTAATCAGTTGCTGCCCATCAAGGGTTTCGCCCTCGGCGCCTTGAAGGGCGAGCAGAGCTGTAGCTCCAATGGAATGCCCGATGCCAACGATGGGGAGGTTGCTGTAGGCGCAACTGTCTATAGATGCTTCGAGCCTGTGGATGCGCATGTCCAACTCGGCTTTGGTCGGGACACTTGAGGCCAGCATTTCGAAGTGTGGCGCAATGACCGTGCAACTCCTGTTAGCCATGGTCTGCAGCAAATGATGGTGGCGTGCCGGGTTACCACCACGACCGACTGCGAACAAAGCAATGCACTTTGGCTGCTCGGCCTCGATCCGAGTAATGGTAAAGGCTTCCAACTCGTTTGATACGATGTTGGTATCGGACTCAATTCCCATATTTTCCTCAATCATCACAATAGGTTTAGCATCGTCTTCCGCGACAAACGAAGCTCAAAGTATCTCAATCATTGACGTCCCGACCAGTCACTGATTCAAGGCTGCTTTTTGGTGGCAGCATTGAGCCGGGGCGATCTCACTGAAACAGAATGGCGCATTCTGGAGGGTCTGTTGCCAATCGAACCGAAGAACCGGGGTCGAGGCAGACGGTCCAAGAAGAACCGCTCGACGCCCTCGGACGACCGCTCGCCTTCATTCTGACAGGCGGCGAAGCGGCCGATTGCAAAGCATATGATGCCCTAATTAGCTTGCCCGAACGCTCGCCGGGCGCCTTGCTGGCAGACAAAGGCTATGATGCTGAGACCATCCGTGCCGACCTCGCCGAACGGAAAATCGAAACGGTCATCCCCGGCACGTCAAACCGCCGCGTGAAGATCGAACATGACCGGGCGCTCTACAGGCAGCGCAACCGCATCGAGCGCATTTTCGGCCACCTAAAGGTCAATCGTGCCATCGCTACCCGCTACGATCAACTAGCCAACAGCTTCCTCGGCATGGTCTATCTCGCCACCGCCAGATACTGGCTTAAATTTGTCCACGCCGCCTAGTGTCCCAGAGGAAATGGATCCAGCCAGGCGCCCGCTGTCAAGCTAATGCCATCTCCGACACTGATTGATCGGGACCATTTCGCTCGGATAGTTAATTGCCCGCAGGGATCTGCTGCGCCTTAGAAGCGCACTGAAATCCGCGGAGCTGGAGCGCCGCCCTTACTTGGGCAAGCAGTCGGGAGCCAAGACAGCGACAGAATGACATTGGAGGGACAGTGGCTATTCACGAAGGTGATGAGGCCAGAGTCGGCGGTCTGGCAGATATTTCCATTTCCTTCGCCCGCGCATTGTTTCATGCGCTGGGAGCGTCGTTAATTGGCACCTTTCGATCGTATCCCGCGACCTGTTGATGGAAGATGCCGATTCCCACGTCAAGGCAGCCGCCCTTTGCCGGCGAGGTGCACCAGCTTAGATGACGAGTAGCCCAGTTAAGCAATTCGCTATCTTTATCGGCTAGTTTATTGAAAATTTACCATGGGGAGGGGCTAAAAATGGAAATGTCTATCAGGACAGGACTGACATCACTCCTTGTCGTGCTTGCGCTCGCCTTCTGCGGCAACGCGCTTGTGTCGTTGGTGGGATTGAACGAAACAAACGCATCCACCATCTCACTCGGCAAGAATATGCTGCCGAGCGTTCGGACCATCGGCGACCTGGAGGCCGCCCTTACTGATAAACGCTTGGCCTATGCACAGCACATCCTATCGTTAACGCCAGAGACCATAGCCAAGGCGGAGCAGCGCATCAATGACGTGAAGCAAAAAGCCGCCCAGCAAATTACCGCCTACCGTGCTCTCGCCGCGTCGGATGTCGAGCGGAAGCTGATTGACCAGATTGAAGCCGGTGTCGCGACTTACGACACTCTCGCAGCGCCAATGATCGAACTGTCGCGCCAAAACAAAAACGAGGAGGCAGCCGCCATCCTCAATGGGGCGATGCGGAATCAAGCGATCAAAAACGGTGAGCTGCTCAATCAACTCAAGGACGTCAACCTGGACGTTGCCAACCAAGCCGTCGGCAGCGCGGCAAAGGCATTCTCGTCGGCAATGGGAATCTCCATCGCGACCATCGTCGTTATTCTCGGGCTGAGCGGCTTTGGCATCTACTATGCGGTCAGGATCGTTTCGCTACCGCTGACCCGGATTACCGGCTCCATGAAGGAGTTGGCAGAAGGCGCCCTTGATCGAGAAATCCCTTATCGGTCGCGTGCCGACGAAATCGGGAACATTGCAGCTGCGCTGGAAGTCTTCCGCGAAAGTGCACTTGCCAATCAAAGATTGGAACAAGAGGTTGCTGCCCAGCGAACGCTCTCCGAGCGGGAGCGCGACCGCATTGCTCAGCTCGAAGAGGTGCGGGCCGAAGCTATGGCCTACGCAACGGCGCAACTCGGGAGGGGCCTGAAGCAGCTGTCTCATGGGGACCTGACCGGCCGAATCACGGAACCATTCGTCGCGGAACTCGAGAGCCTAAGGGCGGATTTCAACAGCGCCACGGCCCAGCTCGCGGAAACGCTGCGAGCGGTTGCCGATGCAACCGGCGCCATCGACGTCGGGACGAGCGAAATCAGCCAGGGCGCGCAGGATCTATCGAAGCGAACTGAACAGCAGGCGGCGTCGCTTGAGGAAACTGCCGCGGCCCTCGATGAAATTACCGTCAATGTATCGAACTCCTCAAAGAGAGCCGATGAGGCCCGAGCTGTAGCCGCGCAGGCAAATGCGGGCGCGGCACATTCGGGCGTTGTCGTGTCAAATGCTGTAAACGCAATGCAGAGGATTGAGCAGTCATCCAACCAGATCGCGAACATCATCGGTGTCATTGACGAGATTGCGTTCCAGACAAACCTCCTGGCGCTCAACGCGGGTGTGGAGGCCGCCCGAGCAGGGGAGGCGGGCAAGGGCTTTGCTGTTGTCGCGCAAGAGGTGCGTGAGCTTGCCCAGCGTTCCGCACAGGCAGCAAAGGAGATCAAGGATCTCATACGCAGTTCGAGCGTAGAAGTGCAGAGCGGTGTCAAGCTTGTTAGCGAGACTGGGGAGGCGCTGAAGACCATCGAAGGCTATATTATTACGGTCAACCAGCATATGGGCGCGATAGCAACCTCAGCGAAGGAGCAATCCGTAGGTCTTTCCGAAGTTAACATTGCTGTTAACCAGATGGATCAGGTAACGCAACAGAATGCCGCAATGGTCGAACAAACAAACGCGGCAAGCGCAACGCTCGCCGGCGAAGCAACCAGGCTGCGAGAGCTGCTCAACCAGTTCCAACTCGGCGTGACAAGAGCGTCGCAGGATGCGCCGCGCCGCAAACCTCCCGCCTCGCCGGTTGCCGTCACCGCTCTCCACAAGCCGGCCATTTCTCCGGCACGCAAAATGGCTAACACCGTAGCCGCAGCCTTCGGCGGAAAGACAGCGTGAGTGCTGGCAGTCGGGAAGAGTTTTGACGATAATCGGGGTTGATCCGTCAACGTTTGGAGTGTCAAACGGCGCGGAGAGCGCGCCGCTCGGGCGGAGCGCAAAGTGCCGATCTTTGAAAATAATTTGAAAAAGAAAGTGGGGCCGCAAACACTATCGATGACGGTTCTATGGCATCTGCCTTTGACATCAGCACCACATCTTTCAGGAGTGAGTTTCCGGTCGCCAACCTGTTTCACAATGTTCTCCGACACGATATCTCGCCTACTTGTTGCGTGACGCCAAATCAGATCAAGCTACAGCAACGAAACCCACGGCCTTGACGGGAGTTTCTCGAAGATTATCGGCGTCCGCGCTCGCAGTCCCGCAGGCTGAAACAGCGCCACCCACGGCGATCAGCACGGGATTTTCGTAGCCGATCTTCTCCATGCCCTTGGCAAGGTTTTTGAGGCTGCCGTGCCATTCCCGCTGGGTAGCGCGGCTGACGTCGGCCATGATTACGGCAGCGGTGGAAGGCGGCAGGCCGTTGGTGATCAGCCGATCGGCAATGAGCGGTGCTGTCCTGCCTCCCATGTAGAACACGGTTGTCGTATGGGGATCTGCGACGCATGCCCAGTCAACGTCTTCCGGCAGTCCGCCATGCCGAGAGTGGCCCGTGACGAAGCGCACGGACTGGGCGTGGTCCCGGTGGGTGAGCGGCATGCCAAGGCAAGAGGCCATGGCGCTTGCTGCCGTGATGCCGGGAATAACGTCGACGGGGATGTTCTCGCGACGAAGATGATCGATCTCTTCGCCGGCACGGCCGAAAATCATCGGGTCGCCCGACTTGAGGCGAACGACTCGCTTGCCGGCCTTGGCGAGCGCCAACATCGTTGCGTTGATGTCCTCCTGCCTGCAGCTTTGGCGGCCACCACGTTTGCCTACCAGCATGCGTTTGGCCTCACGGCGGGCAAGTTCCAGCACCTCCGCAGAAACAAGATCATCGAACAGGATGACATCGGCGGCTTGGAGGGCGCGGACCGCCTTCAGAGTCAACAGTTCGGCGTCGCCCGGGCCGGCGCCCACGAGCGTCACGTGACCGGCAGGGTTAGCATTGCTACGAATTCGGTCTGCATCCGCGATCAGGCCTGGTACCGCATCTGCGTCGGGCTCCTCGCCCGCGAAGGCGCGATCGACGAAACGTTCCCAGAAGTTTCGTCGTTGAACTGAGGTGAGGGCGTCTGTCACATGGGCGCGGATAGCCTGCGCAAGCTGAGCCCAGGATTTGACCGACCGCGGGAGGAGTGTTTCGATGCGCCGGCGGATAGCTTGGCCGAGGATCGGAGCAGCGCCGTCGGTCGAGATGCCAATCACCACGGGCGAGCGGTTAACGATCGAGCCGAACTTGAACTGACAGAATGCCGGCTTGTCGATGACGTTGACGGGAACACCGGCAGCGACAGCGTGATCGTGAAAGCAGCATGCTTCCTCGTCGGTTTTGCAGTCGCCTACCGCCAAAGCAAAGCTCTTGAAGCATGCCGCCTGCCAAAATGCATCGTGGTGGACAAACTGGTCAAGTTGCTTCCGAAAGCCCTCGGAAAGCTCGTCCATGGGGCAGAAGACATGCACCTCCGCGCCCGCTGCTGCCAGAAGTTCGGCCTTCCACGCCCCCCCGTCGCTGCCGCCGGCGATCAGCACGGATTTCCCCTTGAGATCGAAAAATACCGGCAGCGAGGTGAGTGGAGCGATCCGCTCCAGTCTATCATTCCGCGGCTTGACGAAGGCAGCCATCGATAATCCCCTTAATTTCAATGCGGCAAGAGCCACAATTGGTTCCGGCATTGAGCTGTCTGCCGATAGCCTCGACCGTGTGGCAGCCGCCTGCGACGGCGCCTACGATCTGGTTGATGCCGACCGAGAAGCAGGAGCAGACGGTTGCGCCAGGGTCCATCTGATCGGTACCTGGCCGGCCGGCGAGCACCGCAAAGCGCGCGCGCGCAGTCTCCAGTGGTGTGCTGAGTTGCTTGACGGCCCAGTCACGCGATACGGCGACAGGTTCGGGCGCGGCATAAAAGGCGAGCAACAGCCGTTCTCCGTCAAAGAAGCCATGACGTTGCTGTCGCGTCGGGTTGTCGACATAGGCGAGATGCTCGCCACGATCAAAAAGGCCGAACGTATCGCGACACCAGGCTTCGATATCGTCAAGTGCCTTGTCGAAGCCGAATTCCACGCGCCATCCGGCTTCTGTCTTCGCGACCGCCCAATAGGGCGCCTCTAGCCGCTCAGGGCGGAAGGCGACAACTGCAAAACCATGATATGCCATTTCGGCTGGCCGTACCTTGACGCCGATATTCTTGAGCGCGGGCTGGCCGGAGATGGGGTCAGTGTGTGGCGCCAGCAGAGCGGCCACGCGCGCATTTGCAGAATACTCATCGTTCCAGTGCATCGGCACGAAGACGCCGCCGCGTGGCTGCCGCTCTGTGAGCAAGGCTCGTAGCACGACTGAACCGAAGGAATTTTCCACCCGTACCAACCCCGCCTTGTCGATGCCGAGTTCAGCGGCGTCCGCCGGGTTGATTTCGGCGAAAGGTTCGGCGAGATGCGACGAGAGCCGCGCCGCCTTGCCCGTGCGCGTCATCGTGTGCCACTGGTCGCGGATGCGGCCGGTATTGAGAATAAAGGGGGCATCCTTGCTTGTGCGGTCATCGCGCTCAGATTTTACGGAGATGAACCTGGCCTTGCGATCCGGCGTGTAGAACTGGCCATCGGCGAAAAATCGCGTGACGCCTTCGGGAGCACCTTTGCGATGCGGCCATTGGAACGGTGACATAGCCTCGAAGATACCAGGAGAGATATCAGCTTTCGCGCCTATGTCGAAGTCGCGTGTGCCGCCATTTTCGAATCCAGAAAGGGCCGCGTGTTCGGCGAAGATTGTGGCGGGATTGTCGTAGTCAAAGCCGTCGAAGCCCATCCGCTTGGCAACTTCGGCCATATGCCACCAGTCGGGCTTTGCGTCGCCGGGCAGATCCAAGAAATTGCGCTGGCGGGAAATGCGCCGCTCGGAGTTGGTGACGGTTCCGTCCTTTTCGCCCCAGCCGGCGGCTGGCAATAGCACATGGGCGAGTGCGGCGGTGTCGGTGTTCTTTTGAATATCGGAAACGACGACGAAGGGGCAGTTGCTAATTGCTTCGCGCACCCGGTCGGCATCCGGCATCGAAACGACCGGATTCGTCGCCATAATCCACAGGGCTTTGATGCGCCCGTCCGCCACGGCTTCGAACATTTCGACGGCCTTGAGACCGGGCCTTGCAGCCATGGTTGGCGAATTCCAGAAGCGTTGCACACGATCGCGCGCGGCTTCGTCCTCAATATTCATATGCGCTGCCAGCATGTTGGCAAGACCACCCACCTCGCGGCCACCCATCGCATTCGGCTGGCCGGTCAGCGAGAAGGGTCCCATGCCTGGTTTGCCGATGCGCCCAGTGGCCAAATGGCAATTGATGATCGCGTTAACCTTGTCGGTGCCGATCGAGGACTGGTTGACGCCCTGGCTATAGCAGGTCACCACCTTTTCGGTTGTTTCAAACAGACGATAAAAGGCCCGCAGTTCACCGACCGCTAAGCCTGTTTCCTCCGAAACATCCAGCATGCTCCTGGTTTGCGCGGCTTCCAGCGCATCGTTAAAGCCGATCGTATGCGCCGATACATAGTCCTGGTCGAAAGCCGACGATCCTGCGAGATGGGCAAGCAACCCATTGAAGAGGGCAACATCCCCGTCGCTTTTGATCATCAAGTGCATGTCCGCAAGATCGGCGCTAACCGAGCGTCGCGGATCGATCGTGACAATTTTCATATCCGGTCGGCTTTGTTTTGCCGCTTGGATCCGTTGGTTGAGCACCGGATGGCACCATGCGAGGTTCGAACCAACGAGTACGATCAGATCGGCGAGTTCGAGATCCTCGTAAGTGCCCGGCACCGTGTCCGAACCGAAGGCGCGTCGATGACCAGCGACGGAGGAGGCCATGCAAAGCCGTGAATTCGTGTCGATATTGGCCGAACCGATAAAGCCTTTCATCAGCTTGTTGGCGACATAATAGTCTTCCGTCAGGCATTGACCTGAGACATAGAATGCGACCGAATCCGGCCCATGCTCGGCGATGGCTTCACAAAATTTCGAGGCTACGAGATCGAGCGCGTCGTTCCAGTTTGCACGTTGACCGTCGATTTCCGGGTAGAGGACACGGCCGTCGAGATCGATCGTTTCGGCCAGCGCCGAGCCCTTGGAACAGAGCCGGCCGAAATTGGCCGGGTGCCCCGGATCCCCTTTAACGGAAGCCTTTCCGTAATCGTCGACCGTCGCAATAACGCCACATCCGACACCGCAGTAGGGACACGTAGTCTTCGTTTCAGTAGGCACGCTTGGTCTCCCCGATGCTTAGTCGCCGATGGTTTACACCCTCCTCTGACATCTCCCCCTCAAGGGGAAGGATCAGGAGCTCGCCGTGCCACTGGTCTCCACCCACTGAACAAGAGCGATACATGCTTTTCTTGTTCAAACGGGCAGCAGCAAACTCAAACCGATCTTCCGTCTTGAGGGGAAGATGTCTGGAACGAACAGAGGAGGGTACCACCGCGCACACGGACATGATCTATTCCGCCGCCATCATCATGCTGTCGAGAGCGATCGACAGCATGCCGTTCTCATTGCGCACAGGAATGGTCCTGACCGAGCCCTTGTCCGCGCCGAGAGCTTGCCCGGTTTCGAGCGAGATGACCCAGTTGTGCAGGGGGCAGGTGACGGCAGCGCCGTGGACGATGCCCTGGGAGAGCGGGCCGCCTTTGTGCGGGCAATGATCCTCGATGGCGAAGACCTCGTTTTCGGCCGTGCGGAACACGGCGATCTTGCCCTGCGGGGTTTTCACGCAGCGTGCGCCGCGCAGCGGGATGTCAGAGATGTCGCCGATCGGATGCCAGGTGTCTTTTGGCCAGTTCATGTCCATCTCCTTACTCCGCAGCCTGATGGAAGCCGACCGTCGCCATCGGCCGGAATTCGTGCTTGTCCTTGCCGGAAACACGCTCCGACCAGGGATCGACCTGCGCGAATTTCTGGCTGAAGACGAAGCGCTCGTAATAGGCCCTACGCTTGTCGGCATCCGTCATGATCTGGCGGCGGATCTCGTCGAGGCCGATGCGCTTGGCCCATTTGTAGATGCGCTCGAGATAGCGGCCCTGCTCGCGGTACATCTGTGTCAGCGCGACGATATGCTCCAGTGCCTCGTCCTCGGTCTTGACGAGGCCGAGTACTTCCGTACCCTTGATGTCGAGGCCGGCAGCACCGGCGAAGTGGATCTCGAAGCCACTATCGACGCAGATGACGCCGATGTCCTTGCAGGTGGCCTCGGCGCAGTTTCTCGGACAGCCGGACACCGCCATCTTGAGCTTTGCCGGCGTCCACGACCCCCACATGAATCTCTCGATGCGGATGCCGAGCCCGGTGGAATCCTGCGTGCCGAAGCGGCACCAGTCGGAGCCGACGCAGGTCTTCACCGTGCGCAGGCCCTTGGCATAGGCCTGGCCGGAGATGAACCCGGCCTTGCCGAGATCGGCCCAGACGGCGGGCAGGTCCTCCTTCTGGATGCCGAGCAGGTCGATGCGCTGGCCGCCGGTCACCTTCACCATCGGGATCTCGAACTTGTCGACGACATCGGCGATGGCGCGCAGTTCACCGGAATTGGTGACACCGCCCCACATGCGCGGCACGACCGAATAGGTGCCATCCTTCTGGATATTGGCGTGGACGCGCTCATTGATGAAGCGGGACTGGTAGTCGTCGGCATATTCGTCCGGCCAGTCGCAGACGAGGTAATAGTTGAGTGCCGGCCGGCATTTGGCGCATCCGCAGGAGGTTTTCCATTCCAGTTCCTGCATGACGGCGGGGATGGTCTTCAAACCCTTGGCCTTGATCAGGCGGCGCACGTCGTCATGGCCAAGCTCCGTGCAATTGCACATCGGCTGTACCGCCTTCGGATTATAGGCATCGCCAAGCGTGATCGACATCAGTTGCTCGACAAGGCCGGTGCAGGAGCCGCACGAGGCGGACGCCTTGGTGTGGGCGCGCACATCGTCGAGCGAGGCCAGGCCCTTGGCGGTGATGGTCGAGGTGATCTTGCCCTTGCAGACGCCGTTGCAGCCGCAGATTTCCGCGTCATCCGGCAAGGCTGCAACGGCCGCCATAGGGTCCAGCGGCGACCCTCCCTGATAGGCCTGACCGAAGATCAGCGTCTCGCGCATCCCGGAGATGTCGGTCGCCTTCTTCTTCAGGTCGTTGAACCATGCGCCGTCGGCCGTCTCGCCATAGAGCACGGTGCCGATGATGCGGTTGTCCTTCAGCACCAGCCGCTTGTAGACGCCGCCGGCCGCATCGCGCAGCACGATTTCCTCGCGATCGTCGCCATCGGCGAAGTCGCCAAGGGAAAACAGGTTGATGCCGGTGACTTTGAGCTTCGTTGGCGTGTCCGAATGCACGAAGGCGGCGGAGCGGTCGCCCGACAGATGCGATGCGGCGACACGCGCCATTTCATAGAGCGGCGCCACCAGGCCATAGACCTGGCCGCCGACTTCGGCGCATTCGCCAAGCGCCATGATGCTGCCATCCGAGGTCTGCATGCCGTCATCGACGACGATGCCGCGGTTGACGGCGATACCGGCGTCCTTGGCAAGACCGATATTGGGACGAATGCCGACGGCCATCACCACCAGCGTCGCGGGAATGATGCGGCCGTCATCAAGCTCGATGCCCTCGACCTTGCCGTTGCCGATGATCGCCTTGGTATTGGCCTTGGTGATGACCTTGATGCCGCGCTCTTCGACGGCCTTCTGCAGCAGATAGCCGGCGGCGGGATCGAGCTGGCGTTCCATCAGCGTTGCCATAACATGCAGAACGGTGACATCCATGCCGCGCGAGGCAAGGCCGGCAGCCGCTTCGAGACCAAGCAGGCCGCCGCCGATGACGATCGCCTTCTCGCGTGACTGGGCGGCAAGCAGCATCGCCTGCACGTCATCGAGGTCGCGATAGGTGATGACGCCGGGCAGATCCTTGCCCGGCACGGGAATGATGAAGGGCACGGAGCCGGTCGCAATGACAAGTTTGTCGTAGCTCTCGACGACGCCGTGATCCGAGGTGACGGTCTTGGCCACCCGGTCGATGGCGACGATCTTGTGGCCTTTGTAAAGGGTGATGTTGTTCTTGATGTACCAGCCGTCGCCGTGGATGATGATCTGCTCGTAGTCCTTCTCCCCGGACAGGACCGGCGACAGCATGATACGGTCGTAATTGACGCGCGGCTCGGCGTTGAAGATCGTGACGCTGTAGCGACCGGGTGCCTGTTCGAGGAGGTGCTCCAGCATGCGGCCCGGCGCCATGCCATTGCCGACGATGACAAGTTTCTGGGTCATAGTTCCAAGTCCTTGAGATTAGGTGGCGGCTACAACGGGGGCAGAGGACCCACGGCGCTCGAGTTGCCTTACGGAGAGATGCATCCAGACGAGCGAAATCGCCACAATCGCGAAAAGCAGCAGGAAACAACTGGACCAAAGGCCGGTGATGTCCTTGAGCAGGCCAAAGACGATCGGCAGGATAAATCCGCCAAGGCCTCCCATCATGCCGACAATGCCGCCGACCGCGCCGATGCTCTCAGGGTAGTAGGCGGGGATGTGCTTGAATACGGCCGCCTTGCCGAGGCTCATGAAGAAGCCGAGGACGAAGATGACGACGATGAAGACGGCCGGGGTAATTCCAAATGCCGAGCTCGTTGGTGTGACAGCGGGCAGGGAAAGGACTAGGGTAGCGACGGCCGACACCGCAAGCATTGCATACATCACGCTGCGTGCCCCCTTCTTGTCGGAGAGTACGCCGCCGAAGGCGCGAAAGACGCTGCCAGGAATGGAATAGGCAGCCGCAACCATGCCGGCAACCTCAAGATTGAAGCCATAGGCGCCGACCAGATAGCGTGGCAGCCAAAGCGAGAGGGCGACAAAACCTCCAAAGGCGAAGAAATAGTAGAGCGAGAAGCGCCATACCTGAACGTTTTTCAGCGGTGCGAATTCCTGAAGCAAACTCCTGGATGCAACCCCGCGATCGCGACGAGCGCGGAAGGCCGGATCGTCGGTGGTGGTGAACCAGAAAACGATCGCCATGGCCGCGAGTACCAGCGCCCAGATTTCCGCAACCGCCTGCCATCCCCACGCGATCAGCACGAAGGGAGCGGCAAACTTGGTGACCGCCGCTCCGACATTGCCGGCGCCGAAGATGCCGAGTGCCGTTCCCTGCTTCTCTGGTGGAAAGAACGGGGAAACATAGGCGACGCCTACCGCAAAGGAGCCGCCGGCGAGGCCGACGCCCAGGCCGGCAATCAGCATTTGCATGTAAGTGGTTGCATAGGACAGGAGGAAGGTTGCCACCGCAGCTGCCAGCATTGTGAGCGTGTAGACCAGGCGGCCGCCGTAACGCTCTGTCCATATCCCGAGCAGGATACGAACGACTGATCCGGTGAGCACGGGTGTGCCGACCAGCAAGCCGAATTCGGTCTCGCTCAGGCCGAGTTCCTGCTTGATGCGAATGCCTATGATCGCAAAGATCGTCCAGACGGCGAAACAGATCGTGAAGGCGAATGTGGAAATCCACAATGCTTTCGCCGGTTCGCCGGCGGACATGGGCTGTGTTTTCTTAAGAACAGACATGGCTTCTCCCGGGGCTCGACAAGGTCGTGCCAATCCATCATTGAGGGTCAGAAACACAAAAAGCCGCACCTCAGGGCGCGCGTACGAAAGTACACGGAATATCCTGATCGGCGGCTTTGCCTGAGGCGTCCGTCATTGGACGCTAAAATGCGGCCTTTCGGCTTGCTAGTTTAGAAGCAAGGACCGTGCCAATTCAAAATTGGCCCCCAGTTACGGCGTTCTAAGCAAAAAAGCTTCCGCCGGGCAGGCCATGAAGCGATTAAATCAGCAGTGCGCGCTCCCAATATTTGGGCATTGCTCACAAAGTAGGCATGTCGGTCGTGTTTTTTTGAGCCGCGACATATTCATCAATGCGATCAGGATCAAAAAGGGTGCCGTCGAAAAACCCGTCTGGGCCAAGCGTCAGCATGCCACTTGAGCCAACGGGCGTTTCCATACGCAAGGCGCCCTCGACCTTGGAGCTTGCGGCTGGCATCGCGAGACCCAGCGCCTTCAGAGCGTTCCGGTAAATATCCGGTCGATAGGTGTTGCCGGCGATACGCTGGTGAGACGCGGTGTGTTTGACCTGACCCCAGCGAACCATCTGTGTGTAGAACCAAAGCGCGTGGCTCTTCCACGGAAACGTCGCCGCCTTCGCGTTTGGGACGAAAAAGTCCTTTACGGTTTGAGTGTGCTGGCCACCGATTCTAAGCTCGCCCGTCACTGCGGGCCGCAAAAATTCCACAGACTTGTCGATGTATGCAGGTCCGGAAAGCAATATGGCAAGCTCCTCATGGTTGGCAACATCGGCACACCAGAGTGACGCATTGTAAAGCGCTGTGAGCAATGCGGCGAGGGCTTCGGGATGGCTGTCGCCCCAACGGCCATTCACTCCCAGTACCTTTTCGGGGCTGGATTTCCAGATCGCGGCCTTGACCGTCGCGAGATGCGCACCTCGTTTCAAAACGCCGAACGTATTCCACGGTTCACCGGCGCAATAGCCATCGATGAAACCAGCCTTCAGTGCATTTCCCATATCCGCAGGAGGCAGGATTGCGATCTCAACCTCCCGATCGGGATCGATGCCGCTCGCAGAAAGCCAATATCGAAGTTCGTAGTTATGTCCGGAATAGGGATGCACCACGCCGAAACGGAGCTGATCTCCAGTTCGCTGTGAGATCACCCGCCGCAGCGCCATGCCGCTTGAGCGGGCATCGAGATTGCCAATCGCACCATTCTCGACCATTGCCCGCCACAAGCCACCCGACACCGTGACGGCATTTCCGCCGAGGCCAAGCGCCATGGGCACGATCATTCGCGGCGCCGGCGCCGTGAGTCCAAGGTTACAGGCGATCGGCATCGGCGCGAGGATATGGGCAACCTCAAAGTGCCCGACAGCTAATCTATCCCTGATCGTTGCCCACGAACGCTCGCGCACGAGCGTGAGATCCACCTGCTGCGCTTCGGCAAAGCCCCTCTCTTTGGCAACGACCAGGAGGGCACTGTCGACGAGCGGCAAGAAGCCCGCGGTGATTTCGTACCTACTCGTCTTCATGTGTCCCCTCCCGGATCGAGCAGGCTTGCCGCGGTAACGAGGCTTTGAGCAATCTCGACAATTTTCCTGTTCTGGCCCATCGCCGTTCGCCGCAGGAGTGCATAGGCCTCCATCTCCGAAAGCCCGCGCGCGCGCATCAGCAATCCCTTGGCGCGTTCGATCAGCTTTCGGTTTTCCAACTCGCCGCGTGCTTCTTCAAGTTCGCGGCTCAGTCGCGAAAACGCATTGAAACGACTAATCGCCATCTTAAGGATGGGACGAACACGTTCCTGCCTTAGACCGTCGACGATATATGCTGAAACCCCAGCGTCCACAGCAGCTTCGATGGAAGCTTCATCGGACTTGTCTACGAACATCGCGATGGGCCGATTTACGGCACGTGATATCTGAAACATGCTTTCCAACACGTCCCGGTTGGGGTTTTCAAGATCGATGACAATCACATCAGGATTGATCTCGGTGATCCGCCTCGCAAGACCCGTCATATCGGCGATGATTGTTACGTTGTCGTACCCTGCGTCCCGCAAACCTTCTTCAATGATGGATGCGCGAATGCGGTTCTCATCAATCACCAGTACATTCAGACTGTTAGGTTTCATGAGATCGAAGCCACAGGTTATCGGCATTCATTCAATGTCAGGCGCGCAAATAGTGACGGCCGAAACGAAGAGACTCCGCACATGCGGGAAGTCTGCTTCAAAATCAAGCGCTGTCTTGGGTATTGTTGCACGAATAGCGACATGGCAGATATTGAGCGGGTGTCTTCGCTCATTAAACGTAGGGTCACCGCAATCTGGAGTAAAAGATATTACCAGATGTCAGAACTAACCGAAGCAAGCGCGCGATCGGTCTGGTGATAGCATTGTGGGCGAGCGGAGGCTGAAGGCGGAGGATCCTGGCACATTAGAGTGTCGGCGCTTATCATGCACTGCATTTTCGGGATGAAACCCCTGGTCAGTGATGCTGACGTGGAACAGGCGGCAAAAAGATTCTGTTCGTTATGATTGAGATCCGAAGAAACGGCTTTTTGTCGAACGGAAGCCGAGCCTTTCGGACATCTCATGCGCGGCTTTCAGAAGACTGTCTAGATAGGAGGCACGGTTGCGCAGGCCGTCCTCACGTGGGGCAACTAGGCAGAGAGTGGCGATGCACGAGCCCTCGGCCTGATAAATTGGGACAGCGAAGCAATGAGTGAAATTCTCCACCTCGCTATTGAAGGTGAAATATCCGTCGTCGGAGGCCTGCCGCACCTGAGCGATGAAATCCGCCGGTTCCAGCTGTCTACCATCCGGCAAGACGAAATCCTCCGGCGGAATGAAATCAAGAATTTCTCGATCCGAAAGATGCGCGACGAGCAGACGTCCGGAGGCTGTCCAGGGAATGGCGACGAGTTCGCCGACATTCGAGGAGATGCGGAACGGACGGATGCCCTCGCGCATCATGGCGACCGTGTATTTATTGCCTTCCAGCAGGCACATCTGCGCGGTTTCGCGGGTCTCCTCTGCCAGAGCGTTCAGCACGCGATCGCATTCGCGCATTAAATCGAATTGTTCGGCATAGGCAGTTCCAAGGAAATAAAGGCGACGGCCGAGAAACACCCGGCCATCGTCCCCTTGATAGTCAAGCATGCCGTGGCCGAGCAAAAGATTGACGAGTTCATAGATAGAGGAGCGCGGTGCGCCGATTTCCGTGGCGATCTCGTTCGGACGCATTGGCTGACGCTTCATCCGCAGAAATTCAAGGATTTCGAAAGCTCGATCTAGACCACGCATGCGTCGCGATACGGTATCGTTCGGTGTGTCGGCCATGCTCTTCTCCGAATATTCTCAACCGGTCGCAACCGGCGCAATGGGATGCAGTGCGGTGGTGGGTTCTTGCCGATTATTCGGCATTGATGCCCGATGGCCCTCAAGGAGAGGCTGCGATAGCATTCGCCTGTGTGCTAACGCAACGCTTGTCCCGCGCCACCTTATCCCTGTCAGTTGAAACTTGAGGTCTTGAGGAATTCGGCAAGCCGATCTGTTTTCGGACGCACAAACATGTCCTTCGGGTCTCCTTCTTCACAAATGACGCCTTGATTCATGAATATGACACGCGATGAAACCTCGTAGGCGAAGCGCATTTCATGCGTCACGAGCAGCATCGTCATGCCGTCGGCGGCGAGCCCCTTGATGACTTGAAGAACCTCGCCCACCAGTTCGGGATCGAGGGCTGACGTCACTTCATCGAACAACATCAGCCGCGGCGCCATGGCGATTGCACGGGCGATGGCGACACGCTGCTGTTGGCCACCGGAGAGCTGGCCGGGATAATGGTTGGTGCGGGTTGCAAGGCCAACGCGGTCGAGCCATGTGTCGGCGACGGCGCGAGCTTCCGGCTTCGACATCTTCTTCACCTTGACGAGGCCCAGCATCACGTTTTCGGCTGCGGTCATATGCGGAAAAAGATTGAACTGCTGGAAGGCCATACCCGTCAGCGCGCGTTGACGAGCGATTTCCTTCTCGCTCTTGCGGCGGCGGGTGCTACCGTCGACGTGATAGCCGATCTCCTCGCCATCGAGGCTGATCTTACCCCCCTCAAATTCCTCCAGCATGTTGACGCAGCGTAGCATCGTCGTCTTGCCGGAGCCGGACGAGCCGATAATGGAAATGACCTCGCCCTCCTGTACGCTACAATCGACGCCCTTGAGGACCTCATTCTGGCCGTAGGTTTTGCGCAGGCCCTGGATGTCTAGAATTGTCTTGGCCATCGGTCGGATCTCCTCAGGACGGCAGTGCGGTCTTGCGCTCGACATATTTGCCGAAACGCTCAATACCGAAGTTGACGATGAAATAGAGAGCGCCAGCGAGAAAGTAGAACTGGAGGCTCATGAAATTGCGGGAGATGATCTCCTGTGTGCGCAGGAGCAGCTCGGCGACACCGATCACTGAAAGTAGTGTCGAGGCCTTTACCATCTCGGCGGCGGTATTCACCCAGGCCGGCAGGCACTGGCGCATTGCCTGCGGCCATAAAACCGAGGTGAAAGTCTGGCTGAAAGTAAGGCCGATTGCCTTGGCGGCCTCCGTCTGACCTTTCGAGATTGCCTGAAGCGCGCCGCGCACGATTTCACCGACATGCGACGAGCAAAAGATTGCAAGGGCAAGGACACCAGCGGAAAACGGTCCCAGATTGAGACCTACCGCCGAAGAGACGTAATAGCTTGCCAACACGAGCACGAGCACCGGCGTACCGCGGATGATATCCGTATAGGCCCGGACGGTGAGGCGTAAAACGGTACCGCCGTAGACGAGCGCCAGGCCGACGAAAACACCGAGCAAGGAACCGGCGAGAATAGCCAGCAAAGAGATCGACACCGTCACGCCAACGCCGTTCATGATAACGTAGCGGGCGATCCAGATCTGTTCGAAAAATGTGTGGGACATCCGGTCTTACCTGGGCAGAGCCAGCCGGCGCTCGACGAAGCGCATCAGGGCAGCGATGAGGAAACAGGTTGCGACATAGAGAGCTGACGTGACCAGCCAGGTCTCTATGACGCGGAAACTCTCGACATTGATCTTGCGGGCCGCAAAGGTGAGTTCCGGCACGGCGATCGCGGCGGCGAGAGACGTGTCCTTGAAGAGCGAGATGATCGTCGAGGACAATGACGGCAGCACGTTGCGCAACATCAACGGGGCGATGATGGAGCTGCGGATCTGCATCGATGTCAGGCCGATGGAGAGACCGGCTTCGGTCAGGCCCTTCGGAATTGACAGCAGTCCGGCGCGGAATACTTCCGCCAGATAAGCTCCGGAATACAGGGCAAGCACCAGAACGAAACTCTGCAGCTTGTCGAGGCGGAAGCCCATCTGCGGCAGCGCGAAGTAGGCGAAAAGCACCAGGACGAGGATCGGCAGGTTGCGGACCACCGTGACATAGACCTGCGCCGGCACGACTGCGATACGTTTTTTTGACGTCAGCGCGAAGGCCAAGACGAGACCGATCGCGGAGCCGATCAGGATCGAGACTACGGCGAGGCCGAGGCTGAGCACCAGACCGCTCAAGAGAAAGTCGAAGTTGCGCCAGACGGCTGCGAAATTCAGCGTGTAACCCATGGCGGGCCGTCCCTTTTCAGGCTGGCGGAGCGGGGAGGTTCCCGCTCCGCTCTGCTGTTACTTGAACTCGACCGGGAAGCCGATCTGCGGAGGGGTAAGATCCTTGCCGAACCAGGTTTTGTAGGACTTGGCGTAGCTATCGAATTCGACGCCCGTCATAGCTTCGTGCAGCGCGGTGTTGACGAAGTTCAGCCAGTCCTGATCGCCCCGCTTGACCGCGCAGGCATAGGTCTGCGGGTTCCAACCGAAGCCGGCATCCTTATAGCGGCCGGGATTCTGCGTCATGTACCAGGCGAGCGACGACTGATCGGTGGCCACCGCATCGGCACGTCCCGATTCCAGCGCTTGATAAATGAGATCGACGGATTCGTACTGATCGACCTTAGCGTCGGGTAGGGCCGCATGGACCATGGACTCTGCATAGACGTTCTGGAGAACCGAAATGGTGATCGAAGAGCCGGCCGCCTTCAACGCGGCATAGTCGCCATATTTGCCGTCAGCCTTGAGCATCAGCCCAACGCCTTCACGATAATAGGGAATAGTGAACGCAACCTGCTGCGCGCGTTCACCAGTAACGGTCATGAACTGGCAGGTAATGTCGACCTTGCCCGTCGTGATGTTCGGGATACGGGCGTCGGACGACTGGTTTACATATTCGATTTTATCGGGATCGCCGAAGAGTGCCTTGGCGATGATGTGGCCCATATCGACGTCGAAGCCCTGAAGCTTGTCGTCCGCGCTCTTGAAGTGCCATGGCGCGTTGGTGCTGCCGGTGCCGAGGACAAGGTGCCCGCGAGCGAGCACTTCGTCGAGTTTGCTGCCGTCGGCGAAGGCAGGCGTGGATGAGAGGAGGGTTGCGGCGACCAGCGACATCACGCCGGCGCGGAAGGAAATAGTCATAGCGTTCCCCTTGGTTAAGCGCTTTTGGATATCCAATATACCGGACATGTGTCTGTTCTCTTGGATGGGCATATCAAGGAGCACGGCTGATGACTTGTCAAGAGTGGCTGATGTTGCCGATCGTTAAGGATGTGAATGTGAGGACGAGTTGGCATCCGTCTTTCCGATGACCTGCTTCGGATCGCGGGCGTCAACGCTTGATCAGGAAGTCCAGAGCTTCGAGGATGTCATGCTTCCGAACCTGACGGCGACGGAGACGAACCCCGCCGTCCCGCAAGCTCGGGCCGTCTCGGATCAGTGTATTTTCAGCAATGCAAGTGTGAGGCCGGATGATGATCAATCTGTCCGTCGTGATTTGACCCGTCTTTCCGCTTGGCACCGACCCTGCTAGGCGGAGACAGGCCTATGAAATGCTTCACTATTCTGAACCAATTGCGGGATCAAAGGTTTGCTCGTTCGGAAAAGCTTAAGGAGATGTTACCGTTAAGCGTGCGGCGGCAGGGGAACACCGGCGAGTTTTGTCTTGATCCAGTCCGAAACGCGATAATAACGCAGGGTGAGCTTAGGCCCATAGTTCATGTAGAAGGGCGCTGACGTCAGCGGCTCCAGCTTGAGCGAAAGATCCTTCTCGGGCACGCCCCTAGCCCATTCCGCCAGAATGCCGCCAAGCATGCTGCCTGTCGGCACACCGCGGCCGGAAAGACCGGTCAGCGCGACAACGCCGGTTGCCAGGTCATAGAGGCGCGGGACCGTGCGATATTGCATGTCCAGCTCGCCGAACCAGAAGTATTCCCAGCGGATCTCCTGTTTGATCTGCGGATGCAGCCACTTCAACCTATCGCTCATGACTTGCCGCGTGTATTCCATGTCGCGGCCACGTCGACCCATTGGAAACATGGAGGCGACGATCCGTCCTTCGGCATTGTATTTGTAAACATATATATCGCCGCGGCCATCGTGGATGGTGGTGTTTCGCGGCAGGATCGATTGGCGCTCGTCATCGGAAAGCGGTTGGGTAGCGGCGACAAAGACTTTCTGGATTTTGAATGTCTGGTCAAGTTTCGGCCAGCCGCCCACAGTGTAGGCGCCGGTCGCGAAGATCACCTTGTCAGCGATGACCTTGCCCTTGGCCGTACTGATCGCCCATCCGTCGGCCTGGCGCTCGCATCCGGTCACCGGCGAGTTGGTGTGGATGATGCCGCCCTCCTGGATCACCGCCCGCGCGAGACCCCGGGAATAGCCGAGCGGGTTCAGATGCCCCGCCTCTTCATGCAGCCAGCCGCCATGAAAGCGCGGACTGCCGGTGATAGCCATCACTTCGTCCTTGTCGAGCGCCCGGGTCCTGGCGCCAACGGCATTGTAGGTCCGCACCTTCTCCTGGATCGTCTTCATCGCGCCGGGGTAGGGAGCGCCCATGACATAGCCGTTCTGCTGCCATTCGCATTGGATCTGATAGCGCCGGATCATGCTGGAAACGCGGTCATTCGCGCGGGTCTGCCGGGCGATCAGCCGTTCGGCCCAGGGCTCGTCCAGCATCGCGCGCAATTCGGGCAGGCTGTAGTGCGTGAAGGTCGGCGTGCAATGCCCGGCATTGCGGCCGGAGCCGCCGAAACCGATTTCTTCCTTTTCGAGAAGCACGACGCTGATGCCGCCGCCGGCAAGCTCCAGCGCCGTCGTCAGTCCGGTATAGCCACCGCCGACGATGCAGACGTCTGCCTTGGTTGTGCTTTCCAACTCTGTGGTTTCGGGAGCCGGCGGCGCCGTCGCGTACCACAATGTCGTCTTGAACGGCGAAAACTTGGCCATGGCGGTTTTCCTCAGTTCACGTCGCTGCGGGCGTCGAGCGCGTCGCGCAAGCCGTCGCCGATAAAATTGAAGCTGGTGACGGCAAGGGTGATGGCAACGCCGGGAACGATCGCCAGCCACGGGGCACTGGCTAGATATTGCTGGGCACCGTTCAGCATGTTGCCCCAGCTTGGCAAGGGCGGCTGGATGCCGTAGCCGAGGAAGCTGACATAGGCCTCAAGCAGAATGGCGCGTGCCACCGTCAGGGTCGCCGCAACGATGATCGGGCCCATTGCGTTCGGCAGCAACTCGCGAAACATGATCCAGCCGTTGGAAAGGCCGAGCATGCGGGCCGCCAGGACAAAGTCGCGTTCGCGCAACGAGCGCACCTCTGCCTCGACGATGCGCGCGACCTCCATCCAGCTCGTCACAGCTATAATGACGGTGATCATGAAAGGGCTCGGCTTGATGAAGGCGGCGAGTGCCAGTAGCAAGAAGATGCTGGGGAATGACAGGAAGGCGTCGACGAAGCGCATCAGAAGCATGCCGAGGCGGCCGCCATAATAGCCGGCGACGACACCGATCGTGGTGCCGATCAAGGTGCTGAGCACCATGGCGAAGAAGCCCACCAGAAGCGAGATGCGGCCCGCCATGAAAAGCCGCACGGCAACGTCGCGCCCGAGCGGATCGGTCCCGAAAATATGGTAGCCGGCCGTAAAGGGCGGCGCGAAGCGGTGGCGCAAATCGATGAAAAGCTCGTCATAGGGAAGTAGCGACGGCCCGATCAGGCAGGTAAGGATGATGAGCGTGATCATGGCGACGCCGAGGAGGGCGAGCCTGTGGCGAGCGAAACGGCGTAGCGTACGGTTCTGCCACCAGCGCGTATGCGCGGATACGGGCGAGGAGAGGCTGGTGGGGGAAGAGGAAGACATGGCGTTTCTCCTAACCGAGCCGGACGCGCGGATCGACGAAGGCGACCAGCAGATCCGCGAGCAGATTTCCGATCAGCGCAAAGACTGCCGAGAACATCAGAAGGCCCATGACGACCGGGTAGTCGCTGTAGCCGAGACTATCGAGAAAGAGCCGCCCCATTCCCGGCCAGGTGAAGACGGTTTCGGCCACCAGCGCGCCCCCGAGGATCGTCGGTAATTGCACGCCGGCAAGGGTGATCATCGGCAGCAGAGAATTGCCGACGACATGCCGCATCAACACGCGTCGAGGCGACAGGCCCTTGGCCTTGGCGGTGCGGACGAAATCCTGGTTGATGACATCGAGCGTGGCGGTGCGCATGTAGCGGCTCCACACAGCAATGTTGACAAGGGCAAGCACCAGGCTCGGCATGATCAGGTGGATCGCATAATCACCGAACGAGCCATTGCCGACCGTGTACATGTTGCCGGCCGGCAGCCACTTCAGCTTCAGCGAGAAGATATAGATGGCGACAAGGCCGAACCAGAAGGTCGGGATCGACAGTGCCACCATGGCGCCGATGGTGGCGCTATAGTCGAAGATCGAATAGCGCTTGGTCGCACCCCTGATGCCGATCCAGGTGCCGAGAACGATCGAGATCGCCATCGAGGTGCCCATCAGGAGCAGCGTAGCGAAGAGGTGGCCGAGAATGATCGACAGCACAGGCTGGTTGTCGCGATAGGAATGGCCCCAGTCGCCCATCAGCATGTGCCGCAGCCAGTCGAGATACTGGATGGGCAGGGGACGGTCGAGGCCCATCTGCGCGGCGATCCGGTCGAGAGCCTCCTTGGTCATGCCCGGCGTCAGCGTATATTGGGATAGCGGACCGCCGGGTGCGAGGGTGAGAACGGCAAAGCCGATCATCGATACGAGCAGCAGCAGTATCAGGCTCTGCCAAAGGCGACTGAGGAGATAGCGAAGCATGGCATTCGTCTCCGATGGTGATGAGATGGGAAGCAGCCAGCCCTCCGACCCGCAACGGATCGAAGGGCTGGAACGGGACGGCTAGGCCTTGGCCCAGTACCAAGTACCGACGTTCCATGTGTCGATGCGCACGTTGACGTTGGGGATGACGTTTTCAACCCCTACCTTGTGCCCGCGCACGGTCGCATATTGGAACAGCGGCAGAAAAGGTAGGTCGTGGCGCATGATCTCCTGGATCTTCTGGTAGACCTTCTTGCGCTCCTCCGGCACGAAGATCTGGCCGCCTTCAGCCAGGAGTTTGTCGACTTCCGGATTGGCATATTGCCAGGAGTTCTGACCGGCTCCGCCTTTGGCGGTGATTGCGTTGGAGCGGAAGTAATCCGACGTGTCGGGATCGGAGCCGGTCTGGAAGTTGATGCCGACGACGACGGAATCGAACTTCGACATTGTCCAATAATCGCCCCACATGACCGCCGGCGGCAGGTTGGAGATGGTGAGCTCCACGCCGATATCCTTGAAGGTCTGCTGCATGAACTGCTGCACCTGCTCACGGATATGGTTGCCGGCGGTGGTGGAGTTGGTGAAGGCGAGCCTGACGCCGTCCTTCACGCGAATGCCATCGGCACCTGGCTTCCAGCCGGCATCGTCGAGGATCTTCTTGGCCTTGTCGGTGCTGAATTCCTGCTTCGGCAGGTCTGGATTATAGTAGAAGGACTGCTGCGGTATGTAACTCTCGGTCGGCGTCGGCAGGCCGTAATAGAGCGCATCGATAATCGTCTGCTTGTCGATCGCGCAATAGAGCGCCTCGCGTACCGCCGGGTCCTTGAACTGGGGGCGCTCCATGTTGAAGCCGACGGATTCGACGGTGGCAGCGGGAACAACGGCGACGGCCTTGCCATCCAGCCCCTTGGCCTCGTCATAGTGATCCGGCGTAATCCATTGGAGGCCAACGACGTCGATATCGCCGGTCTTGAACTGCGTATAAAGCACCGTCAGGTCGGGAATATATTTGTAGACCAGGGTCTCGAGGTAGGGACCCTCCCCGTAATAGTCGGTGTTGGCCGCAAGCGTGATGTGATCGCCGGCGATGCGTTCGACCCATTTGAACGGGCCTGTGCCGATGGGCGCGTTGTTGAAGGGCGCGCTGTTCTTGTCCTTCTCCGCGCCAAGGATATGCTTGGGCACGATGAAGGTGGCGGCGAGGATCGACGGGTAGGGCGCAAACGGCTTTTCCATCCGCCAGGTAATTTCCGTCGGCGAGACGACGGTGAGATCGCGCACCAGCTCGTGACCAGTCTTGCGCCAACTGCGGAAATCCGGATCGACCATGAGTTCGAGAGTGAACTTGACGTCTTCGGCGGTGAACGGAGTGCCGTCATGCCATTTCACGCCGTCGCGGAGTTTGATCTTCCACTTAAGACCGTCGGCCGAGATGCCGCCGTTTTCGACGGTCGGGACTTCGGCTGCGAGCGCGGGAGAGAACTTGCCATCCGGGGTGACGTTGAAGAGCGGATCGAAGACGCTGAAATGGATACCCTCATCGACTTCGATGTGTATCAGGTGCGGATTGAAGACGGTCGGCTCCTGCGAAAAGCCGATGACGAGCTGACCGGTCGGCTTGGCGGGCGGTGCCGCGAAGGCTTCGCCGCGGCCGAGAATATTGGGCATGATCAGCCCGGAAGCGCCGAGCGCCATCATGGTGAGCGCCTGACGGCGGGTGGGTTTCAGGAGGATAGTGTCGTTTGCGTCGGACATGTTGTTCCCCTTTTTGTTGGTAGGACGTTGGCTGTTCTTCTCTCTTATTGTTTTTGCTGTCTTTTATTGGCGAGCAGGTCAGAAACCGCTGATCAGTTCGATCTTCGAACCGTCGTGGAAGCGGGAGAAACGGAAGTTCTTGGGATCGACGATCGGCGGCTTGCCGGTGACGATATCGGCCATCAGTCGCCCGGCGGCCGGACCGATGCCGAAGCCGTGGCCGGAAAAGCCGGTCGCGATATGGAAGCCTGGAATGCTGTCGATCGCGTCGATCACCGGCACGGCATCGGGCGTCACGTCGATATAGCCGGCCCAGCGCTGGGCGATCTCGGCCTTTTCGAAAACCGGGAAGGCTTTCTTGAGATTGGCAAGCGCCGTGTTCGAAAGCTTGGTCGACGGTTTCGGATCGAGAACGCGGCAATATTCGAAGGGGCTTGCCTCATCCATCGCCCAGCGGTCGGGAATGCGGACCTCGTCAAGAAAACGGCCGGAGAGGCGGAAATTCAGCGAGCGCCATTCCTTTTTGAACGCCGGCAAGAACTTGCCGGCATAGCGGAAGGATTTCGGCACGATGTCGACGATGTTCTCGTGACCGGAGGCGATGGTGTAGCCGCCATCCTGGCGCTTTCGCAAAGCAAAGCCGTTGGCCCAGATCGCCTGCTCGGGGCCGCCTTCCAGCGGCTTGGTGCGCAGTACGGAGTTCATCACCTTCAACTGCGGCAGGTCGAGTCCGAACATGCCGGCAAACAGGCTTGACCAGGCGCCGCCGGCGAGAACGACCGCCTTGCAGGCGATCGGGCCGCGCTCGGTGATGACGCCCGAGATTTTGCCGCCGGCCGTCTCGATGCCGCGCACGGCGCATTCAGTGAGGATCGTCGCACCCTTGTCGCGCGCGGCTTCGGCGATTGCCGGCGCTGCGCGTTGTGGTTCCGCCCGGCCGTCTGACGCTGTAAAGAGCGCGCCTTTCAGGTCTAATTGGGAGCCCGGAAAAAGGCTCTTGAATTCAGCGGCGCCAACCATGCGGCTATCGAGCTGATAGCCCTCGAGATTCCGGTTCCATCGCTCATGATCAGCATATTGCTTGTCGTCGGCGCAGGTAAAGACGATGCCCGCTTTCCTGTAGCCAGTGTCGCGGCCGGTGCGTTTGTCGAGCGTGCTCCAGATGCGCAGCGCCTCCGCCATCAGCGGTACCTCGCGCGGGTCACGCCTGGAAATGCGTACCCAGCCCCAGTTGCGGCTCGACTGCTCCTGGCCGATTCCCCCCTTTTCACAAAGCGCGACACGCAGACCGCGCTCAGACAGTTCGAGGGCTGTCGAGGTGCCGATGATGCCGCCGCCGATGACGACGACGTCGACTTCCTTGGGCAATTCCGTATCCCCATGCACGGGGACTACATAGGGGCCGGGCATACTCAGTAAGACTCCTCTAGCTGGCAGTTGATCGCAAACTCCGCGACGCTTGCTTCGTTCGGCAGCTCGATCAGCATGGAAACGATGCGGGCGAGATCCTGAGGGCTCGTCATCTCGCTATCGGCCCTGCCGCTGATGCCGCGCGCCATGTCGGTTGCGACAAAACCTGGGCATATGGCCGTCGCGCGGATGCCGAGATCGAATCCTGCGTGGCGAAGCGCATGGGCGAGAGCGACAGCTGCGAATTTTGATACGGCATAAAGCCCGGATTTAGCGCTTTTGACCCGCTTGCCGGAAAGCGAACCAATGATAATGACGCGACCTCGGCCGCTTTCGGACAAAGCAGCCCAGGTGGCTTTTGCCAGACGCTGCGGGGCTTTGACATTGACCTCAAACAGCTGATCCATGTCGTTGTCATCAGCCTCGATGACGGTCTTGGGGATCATGATGCCGGCATTGGCAACGACTGCGTCGATGCGTCCGAAGGCATCGATTGCCGCATCGTTCCAGCGTATCCCGGCCTGCGCATCAAACGCGTCATAGGCAAAGATATGGACGCGAGCAGGGTCGGCCCAGGCCGGCATTTCCGGCTGCCGCATGCCGAGCGAAAGGCGCCAACCGCGGGCGGCCAATTCTTGCGCCAGGGCAGCACCGATGCCGCGGCTGGCACCCGATATCAAGGCGACGCGGTCTTCACTCACAGCCTTCTCCAATACTCGGTTCGTCATGATCGCTCCAAGATACGCCGATAGGTCCGGCGCAAGATGTCGAGGACCAGGTCGTGCTCTTCATCGGTCATCTCCGAAAAGAATTCGCGGGACTGCAGCGTCACCAGCCTGCGCACATGCTCTGCAAGCTGGGCACCTTTGTCGGTGATGTAGAGGGCTTGAGCGCGGCTATCCTCCGGTGCGATTTGTCGCCGCAGGAGCCCATGTCCCTCCATCTGATCGACAAGCCGCCCCATGGCCGAACGGTCCTTGAAAATCACCTGGGCGATCGTGGAAGGGCGGATGCCGGGATTTCCATCGACAAGAAAGAGCGTGGTGATCTTGCCCGTACCCTGGGCGACATCGAGACCTTCGAGCTTCTCGTCGAGATCGCGGGACACCGCGATGTTGATGCTGCGGATGTAAAAGCTCAGCGTATCCTCGAGCACATCGATGTCGATGTCCTTAACAGAGGTAGGGCCATTCTTGGTCGGTGTCGTCATGGCACGGGGCTCGCGATGGCAGCAGAAATCCACGCCCGCAATCCGTCAAGAAAGGGGATATCGCTGAGATGAACGACAATGGATCGTTTGAATTTTCAACGATATGAAACGTCGGATAGTGGACAAATGCAACTATTTTTTTCGACGTCGGTACAAATTTTAATCGCGGAAAGTCATTGCCTATTTCATAAGCTTGGTGCGCCGTGAAAAAGGCAACATGATCAGAAACATCCCGTTTTACATCCGCAGCAGTAGAGTCCCGGACAAGCGATCCCCTTTAAGCACTTGCTTCCCAGTCACCGCCGGGAATAGCTGCGACGAGGCGTTGCGTATAGGCGTGAGCTGGCGCCTGGAAAATCTGTGATGGTGGTCCATATTCGACGATCTCACCCTTGTACATCACCGCCACCTCGTCGCAGATCTGGCTTGCGACGCGCAGGTCATGGGTAATGAAGACCATCGCCACTTTGGTATCCTGCTGAATCTCGGCAAGAAGCTGAAGGATCTGCGCCTGAATGGAGACGTCGAGCGCGGACACGGCCTCGTCGGCTACGAGCAGCACTGGGTCGAACATCAACGCCCGCGCGATACCGATGCGCTGTCGTTGGCCTCCGGAAAATTCGTGCGGAAAGCGATCATAGGCGCCCTCGTCGAGGCCGACGCGTTTGAGCAGCCGCAACGCCTTGGCCCTGGCCTCCTGCATCGACATCGCGTGTGCCATCGGCCCGACCGTCAAAATTCGGCCGATCGTATGGCGGGGGTTGAGCGATGCAAACGGATCCTGAAAGATCATCTGGATATAGGGTCGCATCGGCCTGAACGCCTGATCAGACATGGTCGCGATATCGCGACCATCAAACAGAATCTTGCCGCCGTCCGAGTTCATCAGCTTCAGGAGCACGCGGCCGAGCGAAGACTTGCCCGAGCCCGATTCACCGACGACTCCGAGCGTGCGGCCCTTACGAATGGAGAAGCTGACATCGTTCACCGCATGCACAACCCGCGCTTTGGAGAAAAAGCCGCCACCGCTTCGATAGGTCTTGTTGAGGTTTTGCACCTCCAGCACGACAGGCGTGTCGGTGGCCCCCTCCCGATCCCTACCGGTCATTCGAGGAACGGCGGCGATCAGCCTTTGTGTATAGGGATGGGTCGGCTCCGTCAGGATCTGCAATGCGGGCCCCTGCTCGACCATACGACCCTTTTCCATGACGATAACCTGGTCGGCAATTTCAGCGACGACGCCGAAGTCGTGGGTGATGAACATGACGCTCATGTTCTTGCGCCGCTGAATCTTGCGAATGAGATCGAGAATCTGCGCCTGCGTCGTGACATCGAGCGCCGTGGTCGGTTCGTCAGCGATCAGGATATCGGGATCAAGCGCCAGCGCCATGGCGATCATCACCCGTTGGCGCTGGCCGCCAGACAGGCGGAAAGGATATTGATGCTGCAGCATGACAGGGTCGGGCAATCCAACCTCGGACAACAACTCCTGTACCTTTTCCTGCCGGCTCGAAGGGGTGCCGACCTTATGGGTCTCAAGGACCTCCAGGATCTGATCGCCGATCGTCATCAAGGGGTTCAGCGCCGAAAGCGGATCCTGGAAGATAATGGAGACAGCCCGACCGCGCAGCCCCTGAAGTCTTTTCGGATCAGCGCTCAAAAGGTCAATGCCCTGGAATCGGATGCTGCCGCTCGTGACCCGGATAACCGGCGCCAGCAGGCCCATGATGGCGTTCGCCGTTACCGATTTGCCGGAACCGGATTCACCGATAATGCAGAGAATGTCGCCCCTGTGCAGATCAAAGGAGATATCCTCGACCGCATAGGCGCGCTCCATGTTCTTGGGAAGGCTCACAGTCAGTCCACGCACCGAGAGAACCGGATCGCTGAAGGCAGCGACATTCTGGATATGGGATGGGGTCATGGAAACCTTCCTTGCTCTGAACCAGGGACAACACGCCGTCTCAGCGAGAACTCGTGATTGACAGAAGCAAGAAGGATGCCGGCATTACCGGACATGACGCAAGCAGAGAAATTCCTTGAGCGAATATTCAATTTCACGACGTCTGTGGCTTTTCGCAATCGTCCTTTGACGTTCAGGCGCTATCGACATTTCCTAGTGCTTGCTGGCTTGTAGGATTGGGAAAAGCCCGCCGACCATCTCGGCGTGCAATACGGGTCTCTTCAAGTGGGTGTTGCTGAAGAGCCCGGGGATGTCACTCCGTCGGACAGGTCAATTCACAAAGGTCCGGGGCACAAGGCGCCGATGCTGGTCAAGTATCTCAACATCATTGAACAGGACCACCGGTTTATCAAGAAGCTGAGCCGCCCGATGAGAGGCTTCAAATCTTTCTAGTCTGCGTCAGCAACCCTGGATGGCATCGCTGTGGCGCGTATGACCCGCAGTCACCAATTTCCAACCAGTGGCCAATCGGCATTTCAGCAATTCGCTGCACAATTGCGTCCGGCGATAGCTGTTTCTGCGGCCTAAAAAAGTTTGCGACAGCCAGCCCTAATCACGAGAAATTTGCCATTTGACGATTGGGCGAAAACACTGAGGTCCGAGCGCCTGGCGCTCCGCACGACCTCATCATCCACCAGGTCAACATCCTCGAGATGGAACGGCGAAAGCTATCGTCTCGCTCAAAGCCGCGCCAGAAAGGCAGGCTAAGATCCTTTGGGAAATCACTACGCGCGCAAGACGCCCCCGGCTCGGGCTACGCCCTCCCGGCCGTCTCATACGCGCGTAAAGCGTGGCCGACTTTTACTCCGCCGCGTGGCAGGGTTTTGCTCCGCCCTTGACACGCCTCTGAAAGATTTTTGCGTTCCGCGGGGTTGCTATCCGGGCGAAGGGCCTTCAGTAGGTCCTCCTTGAAGAATTGATGCGTAAGACCGGGCTGCGTTTCTTGCAAAAGGTTCAGTGACTGAAGTGACTTTACCGCACTGACCGATCCGCCGATCGCGCGGATGCATTGAATTCTTCAATCCCGATACTGCGCAGTTGTTCATATTCGGGAGCGCCGGGAAACAGCTTCGCCAATGTTACGAGGCCGCCCAGCAAGAATGCTCGATCAGCATCTCCTAGGCCCGCTCTTACGACCATTGCACCTAGCAAAGCCTGCTGACGCCGTTGAGCCGTTTGCTCAGCCGACATGCGGATGTTCCTTAGCCGTTCCAGACCTATGATCCGCCGGTTGAGACGTTTCAGAGGTGGTGAGAGAGGTCTCTTTTGTCTGCCTGCGAAATCGAGCGGCAATCTCGTTAAAGAGTGCGTCGATCTGCGTGTCGGTAATCTCCATCTCGGCCACGCCCGACTTTGTTGCCGCACGTGCAAATCGTTCGGCAGACTTAACTATCAATAATCTTTTACGTTCCATCAGCGCCTGAATTTGAGTGTCGAGATCTAAAACCGTTGATTTTGAAGCCATATTATCCATATCCCCGTGTCGGTGAAGCTAGGTAGATGCCATTATACTGACTAGTAAGAGTTAGTAAAATAGATTATTTTGATCCGATAGAACCCGTCAGGCGAAACAAATGCCTCGCGTTGGCGGTTCCGGGAGCGATTTGACGGATGCATACTGAACTAGACGGAGAAACGACTATTGCCGATCATGTTTGTTAGGGCACAACTGATCAGTCGAGGCGCTGGACGTTGCGTGATTGCCGCCGCCGCCTATCGCCATCGTAGCCGGATGATCGATAAACAGACCGGCATAGCCTACCGTTCTCGGGGCGATACCGCGGAACTGGTGCATGAAGAATTGGCGCTTCCTGCGGACGTGCCGACCTGGCTAAGCAACGCGATCGAGGGCCGATCCGTGGCCGGCGCCAGCGAGATCCTTTGGAATGCGGTTGAAGAGTTTGAGACGAGAGTGGATGCCCAGCTGGCGCGCGAGTTGATCATCGCACTGCCGGAGGAACTCACACACGAGGAGAACGTGACTCTGATGCGCGAATTCGTGCGCGATCAAGTGACAGCGCGCGGCATGGTCGCCGACTGGGTTTATCACGATAAGCCGGGGAACCCGCACGTCCATCTGCTAATGACCTTGCGGCCTCTGGCGGAAAATGGATTCGGGTTGAAGAAGGTGGCGGTCATCGACGATGACGGTCAGCCGGTGCGCATGCCGGCGTTGGATGCCTCGAAGAAGGGCAAGCAGGTCTATCTGAGATGGGCCGGAGACAAGGAAACGATGAGGGAGTGGAAGTTCGCCTGGGCCGAAATGGCGAGCCGGCATTTGGCGCTCGCCGGCCATGATGTTCGTCTCGATGGCCGCTCTTATGAGGAGCAAGGGATCGGTGGACTTGCGCGGCACCATCTCAGTCCGGCTAAGGCAGCGTCGCAGCGACAGGGCGCTCAGATGTTGTTCGCACCCGCCGAACTTGCGCGGCGGCAGGCCATGGCCGACCGGTTGTTGAGGAATCCCGAGCTGTTGCTGACCCAGCTTTCCAACCAATATTCCACCTTCGATGAACGCGACATCGCCAGAGCGCTCAACCGCTACATCGACGATCCCGCAGCCTTCGCAAATATCCGCGCTAAGCTGATGATGTCGGATGAACTGGTGCTCTTGAAGCCGCATCAGGCATATTGGGAGAGTGACGCGTCAACAGAACCTGCAGTCTATACAACGCGCCAGACGTTGCGCACCGAATGGGAGATGGTAAAATCTGTAGAGGTATTGGTAAGAAGCGGCGGCTTCGCGATTGGCGCGAAACGGGTACGTGCCGCAATCGAACGACTTGAACACCGTGATCCCAATCTGTTGTTCCGGTTGGATGCTGAGCAAGTGGATGCGGTACATCATGTTACCGGAGACAGCGGGATTGCGGTCGTCGTCGGCCTTGCCGGTGCCGGCAAGTCAACACTGTTGGAGGCTGCCCGACTTGCTTGGGAAGGTGATGGTCGGCAGGTGGTCGGGGCAGCGCTTTCGGGCAAGGCGGCCGAAGGTCTGGCGGTGAGCTCCGGCATCCAGTCACGCACACTGGCTTCTTGGGAGCTTGCCTGGAGCAAGGGCCGTGATCTGCTTGGGCCCGGCGACGTGCTCGTCATCGATGAGGCCGGCATGGTGTCATCGCGTCAGATGGCGCGGATGTTAAGGGCGGGAGAGCAGGCAGGAGCCAAGGTGATACTGGTCGGCGATGCCATGCAGTTGCAGCCGATCGGGGCAGGGGCCGCCTTCCGCGCCGTCGCCGAGCGCATCGGCTTCGCTGAACTGTCCGATGTGCGTCGGCAGCAACAGCAATGGGCCCGCGCTGCATCGAGGCAATTTGCCGAAGGCGCGGTGGAACAAGCGCTCGATGCCTACGCCGCCCAGGGTCATATCATCGAGACGCAATGCCGCGACGAGGCGATCGACAGGATCGTCGCCGATTGGTCGCAGGCAAGGAAGGAGCGTCCGGACGACCGCAAAATTGATCGCAAACAGAGCCCTACTCGGGACCAGACGGAAGCTATTCTTGATAGCCGCGCTTATCCAGATCCTCATCTAAGGGGCGACCAACTCTTAGTGCTTGCCCATACGAATGAGAGCGTGAAGCGCCTAAATGAGGCGTTGCGTTCGGTGATAAAGGAGGAGGGGTTTTTGAACCATCCTCGCTCATTTCGGACCGAACGAGGCATGCGTGAGTTCGCCGCTGGCGACCGTATCATCTTCCTGGAAAATGCTCGCATACCCGATCCTGGCCGAACAAAGCCGACGATGCAGCCGGTCAAGAATGGCATGCTAGGCACGGTTATGTCGACGACGGATCGGTTTGGCGCTACGCTATTCACGGTACGCCTCGACAATGGCCATATGGTCGTATTCGGCGAACGTCATTATCGTAACATCGATCACGGCTATGCGGTGACAATCCATAAATCGCAAGGAGCGACGGTCGAGCGCAGTTTCGTGCTGGCGAGCGGCATGATGGACCGCCATTTGACCTATGTGGCGATGACCCGTCATCGTCATCGCGCCGACCTCTACGCAGCACGAGAGGATTTCGCGCCGCGGCGGCGATGGGACGGAAAGACACGCGTCGCCCATAGTGCCGGCGTGACCGGCGAACTTATCGAGACTGGTCAAGCAAAGTTCCGCGAGGGAAGCGAGGTTGATCCGACGCCCTATGCCGATCTCAGGACGGACGACGGCAAGCGACATCGAATGTGGGGCGTTAGCCTACCGGCAGCCCTTGCGCAAGCCAACATCAACATTGGTGATAGCGTTACGTTGCGAAAAGACGGAATGGAGCCCGTCACGGTCAAAGTGCCCGTTATCGACGAAGAGACGGGCGCGAAGCGCTACGAGGAGCGGCGGGTCGAGCGCAATGTCTGGACGGCAATTCGGGTAGAGTCAGCTGGGGAGAGACAGTCACGGATTGAAATGCAGAGTCATCGCCCGAAACTGTTCAACGAGCTCGTCGAACGCCTTTCGCGCTCGGGCGCCAAGTCGACGACACTCGACTATGAGGCGGAAGACGGCTACCGGCGATATGCAAGGGATTTCGCCCGCCAGCGCGGGATCGTCTGGCTGGCGGACAAGGTCGGTGCCATCGAGGATGCCGTCCACAGACAATTGGCCTGGTTCGCGGAAAAGAGGGAGCAGCTTGCTGCTCTCTGGGAACGGGCGGGCAATGCGCTATCGTCCGCTATCGAGAAGGATCGGCGTGTAATCTATGGCGACGCAAGGCACGTTTTGCGAGATATCGACTCGGAGGATGGTGTAGTCAGCGCGTTAGCACGCAGGGAGCTGGGACATTCGTCGACCGTTGCCACCGCAGCAATGCAGCGAACCTTGCGTTCAACTGATGCCTCCGCTCCACCAATACTTCCCGCGGTGACCGAGTTCAGGACGTCGATCGAGGAGGAGGCGCGCGATCGGACACTGGCTAAACCTCACTATCATCAGGCGCGAAAGGCCTTGACGCAGGCCGCGGAGCGCATATGGCGTGATCCGGCAGGCGCGGTGCAGATGATCGAAGATCTCGTCGTCAGAGGTGTCGCACCCGGTCGGATTGCCGCTGCCGTGGACAGCGATCCCGCCGCTTACGGAGCGTTGCGTGGCTCGGGCAGGATGTTGGATCGGTTGCTGGCTGCCGGGCGCGAGCGCAGGCAGGCGAGCGAGGCCGTTGCAAACGCCGCGACGCGCCTCTCCTCATTGGCTTCGACCTATGCGTCCTCGTTCGAGACGGAGCGTCAAGCCGTCGAAAACCAGCGTCGGCGCATGGGCATCGCCATTCCAAGCCTGTCGCAAGTAGCCCAACGCGAACTGACGCGAATTATGGCAATGGTGAAGCAGAACAGACAGTTATCGGAGGAGATGATCGCCGGGCTCGATCCGAAAATCCGGGATGAATTTGCCACGGTTAGCACTGCGCTTGATGCTCGCTTCGGACGCGGCGCCGTCTTGCGCAACGACAACGATCTAGTCAGCCTAGTGCCTCCTGAAATACGAAAGACATTCGGCGCAGTGCAAGATAACTTTAAAATCCTACAACAGATCGCTCGTCTCGATGAAAACCAGAGGATTATTTCAGAGCGCAAGGCGCGGGTTGCGGGTCAAACGCGGACCATGGAAAGATAGACCTGGGGCAACGGGTAACCATGCCTTAACATCGAGTCCGAGGAAAGAATACTCATGGTGCCAACCGATAACCACGAGCAAAGTGGAGTCTTCGATGGGGATCTAAAAGCCAGCCTCGCCCACTGTTTTGAGCGCATATAGGACTTGGACTGCCAACGCCGCCCATTTTGATCAATGCTCGGTTATCCGCTCGACGCTGGTTGATCAAGACGCCGGTTCAAAGGCCGGTATGATCGCCGCTGTTGAGACGGACCAGAAGGAGGAGACGCTCGCCGCGGAGACCGGCCAGCTCGAAGAGCCAAAGGCGTCACTGGCGGTCACCACGAGCGATGGAGGGAAGACGGTTAGTACCTCTGTCGCTGACAATGTTCAGAAGGCGGGAGATGCTCACGGCAAGCCGACGAACTGGGACGATCAGCACTCCGATCGATGGCACCATCCGGTCGGCCTCGATCAACAAGCCTATATTCCGAACAGCGACATCGGCTTCGTGTCGGTCGGGCAACCGGCCGTGGTCAAGATCGAGGCGTTCCCGTTCACGCGCTATGGTGTGATCCATGGTCGCGTGACGGCTGTCGCCACCGACGCCATTCCGGAGCCGGATGCCAACCAGCTCGCGGGCGATCCGACCAAGCTGCCACAGGCAACCGTGCCAACGGCGAATGTGCAGCGGGTTCAGAACCTCGTCTTCCCCGTTACCATCAAGCTCGACAGCAGCGTCATGAACGTTGACGGCAATTCGGTAACGCTGTCTCCCGGCATGGCCGCGACGGCAGAGATCAAGACCGGTAGACGAGGGATCCTCGAATATCTGTTCTCGCCGATCGTCGAAGTCACGTCGTAGGCCATGCAGGGACGGTGAATCGAATCCACTCACTAGCGAATCCAATTGTTCCAGCGTTGAAGCAACATTGCATTGTTGGCGTTGATCCAGTCCGCATCCGGCACGACAATGTAATCGCGAACATCCTCAGCGCTTGGCATGGTCTTTCTAACCTCCTCAGGGATCAGTGCAGCCGCCTCGATGCTGGGAGGAGTGCAGGACAGAATAGTGCAGGCCTGTGCCTGAGCTTCGGGAGAGTTTAGCCAGAAGGCAATCAGTTTCAGTGCATTGTCGTGATGGGGCGCACCTTTGATCAGTGCGATGCGATCGCCAACCAGAAAGGATGCCTTATAGGACCAGCCAATGGGCAGACCCTCAGTTTGCATCGCCTTTGCTCGCGTTAACCAGATCTGGCCGAGTGAATAATCGCCATTGCGGAAACCCTGCACGCTCTGATCGCCAGTCTTCCACCAGATCGAGACAGCTGGGCGGATTTGATCAAGCCTCTTCAACGCACGATCGACATCGAGAGGAAACAACTTGTCTCGCGGTACGCCATCGGACAGAAGGGCAGCTGCCATCACCCGCCAGGGATCGTCAAAGTTGGGAAACGCACGCCCACCCGGAAATTTCTTCGTATCCCACATATCCGCCCATGTCTCCGGCAGGGGATCGCCGACCTTGCCAACCCGATAGGCCAGCAGAGTGGCCGTCGACTGAAGAAGAGCGCCGCCGGCCACACAGGCGTGAGGTCCAAGATCCTTGCGGTCGATAAATTGGCGGCAGAACTCGGTGAGATCCTCCGTGACCTCACGATGTGCTTTTGAGGCTGCCTGTATCTCGCCGTCAAGGTATAGATCCCAGGTGACGTTGCCTGTCTTTACCATTGCACTGGCTTTGGCGCGCATTTCAGCATTGGTGGCGACAACCGTCACAACCTCGATGCCTGTGGCCTTGGTGAATGGGTCGAACCACGCCTCCTTAAGGGCCCGGTCATACGCCCCACCGGTTGAGGCGATGATGACTTGTCCTGCAGCTGTCGCCGATTGTGGAGGAGCAAGTAGCCCCAGGAGGCCGGCAGCAGCATAGGCCAATCGCCGGAGTTGGAATTTACGTGTCGGGCAGCTTTCAGATGACATGGAATGTTCTCTTTGTGTGTGTTTTGAATTTGTTGGCTTCGGCGTCATTGACCGGCTTTGCGGGCGGTCAGCAGGTGTGTCGTTCCCATCAGAAGCAAGGAGACGGCGACGAAAACCGCAGACGCAGCGGCAATCACCGGCGTCAGATTGAAATCGATGTCTTCGAACATCTTACGCCCGATTGATTTTCCGCCGGTGTCCGAGATGAAAAAGGCGACAGTCGCCTCGTCGAATGATGCAAGGAAGGCGAAGACGGAGGCAGATGCGATGCCGGGCGCAATATTGGGCAGCACAACTCGAAAGAATGTCTGCAGCCGGTTTGCGCCACAGCTCAACCCCGCAAGCTCCAACGTCGGATCGAGGCGCTGGAGCGATGCCGTAACCGTAATAACGACATAGGGGATGGCAAGCACGGTATGTGCGATCAGAAAACCGATAAAGCTTCCAGTAAGCTGCAACGGTGAGAAGACCAGATATAGGGCAACGCCGAAGACGACATGCGGAACGATCATTGGCCCAACCGACAGGACCTGAAGCGCGTTTTTGAAGGGAAGATCCCCCCGGACGATGGCAAGCGACGCCATGGTTCCTATGATGGTGGCGCTTGCAGTTGTCGCAATTGCGATCTTGATACTAAACCATGTCGCCGCCATCCAGTCCGGATCACTGAAATAGACCTGATACCAGTGCCAGGTCAGTCCCTGCGGCGGGAACTGAATGTAATCGGTTTGGCTCAGCGACATCGGGATGATGAGCAGCGTCGGCAGAATTAGAAAGAACAGGATGCTTCCGACGAGCACGCCAGCACCGATGAGCGCTGCTGCCCTGCCAAGGGGATGCAAAGCCGCGAGCCTGAGCCTGCCGGTCGCAGCGAAAAGTGGTGGCAAGGTGGAAGATTGATCAATGAACACTGCTGAATCCTTTGCTGAAGGAAAGCGCCTTGCGAAATACGACGATGAAGACGATCGTCATGGCGAGAAGAACCGTCGACAAGGCGGCGGCAAATGGCCAGTCGAGTAGAACAGTGGTCTGCTGGCCGATTAGGTTCGCCATCAGCATCGAACCCGGGCCTCCGACCAGAGCCGGCGTGATGTAAAAGCCCAGCGCAAGAACGAAACACATGGTTGCGCCGGCAAAGACACCTGGGAGGCTGAGCGGCAAGGTCACGAAGAGGAAGGTCCGGATCGCCCCGGCTCCAAGATTGCGTGCCGCTCGGGCATAGTCCTGTGGGAGCATTTGCAAGGTGGAAAAGATTGGGACAATGACGAAGGGCAGGAGCACATGCGTCATCGCCAGCACGACGGCACCTTGCGTGTAGAGAAGCTTGAGCGGTCCATCCGTCAGGTTTGTCGCGACGAGTAATGAATTGACGATGCCGTGACGCTGAAGCAGCACGATCCAGGCATATGAGCGGATGAGAACCGAGGTCCATAACGGAATGAAGACGCATGCCGCAATGACCAAGGCCAGCCTCCCTTTGAGGCGGGCCATGGCAAGGGCGACGGGGTAGCCTATGAAAACGCAACTAACGGTGACAGCAGTGGCGATTCCCACGGTATTCGCAAGAACGGCCGCGTAGAGAGGATCATCCAGAAGGCGCCCGTAATTGGCGAATAGGCCTCCGATAAAGCTGAGGGTGATTAACTTGGTCAAAGGATAAAGGAAGCCGATCGCATAGATCGCCAGAAGCGGCAAGACAAGTAGCCAGGAAGAGATGGCTGCATAGTGTCGTGCAGAACCGGGCCGCATCCACGTGGCCGGCCGTAACTGGTTTGTCGCGGTCGAAGGGGAAGCTGGCAAGGTCATGCGGCAAATCCTTCCTTGATCGGGAAGGTTTGCACCCTCGCTTCATCGATCAGGAGATTGACACTGCTTCCTTGTTCGAAGGCCGTCGCTTGTCCGGCGGGCAACTCCACCCGCAGGACAACGCTGGGCAATCTTGTGAGGCGGACAAGCAGGATGTTGGTCGAGCCGAAGAAGACAGATGCCTCTACGATTCCGGCACCCGTACTGTCGCGATTTCGACCTGATGGTGCCAGACTTATATGTTCGGGCCTGATGGCAAGATGAAGCGGCGAACCCTTTACCAAATGGATGGCACTGCCATCCGAAACGGTTGGAGCCCTCAACAGGACGTCTTCCGCTACCTGAAATACATGTTTGCCGCTCTCGGTCCCGACATAAGTACCGGGCACGAAGTTCATCACGCCTATGAAGTCAGCGACGAAGGCGTTGGCAGGTTTGCCGTAAAGCTCGGTAGGCGTTCCTATCTGCTGCAATTCGCCTTGCCGCATGACCGCAACTCGATCGGACATCGCCAGAGCTTCATCCTGATCGTGTGTGACATAGACAACGGTCGCGCCGAGTCGCTGCTGTATGCGTTTGAGCTCGAATTGCATCGCCTCGCGCAGCTTCTTGTCGAGTGCGCCAAGTGGCTCGTCCATGAGAATGACCGGCGGATCGAAGACCAGCGCTCGGGCAACTGCAACCCGCTGCTGTTGCCCGCCTGATAGTTGGTTCGGATAGCGATCCCGGTATTCGGACAGTTGAACGAGTTGAAGTATCTCCTCCAGTCGCGATTTAAGCGGCGCTCCCGAAAGCGCGCGGCGCATCTTCAGCGGAAACGCAATGTTCTGTCCTACCGTCAGATGCGGAAACAACGCATATTTCTGAAAGACCATGCCGATATCACGACGGTTGGGTGGCAGAGGCGTGACGTCTTTGTCGCCAATGCGGATCGTCCCCGCGGTCGGCATCTCGAAGCCGGCAATCATTGTCAGCAGCGATGTCTTGCCGGATCCAGACGGACCGACGATCGAGACGAACTCGCCCGGTTCGATCTCCAGATTTGTGCATCTGACAGCCCAGATGTCTGCATAGCGTTTTTGGAGTTCCGAAAGGATCAATCTTCGGCCAATCAAATCATTACCCTCCTTCTGTTGAGTGAGAATTCCCCATTTTTTTCGCGCTGCCTTAGCCATCCGCGAACGGTGCTAGCCTCTTTTTGGCAGCCCTGCAGATCGCTTGGATGCAGAATTCATTGAACCAGCAACCCGGTGACAGTCACAAAGCGGGCTGCTAAAGCTATTTTGATGTGACAATCGCTTTGCGAAAACTTCACATAATCTTTTTGTTGCATCAAAATATTGGCCTGTCAACAGCGGGAACGGAAAATGATATTAGAACTGGGAGAAGGTGCGGGTTTGGATAGGCAGGCTAGCGGGTTGGGGGATACCGCATATCGGGAAATGAAGGAGCGCTTGATCCGAGGTGTCTATGAGCCCGGCTACAAGATGACGGTACGCGCCGTTGCTGAGGAGCTGGGGATCAGTTCGACGCCTGCTCGCGATGCCATCAATCGCCTGATCGGTGACGGCGCACTGGTTTACGCCGGTCCCAAGACGGTGATTGTTCCTGTTCTTAGGGAGTCGGATTTAAAGGAGATAACCTCGATCAGACTTGCTCTGGAGGGTCTTGCGGCCGAGCGGGCAGCTTTGCATGGGAATAGTCAAGATATTGATAAATTACGACAAATTCAGGATGAAATCAATTCGGCTCTGGAGGTGGGTGACTACACGGCAGCGCTTCGGCACAACAAGGAATTTCATTTCTCGGTCTATCGCATGGCAGACCTTCCTTATCTAGTCTCAATGATCGAAGGGCTCTGGCTGCGCATCGGTCCGTCGCTCTACAACCTCTATCCGGAGTTTGCTGAAGAGAAGTACGGCGTGCGCAATCATGAGATGGCAATGGAGGCACTCGCTGAGCGTGATGGCGCTGCTTTGAGGGCCGCCTTTGAGAGCGATATCCGCGATGGCTATCGCAGCCTGCGGCGCGCGGCGAGGAGAAATTTGCGCTCCTGATGCCAAAATTTTGATGCATTGACTTGACGGCGAGTAATTTTGTTGCAACAAAAATATAAAGGCGGTGCAAAGACACGCGTCTGAACTTGCAACAGAAAGCCTCCTATCATGTTTACGGACAAAGCTCAGGGACGAGGCTGGTCGGCTATTCGAGCCCGATCAGCTCATCTCTTTCGCCGGGGAAAAGGCGTTTTTCCGGCTGGTGTTACACGCTCCACGATCGAGAGGGATCCCATCCCGATCTACGTCGCCAAAGGCGAGGGAGCCTATGTCTGGGATGCGGACGGCAACCGTCTGCTCGACCTCAACAACAACTTTACGACATTGATCCATGGCCACGGTTTCGCGCCCGTCATGGAGGCCGTCGAAAAAGTCTTGAAAATGGGCACATGTTTCGCCAATCCCACGGAATATGAGATCGCGCTAGGCGAACTACTGGTCTCGCGCCTACCGGCGATGGAACAGGTGCGTTTCGTCAATAGTGGTACCGAAGCCGTTATGTTTGCCATCAAGGCTGCGCGGGCCTTCACCCGACGATCAGCAATTGTCCGCTTTGCGGGTTCCTATCATGGCGCCTATGACTGGGCCGAGGCCGGTCAGGGTGGCGTGATCGTAGACGACGCTTCCGGGAGAAATTTGCCTAAGCTCGGTTATCCCGGCGCGCCGCAATCGATCGCCGACAATGTCCTTGTTCTGAATTTTAACGATGTTGCCGGTATAGAGCATTCAATCGCGCCGAGAGCAAACGACGTCGCTGCCATTCTCATCGATCCGATGCCGAGCAGGGCAGGCCTGCTGCATCCGGCGCCCGACTTCATCGCTACAGTATCCGCCGTCGCCCGCAAATACGGCATTCTTGTCATTGCCGATGAAGTTCTCAATCTAAGGCAGGGTTTTGCCGGTGCTTCGGCCCGCTATGGTCTTGAACCGGATCTGATCACAGTCGGCAAGATCATCGGGGGCGGCTTTCCAGTGGGCGCCATTGGTGGCCGCACGGACGTCATGGCTGTGTTCGGTAGTGACGATGAGGCGCCGCTCCTTTCACAAGGCGGTACGTTTTCGGCAAATCCCGTGTCCATGGTTGCCGGAAAGGCTGCAATGGAGGCCATGACGCTCGAAGCCTTCGACCGTCTAGAGCGATTGGGGGATGGTTTGCGCAAGGGGTTGGCGGATGTAGTCCTGAAACGGAGCGCCCCGTTTTCAGTTTCCGGAGCGGCGTCTTTGTTTCGCATCCATCCGAGGAGCATCGCGCCGACGAGTTTCCATATGGCGACCATGACATCGGAGGAGAATGACGTCATGCGGGCGCTCTCGCGACATTTCCTGGCATGCGGGATTTTGCTGCCGTTCGGCGCCGCGGCATGCCTGTCGACACCGATGTCTGACGCCGATGTCGAAAGCATTGTCGCAGCATTTGATGACTTTCTGGAAAAGAACAGCAGAGCGGATTGGGAGGGACGGTAATGAAAGAAACCTCAATGATGGGTACGGTCGCCGATCGGATCGCAGAAGCGCTCGGACGTCATGGTGTTGAAATGATTTTCGCCCAGAGCCTGCCGTCCGCGCTCATCCTTGCCGCCGAGGCGCGCGGCATTCGCCAGATTGCCTATCGGCAGGAAAACATGGGGGGAGCCATGGCGGATGGCTATGCCCGTAGCTCCGGAAAAGTCGGGGTTGTTGCCGCCCAGAATGGCCCGGCCGCGACCCTGCTTGTGCCGCCATTTGCCGAGTGCCTGAAGGCGAGCATTCCGGTTGTAGCAATGGTCCAGGATGTTGAGCGTGACCAGACGGACAGGAACGCTTTCCAGGATTTTGATCAGATAGCCCTGTTCCAATCCTGCACCAAATGGGTCCGGCGCGTCACAGTTGCTGAACGGGTCGACGACTACGTCGATGCGGCATTCACTGCCGCCACCTCCGGTCGCCCCGGCCCAGTAGCATTGCTGTTGCCGGCTGACCTCTTACGTTTGCCCACGCCCGTCGCCGGAGCACCCCGCATCAGCAATCTCGGACGATGGCCGCTTGATCGAACCCGACCATCGGATCACGATCTGCAAACAGCCGCCGAACGGATCGCCAATGCCCGATCGCCCGTCGTTCTTGCCGGCGGCGGTATCCACTGTGCTGGGGCAGCTGAAGAACTGGCACGTTTGCAGGATGAGGCAGGCCTGCCTGTCTTCACGACCAATATGGGGAAGGGCGCTGTCAGCGAATTCCATCCACTGTCTGCCGGTGTCCTGGGCTCTCTGGTCGGCCCGCGATCCCTTGGCTTCTACAGCCATGAGCTTATGTCAGAAGCGGATCTGGTCGTCCTTGTCGGGACGCGCACCAATCAGAACGGCACTGACAATTGGCGACAGATACCGGCCAAGGCAAGTGTGATCCATATCGATATAGATCCAACGGAGGTGGGCCGAAATTATGAGGCTCTCCGACTTGTCGGCGACGCGAGGGAAACATTGGCGGCGTTGCGCCGGTCGCTTGAAAGCTGCGACCTCGCGCTCAGACGAAACTTGCGCGCGCCTCTCGAAGAGCGGATTGCTTCATTCTGGCGACATTTCGATGAAGCGCGCCATACCCAGTATGCCTCGGTCGATTCTCCCATTCGTCCGGAGCGGGTCATGGCTGAGTTGCAGCCCTGGCTGCAGCGCGATATCGCAATCGTCGCGGACGCCAGCTATTCCTCCATGTGGATTCTTGGGCAGCTGAGGGCGCCACGGGCGGGCATGCGTTTCATCACACCGCGAGGCCTAGCCGGACTTGGATGGGGTTTTCCGCTTGCGCTCGGCGCTAAGGCTGCCGAGCCGAAGCGTCCAGTGGTCGCGGTCGTCGGCGACGGCGGTTTTGCCCATAGCTGGGCCGAGCTCGAAACGATGATGCGGATGCGTTTGCCGGTGACCATCATCGTGCTCAACAATGGCATTCTGGGTTTTCAGCGCGATGCCGAGACTGTGAAGTTCGGCCAATATACCTCCGCGTGCCATTTCGCCGAAGTCGATCACGCCGCGCTTGCGAAAGCCTGCGGATGCCCTTCGATCCGCATTAACGATCCCGAAGCAATCGCAGCAGCTCTGAAACGTGGCATCGAAGGAAACGAACCGCTGCTCATCGAAGTGATGACGGATCCAGAGGCACATCCACCCCTGTCACTGTTCGCTGAGATGGATCGTGCAGCATGACCTCGGCTTCTCGGCAAAAGCTTGCTGTCGTGACCGGCGGCAGCTCGGGAATCGGCTTGGCAACCGCTGCAAGCCTGCTCGCGCATGGCTACAAAGTGGCTATTTTCGGGCAGCGCCGGGACCATGTCGCAGCCGCAGAGCAAATGCTTTCGGCGCGGTTCGGCGCTGAGAATGTCTTTGCTCGGACGGTGAACTTGGCCAAGCCGATACAGATACAACGGTTCTTCCATGCGCTGGAGCGCGAGTGGACCACGGCGGATATCCTCATAAGCAACGCGGGTATATCCCCAAAGGGCGAAAACGGTGCAACACCATTCCTACAGATCACCACCAACGAGTGGCACTCGGTTCTCGCGGTCAACCTGACTGGCGCAATGCGGTGTTGCCAGGCCGTCCTACCGCACATGATCGACCGTGATTTCGGGCGCATCGTGTTCATCAGTTCGATTGCTGGCCGCACGATTCCACAGATATCGGGTGCAGCTTACGCCGCGTCGAAGTCAGCGCTTGCCGGGTTGGCTCGCTCGCTAGTGGCTGCCTCTGCCGGTCACCGCATTACCATCAATCTTGTCGCTCCCGGCAGGATTGCGACGCAAATGGCAGGGGCACCAGACGGTGAGACCAACAGGGCTGCGCTTGCTCGCATTCCACTCGGACGGATCGGGACACCGGAGGATGTTGCGGCCGCCATCTGCTTTCTCGTCTCGGAAGAGGCGGGGTTCATCAATGGTGCCGTGCTGGATGTGAATGGCGGTGAGTTTGCTCCGCTATAATACAAGCCGGAGGAGGAGATATGGATTTTCGAATTCTTGTCCATTCGCACGATGTGCAAATGTTTCTGCTTCTGCAACATCTTCTCGCCATTGACGGGTTTCCTGTCGCACTTGTGCGCACTTTGGACGAAACGGTGCGCGCACTGCGTGACGATAGCGTGCGAGTCGTCATCATGTATGGCGCGTCCTCTGAAATGGGCCCTGGGGGCTTGCGATCTCTCAAGGTCGCACGGCCTGAAATCGCAATTGCTCTCCTTTGCAATGAATTCGACAAATTAAGGGATCCATTGTTCGAAAAGGATGGTGCCGATCTTGTTTTAACGCGCCCCTTTGATCCGGTTCGTCTCATCGCATTTCTTCGCTGCCTCAGGTCAGATGCTCTGATCGAAAAAAGCGGCGTCGCGGCAGAGGCCAATGTGCTTCGCTACGCCGACCTCGAAATGAATTCAGCTACCGCCAAGGTGCATAGAAGTGGTCACGATGTCCCATTGACCGCCTTGCAGTTCCGCCTGCTACGCCATCTCTTGCAAAATCCTGAAGCTGTTCAAAGCCGTGAGACGCTGATTGATGCAGCGTGGCCAGCGGATGCTGATGTTGAGCCACGGACGGTGGATATTCATATAGGTCTCATTCGCAAGGCACTTCGAACGTTGGGGCCGGATCTCATTCGTACTGTTCGTACGCGTGGCTATGCGCTGACCAACTAGTTCAGCCTGCGGCTGAACGCTGCACTCCAAAGTAACGAGGCGCCCCGCGCCTGTTCTTCTGCTCGCCATTGTTGTAGTAGCTTGCCGCCCTGGGTCACAGATTTATACAGGGATTGTTGCATGGCTCCTGCAGGGGAACGCCACGATGCGCCGCCTCGATCAGATCGCTGGATCGAAACCCGTGGAAAAAAACCTCCGGATCCAGACCCGCTCGCTTACAACGTGCCTTCAAGATTGATCCTTTTGCCCCCATTGATCGATACGGCGGAAAACTGGGCCGGGCAACGACCTAGCGCAAGTGCGGTAGCATATCAGCGGAATTTATGACCGGAGCGCCATAAAGGTCGTGTTCCCTGGGGGTACTGACATGCGCTGTGATTTAAGCCGGCTTGGAACAGCGCTTGATCTGGCCCATTCAAGGAGAAAACGGCATATGGCCAGATCTCGGCAGACCCCACCAGTGCTGGGGTGCAATCAAAGCACGACGACCTTTGTGCCCACGGCGACCCGGCCATAGAGATCCATCACATCCGGATTTGCCATGCGGATGCAGCCAGAGGATACCGCCTTGCCGATCGAGTTGGGCTCGTTGGTGCCATGGATGCGGTAGAGGGTGGAACCAAGATAGAGCGCTCTCGCTCCAAGGGGATTATTGAGACCGCCATCCATGTAGTCAGGCAATTCCGGCCGGCGAGCGATCATTTCCTTGGGCGGCGTCCAGGTCGGCCACTCTGCTTTGCGGCTGATCGTCTCCGTGCCCTTCCAGGCGAAGCCCTGCTTGCCGACACCGATGCCGTATTTGAGGGCAGTTCCGTCGTTGAGCACGAGATAGAGGCGCTTTTCCTTTGTGGAGATCACGATCGTGCCAGGATCGTAGCCGGAAAAGGGGACAACCGTGCGCGGGATGGGTGACCGCGCCAGGCTCGCCCGCCTGTCATCTTTGACGCCAGAATTGAGTTGGGGAGAGATCGCGCCCCGATCGATCGAAGCCCGCCGTTGTGGACGGGGTTGCGACGGGAAATCGCCGTTTTCGTCGTCATAATAGCCATAGGGGTCACCCCGATAGTAATAGTCATCGTCGAAACGACGATCATCGCGATAGCGCGGCGGCGCCTCCCGCCCATAGTGCGGAGTAGCATAGCCGCCATCCAGGTCATCGCCATAATCCGGCAAATACCGCCATTCCTGGGCATGCACGGAGACGCTTGTCATCAGCACAGCCAGAGCGGGCAAAAGGATCAATCTTGAAGTCTTCATGTCACAACCAACTTACCGAACAACGCACGGGACTGCGCCCCGCGTCGGCGGGGTATGCGTGCCGCCGACAATTTCGGAAGCGACAGGCATAATTGTGGCAGCGGCGATCGAAAACGAAGATTTGCGGACGGCGTCAGTAGAGCAATCGAGTTCGTATCGTTCCCGGGATCTGGCGAAGCGCATCAAGTATGTCATCGGCTGTCTGGCCGACGCCCTCGGCTTCGATGACCACGTAGCCGGTGTCGCCGTGCGTCTGCAGGAACTCACCGACGATATTAAGTGCGCGGGACGAAAAAATCGCATTCAGACTGTTTAGCATGCCAGGGCGATTTTCATGAACATGGATGAAACGCGTGCCGTTTGGCCGTGGCGGCAATTGAACCTGGGGAAAATTGACGGCGCCCAGCGTCGAGCCGACGTCGGAATATTCCACAAGCTTCCTGGAGACCTCTCCTCCGATGCGCTCCTGGGCTTCTTCGGTCGAGCCGCCAATATGCGGCGTCAGTATGACATTGTCCAAACCCTGGAGCGGCGTTTCGAAACGCTCGTTGTTTGATGCCGGCTCCTTAGGGAATACGTCCACGGCTGCCCCCGCGAGATGTCCTTCTTTCAAAACCTTCGCAAGCGCTTCGAGATCCACTACGGTCCCGCGGGAGTTATTGATGAAAAGTGCTCCCTTTTTCATTCTGCGCAGTTCGGTCTCTGTTATCATGTTTTGCGTCGAACTGGTTTCGGGAACATGCATCGTCACGAAATCCGAGATTTCGAGAAGCTCGCCGAGGGTGGCCATCGATTCTGAATTGCCGTGGCGAAGCTTGTCTGAAGGATCGAAATAGCGCACGTTCATGCCCATGCTTTCCGCAAGAACGCTAAGCTGCGAACCGATGTTGCCATAGCCCACGATACCAAGCGTTTTTCCACGCACCTCACGACTGCCGACAGCAGATTTGTCCCATCCGCCCTCATGCGCAGAAGCAGAACGCGGGAAAATCCGCCGCGTCAGCATTATGATCTCACCGATCACAAGCTCGGCGACCGAGCGGGTGTTCGAATAGGGAGCGTTGAAAACTGGGATGCCGCGTCGGCGGGCCGCATCCAGGTCGACTTGATTTGTCCCCACGGAAAAACAACCGACGGCAATAAGCTTTTTGGCGGAGCTGAAAATCTCCTCCGTCAGCTGGGTGCGCGAACGAATGCCGATAATGTGCGCCTCGGCTATATGGCTCTTGAGATCCTTGTCATCCAAGGCCTTCGGCAAATGGGTCACATTGACGTAGCCGGATGACGTAAAATAGTCCACGGCGCTCTGGCTGATGCCTTCAAGCAGAAGGACGGAAATCCGCTCGCGCGGGAGAGAAAGTTGTCGGGTCATTGAATTGCTTTCGATTTTCGAATTCGACGAAGCCGGGGTTGCTTGTCGGCCGTAAAGCTCGCAGATATGGCAAAATCTTTAGCGACCATCCAACGGAAAACGCAACAACAAACTCCACTCCGACGGCAGATAGGGAGGTGTCAGTCCGTCCAATCGCGCCGAAAGATCCGTTAGGAGACGACATTGACGCTGTCGCTTTGGAGGCTCAAAGCCATCACCATCGATACTTGATCAGGACCGATTGAATTGACGAAGACGGCCAGGCTCGCAACGCGGCGGATGTCGGACGTATGGGCTTCCGGCTGGTGCCAGCCAACGATATCAGTGGCCGGATGTAAGATTGGAGCGTGCAACCTTATGTCGAGAGACGGTTACCTGAAAACTAAAAGTTGACAATCCGATACTGGTGGCCTATACGGTGATCGTCGATATTTGCTTGCTGAGCTTTGGTTACCGCGCGTTTGGCACCGCGCCCTGAACGAACCTTCCTTTCAAAAATCGCTACCACCATCCGCAACGCTTTCGTGTTGTGGTTTCTTTATTGCTATGAAAGGGTTCATCATGACCACTGGCACAGTTAAATGGTTTAATTCCACCAAGGGCTTCGGCTTCATCCAGCCTGACAATGGCGGCACCGATGCATTCGTACATATCTCCGCTGTCGAACGCGCTGGCATGCGCGAGCTCGTCGAAGGCCAGAAGATCGGCTTCGAACTGGAGCGCGACGTCAAGTCGGGCAAAATGTCGGCCTGCAATCTCCAGGCTGCCTAAAGCACCCGGTATCGGCTTTCCCTTGACCACGGATGTACTGGCACTGTTGAGAGCATGATACCAATCCAAGGTCAGGCAGATTGCCTGGCCTTTTTTATTGCCGCATTGACCCGGCCTTAATCCAGGAAACAACATGACACAGACATACAGCAAATCTCGCCAGAAGGCGGAGATTGCTTTTGGCAATGTCCAATCGCAATTCTTTGCCCGCAACAACGCCGTCGATGAACTCGACTTCCTTGCCCGTTCCCGCGAGGAAAAGACCCTGCGCCTTCGTGAAGCGCGTCTTGCTAAGGAACTGCAGGACCGCACCGCGGCGACCGCTTCCCTCCTGGCTAAACGCGCCAGGAAGCCCTGATCTATTTTAACCCGAATCCCAGGATAGACATTTGAAGAACTCCAGAAATACCGAGCTTTCCGATCGCCGCGCGGCAGCCGCGCAAGCAAAGACGGCTCTCCTGACTGCCTATCGCACGGCGCAGACGGCGGCCCAGCCGACCAGGTTGGCGCGGGAGGCGGAACGCGTGGCCGTGGCCGCGGCCCGGGAGGAGCGGCGTCTTGAACGCGAGCGGGTAAAGCTTGAGGAGCAAGAGCGGCTGGTGGCCGAGGCGACCGAGCGGCAGGAAGCCGTAGTTGCTGCAGCCCGCGCCGAAACCGAAGCGCGTGAGAGGGTTGAACAAAACCGCATCGCACGCCTGATCGAAGATGAAGCCACTCGAAAGGCTGACCGCGATCGGCGGTACGCCAACCGCAAGGCCCGACAAGCTTAGTGGCCAGGTCTCTCTAAGGCCGGTAATCGACCCACCTCGGTTGTTAATCGGCCTTGCCGCACGACCCATCGGGCCCAATCCTGCGCAAGGTATGTCGCTGCGTTGAATGACGGTCGCCTCCGGCATCGTCGCGACTTCGAACTAAACCCAGCGCCGAATGAATCGCCGCTGAAAGTCTGTCGCCTACGGGAGCTTCCATCGTAGAAAATACGGGCAAGCTTCAGGTAATCAACACGGCCGGGCGGATCGCTATTCAGGAAATCCTGCGGATGGTCATCCGCTCGATGGCGCCCGAGGCAACTTTATGACAACGCCAAGGCGGAAAACTTCGTGAAGACGCTGGGGGGTGAAGCGGTGTATCCGCTGGCGTTCGAAACCAATGACGATGTCAACGAACATCTTCCCTACTTCGTCGAAGAGGTCTACACAAACGTCGGCTCCATTCAGCGTTCTGCTTCTTGGGTCACCAACAGTTCGAGCATTAGCACGCCCAGCAGACTGGCAGATCAGCAGCCTGATCCTTGCCCACCCCAAGGGGACTACTTCAACTTCAGGCAATTCGAGACCATGGTTTGATGAGAGAAGACTTCATTCAATCGCTCAACGAGGAGCTTGGCGCCGACGTTGTCTTTGGCGCAGACATTCCAGCACGTTTCCGCAATGACTGGGCAGGGCTTGAACCTGTCACGCCATTGGCCCTGGTGCGTCCGCGCACGACCGAACAAATATCAGCAACGCTCAGGCTTTGTGATCGTTTCAAGATTTCGGTCGTTCCCCAGGGCGGATTGACGGGTCTTGCTGGCGGCGCCCGCCCGATCGAAGGCGGCGTTGCGCTATCGCTCGACCGCATGAACGGCATTGACGAAATCGACCCTGTCATGGCGACGATGACGGTCCAGGCCGGTACGCCGCTCGGTGTCATCCAGAGGGCCGCGGAGGAAGCGGGGCTTTTCTTTGGGCTTGATCTTGGCGCGCGCGATTCCTGCGTCATCGGCGGAAATCTTTCCACCAATGCCGGCGGCAATCGCGTCATTCGCTTCGGCATGGCGCGCGAACACGTGCTTGGCCTTGAGGTGGTCTTGCCCGATGGTACGATCGTGCGCTCGCTCAACAAGATGCTGAAGAACAACGCCGGCTATGACCTAAAGCAGCTTTTCATCGGCTCCGAGGGGACGCTCGGTATCATCACCCGCGCCGTGCTGCGCCTACAGGCGAAGCCCGCGGCGCTCGCCAGCGCCTTGTGCGGCTGTTCCGGTTTTCCGGCCATGCTGGAGTTACTAAAGAGCGCCCGGTTGCGCATGGGTTCGGCGCTGATCGCTTTCGAGGTCATGTGGCCGAGCTTCTATGATTTCATGACTGGCAATCTACCCGAGCTGCGCCGGGCATTGTCCGAACCGCACGGTATCTATGTGCTGATCGAAGCAGGTGGGCGCGACGCGGACGAAAACCGGACGATGCTCGAACATATCCTGTCTGATGCCCTTGAAGAGGGTTGGGTGTCCGACGCGGTCCTGTCGTCCTCGGAGCGTGAAGCCCGCGAACTCTGGGCGGTTCGCGATAGCGTTTCGGAATATGGGCGGCTCATGGGACCTCAGACTGCGTTCGATGTCGGGCTCCCCACCAGCGTTGCCGGCAGCGTGGTGAGCGAGATTGAAGCGGCGATGAAAAATCGCTGGCCCGATGCAATTGCGCTCAGCTACGGCCATATCGGTGACAGCAACCTGCATTTCGTCTGCAACATCCCCTCGCTTGGCAATTCGCAGCCGCATAAGGAAATCACCGAGCTTGTGTTTACGGCTGTCGGCCGGGCAGGCGGCACGATTTCCGCCGAACACGGGATAGGCCTGCTGAAGAAGCCCTATCTCAAGCTCTCCCGCACGCCGGAAGAGTTGGCCCTGATGGAGCGCATCAAGCGCGCTATCGATCCCAACAATATTCTCAACACCGGTAAGGTGCTGACGATTTGAGCCGATCCGTCTCTGAAGCTAACTCGGTGGACATACCGGCGAAGCAAGCTTCGAGTTCCTGAGCTCGAACCGGACCAGGCCCTCATGTTTTCATCGATAGCGTCCTTGGAGATTACATGAATCACCTCAAGGGCGACAGGAAGGCGGCGGAGAAAAGTCGTAAGAGGCAATCTGTTATGGCGAGTGCGCGAGGCATAGAGGAGCCAATCGGGCACGATATGCTTTAAGTTTAAACTTGTTTTTTGCTCTGTATCGCTCGATACTGAAATCTCCGCGGTGGGCTTTGAATACCGGTTTGGCCTGTCACCGTTTTCTAGCGAGCACGGAGAGTTCGACATGGCCTTCGCCTATCTTGCCTTTTTCGAAAGCTCCGACGACGGTGACCTCGCAATCAGCGAAGCCGATCTCGCAATCCTTGCCGCAATCATCAAGACAACTCCCGGTCTTGCATCCGCGAATCTCTATACGCCCGAGACGACCAACGACATGTACAACAAGGTCGAGCGATCGCCGGTTCTTGGACTTCAGCTTTATTTCGATCAACTGACCACACTCGAAAGCGCCATTGGCCCTTCGGGCCATCTGCAGCAGCTCGCGGCCTTTGATGTTCTCACCAGCATAAGGGGTACTAAGGCGACGCAGCAAGCGATGTATGTGCGGCCGTTTCCGGTCGATGACGGCAAGCTGCGCACCGGTGACGGTCAGTTGCCATGCAGCTACGTGGTTCACTATCCCGGCCCCGCCGGGGATATGAATGCCTGGCTGCACCACTATGTTAGCCACCATCCGCAGGTCATGCGCACCTTTCCGGATATCCGCCAGATCGAGGTTCTATCACGGGTCGACTGGTGCGGCTTCCTACCCTGGGAGCGCGTCAATCACATGCAGCGAAACCGGGTGATGTTCGATAACCCCGTCGCCCTACAGACCGCATTGCAGTCTCCCGCGCGCGTTGCCATGCGGGAGGATTTCAAGACGCTTCCTCCCTTTGAAGGCGGCAATTCGCATTTTCCGATGGCGACACGGATCATCGTCCCATAAGCAAAGACGCACCTATTCGACCTGATAACCTGTCTCGGTCAATACCGGCGACCATTCGGCTTGGACGTCGTCCGGCGGCACGGAAGCGAGCAGGCTCTGCGTATAGGGATGCTGCGGGTTGGCGAAGACCGTTTCCGTCGCCCCGCTCTCCACCACCTCGCCGCGATACATCACCAGCACGCGGTCGCAGAGATAGCGCACGACGGAAAGGTCGTGCGAGATAAACATCATGGAGAAACCGTGTTCGTCCCGCAACTTCAATAGGAGATCCAGCAGTTGCGCCTGAACCGAGACATCGAGGCCCGATACGATCTCATCGGCGACCAGAATGCGCGGCACCGAGCAGAGGGCGCGGGCAATATTGACGCGTTGCTTCTGGCCACCGGACAGTTGTGAGGGGAAGCGCATCGCCGCATCCGGCGGCAGGCCGATTTCAGCGAGCAGCTCGGCGGCGCGATCCATGCGCTCTCGCTTGCTGGCGTGGAGGCCACTCGCCTCATTCGCCTGGGTGACGATGCTACCGACCTGGCGGCGCGGATTGAGCGCCGATTGCGGATCTTGAAACACCATCTGGATATGGTCGCGGCGATAAGCCTTTTCCGATGATCCATTGGCGGTAATGTCGCGGCCAGCAAGCGTGAGGCGACCTTCGGTCGCTGTATCCAGCCCGACGACAAGACGGGCGAGCGAGCTCTTGCCGCTACCGCTTTCTCCGACGATGCCAACGAATTCGCCTTCACCGAGCGTGAAATCGACGCCGTTGACTGCCCTAAACTTGGGGTTCCTGTTGAAGGGGCTCCAGGCGACCGTGTAGGCCTTGGTAAGCTTTTCGCCTTGCAGATAGTTCTTCGCTGTTTCGACGTTGCGGGCCGGAGCCAACGGCGGTGGCACGATCTCAGGCGTCTTTTCCGTGCGGATGCAGGCGGCGATATGGTCGGGTGCAATTTCCGCAAGCGGCGGCTCGGCCTCGGTGCAGGCGGCGACGGCATTCGGACAGCGGGAGGCAAAACGGCAGCCGGTAATATCCTTCAACACGCGCAGCCCCGGCATGCGCTCCGGCAGGATGTAGAGGCCGCGGCGCTCTCCACTGATGGTGGGATTGGCGAGTTGAAGACAGCGCGTATAGGGATGTGCCGGCGCCGAGAACAGTTGCTTGGCGGGTCCGCGCTCGGCCGGACGCCCGGCATAGAGCACCATGATCTCATCGCTGATCTGCGAAGCAAGCCGCAGGTCATGGGTGATGAAGATGACCGCCGTGCCGTCACGCTTCTGCATCTCGGCGATCAGCTTGACGATACGGGCCTGGATGGTGACGTCGAGGGCCGTTGTCGGTTCGTCGGCGATCAGCAGGCGCGGGCGGCTGGCAAAGGCCATGGCGATCAGGATGCGCTGGCACATGCCGCCGGAAAGCTGATGTGGGTATTTGCCAAGTAGCGCTGCGCCATGTGGCAGGTGCACCGCTTCGAATTCGGCAAGCGCCCGCTGCCGCCAGTGTTCGCCCGGAGCAAGGCCAATTCGCAAGAGATGTTCCCTCATCTGCTGACCGACGGTCAGCACGGGGTTGAGGCCGGACAGGGGCTCCTGCGGGATGAAGGCGATGTCCCGACCGAGCAGATTGCGACGGCGCTCCGACGCCATTGCTACAAGGTCCTCACCGGCGAATTCTAGTGTCCCCTTGGTGACGGCGAAGCCGCTCGGGAGGAACTGCGAAATAGCGCGGCCGATCATAGACTTTCCGGCGCCGGACTCGCCGACGAGGCCGAGAATCATGCCCGGTACCAGCGTGAAGTTGAGATCGCTCAGGACGGGAAAGGACGCTTCGCCCCCGAATGAGTCTACACAGAGGTTTCGTGCGGCTAATATGGTCATGTCAGGTCCTCTCCGTCTGCGTCAGGCGCGTGTCGAGGGATCGGCGCAGACCGTCTCCGAGAATGTTGAAGCCGAAGACGGCAAAGAAGATCGCGAAAACCGGACAGAGAAGATTGAGTGGCGCCTCGTAAATGTTCTGCCGGGCGTCGGCGATCATCTGTCCCCAGGCGGGCGTGTCTGCACCGACGCTCATGCCGACGAAGGAGAGGATCGCCTCGACGATGACGGCGACGCCCATTTCCAGGCTCATGAGCGTGATCAGCAGCGGCAGTGTGCCGGGCAGGATTTCGCGCGTGATCGTGCGCCAATGGGAAAAGCCGACGAGCTGGGCGGCGGCCACATAGTCTCGCCGTCGCAGCACCAGCACCTCGCTGCGTAGCACCCGGCAAAAGCGCGTCCAGTCGACGAGCACGATTGCGAGGATCACATTGCGAATGCCGGTGCCGAGGCCGACCATCAGGATCAACGACAGGATGACGGGCGGGAAAGAGAGCCAGATTTCCACGACGCGCCCGATCAGCCAATCGACCCAGCCGCCGAAATAGCCGGCGATATGCGCCAGGATCGCGCCGATGATCATGGCGCCGAACGAGGCGATGAAGGCGACGGTGAGCGCAACGCGCGTGCCGAAGATCAGGCGCGAGAGGATACAGCGTCCGAGGCTGTCGGTGCCGAGCGGAAACATCGCGTCGCCGCCATCCGCCCAGGCAGGCGGCGTCAGGATGGACAAGAGGTTCTGTTCATTCGGATCGTTGGGTGCGATCCAAGGCGCGAAAATCGCGCAGACCGTCAGGATGGCAATGATGACGAGGCCTGTCTGAACGCGGCCGGATCTCAACCAGAGCGGAAGATTTTTCATTATCAGCGCGCCGTCAGTTTTGGGTTGAGGATCAGGTAAAGACTATCGACCACGGTATTGATGACGAGGACGGCGACGCAATAGGTCAGGCCCGCGCCCTGAATGATCGGCAGATCGGCATTGCGGATCGCATCGACCATCAGATTGCCCATGCCGGGGTAGGAATAGATGAGTTCCACCAGGAGCGTGCCGCCGAACAGAAAGCCGAACTGCACGCCCATCAGGCTGAGTGTCGGTAGGATGGCGTTCTTGAGCGCGTGGCGGATGAGGATGCGTTTCTCCGACAGGCCGCGCAGCCGCGCCTGCTGAATATAATCATCCTGATAGGCGTCGAGCAGGCTCGATCGCAGCACGCGCATGAGCGACGGCGAAAGCGCGATGCCGAGCGCGAGGCTCGGCAGTATCATATGCTTGATCGCGTCCCAGAAGACCGCAATGTTGCCGGTGACGAGGCTATCGAGCAGAAGAAAACCCGTCACCATCGGTCGCTCGAAGCCGGGGCTCAGGCGTCCGGTAAACGGCAGGAGATTGAAGAAGACGCCGAAAATCAGGAGCAGGAACAGGCTCCACAGGAACTCCGGCAGCGACAGAAGCAGGATGGAGAGGAAATCCATCACGGCTTCTGCGCGCGTGCCGCGCACGTAGAACAGGAAAAGCCCGCCGGCGAGGCCGAAGACAGTGGCAACGACCATGGCGAGCACCGCCAGCTCGATGGTCGCGGGCAGCGTCGAGCCGATCAGCGAGGACACGTCCTGGCGGAAATGGATCGAGCGACCGATATCGCCATGCAGGAGCTTGACGAGCCAAATGCCGTATTGCTCGATGAGCGGCCGGTCGAACCCCATCTCCTTGCGCATCGCCTCGATCTCTTCGACCGTCGCATTCGGTGGCATCGACATTGCCGCCGGATCGACCGGCAGGACGCGCAGGATGCAAAAGAGAAGCGCGGACACGATGAGCAGGATCGGTATCGCGGTCAGAAGACGTTTTACCAGCAGTTTGGCGATGGTCACGAACATGCGCATGCCTTGTCTTACGAAGCCAGGAAGGCAGCCCGGAGAGAACCCCGGACCCCATGGTCTTTCAAGCTATGCAGCGCAAACTCACGACCACGACATGGTGTTGCCCAGGATCCAGGCGTTGCCATACTTGGCGTAAGCGAGGTTCTTTTTGCGGACCAATGTCTGGACGCTCTGCAGGAGCGGAATGGTGGCTCCGGTTTCGACGGCTTCTTTTGCAAGATCCCGGTAGCCGGCCACGCGCTTGTCATAGACAGGCTCGGCGAAGAGGTTGAGAACCTTCTGGCCGATCTCCATTCCCTTCCATGCGCCGAACGGCATTTTTGGATTCAGCAGATAGCCGGAGAAGATCTCGGGGTCACCCGTGGCGTTGTCGAAGCTATAGAGGGTCGCCTCCGGCAGTTTGCCGCCACGATTGAGCTCGAAATACTTCGAATATTCGATCTGCTGTATCTCGCACTTGATGCCGACCTTTCCCCACATCTGAACAAGGGCGCGGGCGATGTCGAAATCGCTGGGGAACTGGCCGTTGGTGGCCGCAAGCGTGATGGTTGCAGGCTTGTCGGCGCTGAAGCCGGACTTGGCGAGCAGCTCCTTGGACAGGGCTGGATCGTATTTGAAGCTGTAACCTTCGACGAAACCTGGTGTGCCAGGCGTCGCGGGAACCGAGAGCGGGACGGCCGCACCGCCATAGAAAGCCTTGGAAAGGGCAGCCTTGTCGATGGCGTGGTGTGCGGCAAGCCGGACATTCTCGTCGGCAAAGCCCATGTCGTTGCGGATCTGCAGCAGGATGATGCGGGTGAACGGATTGATTTCGGCGGTGAGCCCCTCCACCTTGCCGAGACGTTCGGCCTCACGGACGGGGATGTTGACGGTGAGGTCGATCTGGCCGGACTGGATGGCGGCGGTGCGCGCCGAAGGATCCTTGATGATTTCGATGGTGACGTTCTTGATCTTCGGCTTTGCGCCGAAATATTCATCGTTGCGCTGAAGGACGATCCGTGAGTTCATCTGGTAGTCGACGAGCTTGTAGGGTCCAGTGCCGACGGGCTTTTTCAGGAACCCATCCTGGCCGACGGATTCCATGTATTTCTTCGGAACGAGATAGCTTCCGAGAAAAGCCAGCCATTGCGGCGCGGTCGGTGTCGGTGCCGAGAATTTCATGATGCCGCTGGTCGGCGACGTAACTTCGATCGCGGTCAGATTGCGCCAGGAATTGGCGATATCGAGCTTCAGGCCGGATTTGATGCGATCGACGAAGGTGTAGCTGAAGTCCTCCATCGTCATCGGATCGCCATTGTGGAACTTGACATCGTTGCGGATCTCGAACGGCATGGAAAGACCATCGGTGGCAAGGTCCCACTTGGTAATGAGATTGGGGATGAGCTTCAGATCGGGCGACTGATCGAGCGGCTGGTCAAAGACCAGCTTGAAGATCGGCTGCGCATCCGGAACGAAGCGCTGGTTCGGATCCCAGGACGGCACGTCGCTTGGCCAGCCGATGGAGACGCTGTCGGTGTCCGCCGCATAGGTGAAGCTTGCGCGCGAGAGCACGGCGCCGCTGACTGCAGCAAGGCCGAGCATCTGCAGGAGATTTCTGCGGTCTAGTTCAAAAGTCATCACGATCCCTCTGGTGTGCACACCTGGCCTTGCTGCTCTGTGCAGCGATAGGGGGCCGGTGAGCCTGCGGCGGTTGTTGAACGCAAGCCTGCAATCTTGCCGAGGGCTTTTTGGTTTTTGCTATTTTAGCCTCTTTTCGCGGGCTTCCCCTTAGCAATTATGGAGATCGTAGAACGGGCTAAAAATTACTTCAAGCCTAAAATTTATTGATTACTCGAATTTCATTCGGCAAGGGATGTTCCGGGATAAAAGGCGGAAAAATAGGCGTTTCAGGTGGGTGGAAGCGCAAGGCGTCGTTTTCTTTCGGCGCAAGAATGTGGCCAGGTCCGATCGAAGCCGAAAAAAACATTGACGCTCTTTCAAGTTATTTTATGCTTAAAATGTTGTTTGAGCGAATTGATCCTATCAACCCGGCAAATCCGAAGAGGGGACGTTGATGCTAGACCCGCGTTGCCATTCAAGCAGCATCAAGGTGGAGCGCCCTGCCGCTCTCGCATTTGAATTGATGTCGGATGGGCTGAAGCAGGGAAGCTGGGCATGGGGCAGCTTCGACCGGAGAGAGGTCGAGCCGGGCCTGTTTTGCGGCACATCGATTTTCTCCGGCAAACAGACCTATGTCCGCCTCGATGTGGATCGGGATCGTTTGCAGGTGGATTACGAGGTCGGCGGGTCGAATGAGGCCATGCAGTTTCGCAACATGTCCCGCGTCATTCCCGGCGACCTGTTGAAGATGGGGCAGAACACATGCGTCGTCACGCTGCTGACCTGGCGCCTGCAAACCCAGACCGACGCTGAATGGATCCAATTCGGCACGATCCATGAGGCGGAGATGTTCCTGATCAAAGGTCTTCTCGAGCGCGAATGAAGGACAAGATGACACACTCTCCCCATCTATTGTTTGCAGACCGGGCACGCGCCAACCCCGAAGCAGCCTTGTTGATCGCACCGGCCAGCGCCGGGCTACCCTATGCACCACAGGGGTTTCGTCACAGCTACGGCGAGGTGTTCGCTGAAGCTGCCGCGCTGAGCCAAAAATTTGCGGCCGCCGGTTACGGCCTTGGCTCGCGGGTGGCTCTGCTTCTGGAAAACCGGCCGGAATTCTTCACCTTCTGGCTGGCGCTGAATGCCATAGGCGCGTCGATCGTGCCGATCAATCCGGATCTGCGGCGTGACGAACTTGTTTTCCAGCTCGATATGGCCGAGGCGCCGCTGCTGATCGCGATTGCCGAGCGGCTGGCGGACCTTGCCGACATCCATCCCGGCAAGGTCACAGTAATCGGGGTGAACGACGACATTCCGCCGTCGCCTGTGAGGCTGACGGCGGAGCCAGGCGGCCCGGACGCGGAATGCGCCCTGCTGTTCACATCCGGCAGCACCGGCAAGCCCAAGGGCTGCATGCTCTCCAACATCTATTTCATCCGCCTTGCCGAGTGGTACACCACTCAGGGCGGCGTTGCTGATATGGCGGAGGGTAGCGAGATTGCGCTCACGCCGCTGCCGATGTTCCATATGAACGCGCTTGGTTGCACGGCGGTTGGCATGATCATGAAAGGCGGCGCCATTGTGCCGCTCGATCGCTTCCATTCCAAGAGCTGGTGGGCCTCGATCGCCGATTCCGGTGCAACCATCATTCATTGTCTCGGTGTCATTCCGGCCATCCTGCTGCAGATGTCGCCAGTCGAGGCCGAACGCGCGCACAGGGTCAAATTCGCGCTCTGCCCGGGCGTCGATGCCCGGCACAAGGTCGAATTTGAGGAGCGCTATCGCATCCCGATCGTCGAAGCCTGGGCCATGACCGAGACAGGTGGGCGGGCCGTCACCACGACGGCGGCCGACGATTACGCGCCGGGACTGCGCTGCATCGGCCGGCCGCGCGCCGGCATGGAGTACAGGATCGTCGACGATGCCGGCAACACGGTCGACTTGGGGACACCCGGTGAGCTTCTGGTGCGGGCGGAAGGGCGCAACCCGCGAGACGGTTTCTTCAGCGGTTATCTCAAGGATGAGAAAGCGACGGAAGAGGCCTGGGAAGGCGGCTGGTTCCACACCGGCGATGTCGTCTATGCCGGCGAGAACGGGTTGCTCTACTTCTTCGATCGCAAGAAGAGCATCGTGCGTCGCAGCGGCGAGAATATTGCCGTACTTGAAGTCGAGGCAGCGCTTGCCAAGTTGTCCGGCATCAAGGCGTCGGCGGTGACGCCGGTGCCTGACGATCTGCGCGGCGAGGAGGTTTTCGCCTTCATCGTTGAGGCTGAGGTTACAGCAGGCGGCGATCTTCAGCAGCGGGCCTCGCGTATCATCGAAGCCTGCGGTGCATATATCGCCTATCACAAACTGCCCGGCTATGTGGTCTTCATCGAGAAGCTTCCCGTCAGTTCCACACAGAAGGTCCAGCGCGGCGAGATCAAGACCATGGCGGCCAAGGCGGTCGAAGACGGCTCGGCGATCGACCTGCGCAAGCTAAAGGTAACGATCCGCAAAGGTGGTTGATGTGGAACACTTTCGAAGGGCGGGTGCATCTGTTATACAATAAATCAAAGCTAAAATCCTTTCTAAGGAGACCCGTATGACACCGGAAAAAATTCTCTATGAAACCGCTGTCACCGCTTTCGGTGGCCGGGACGGCAAGGCGCAAAGCGCCGATGGCAGTTTTGTGGTTGATCTTTCCGTGCCGAAGGGGCTTGGCGGGCCGGGCGGGGAGGGCACCAACCCTGAACAACTGTTCGCTGCCGGCTATGCTGCCTGCTTCCTCGGTGCGGTGAAGCTGGTCGCGCGCACCCGGAAAATAGCGCTTGCCGACGACGCGTCGGTGACTGCCAAGGTCGGCATCGGCCCGGTGTCAGTCGGCTATGCGCTCGCGGTCGAACTCACGGCTTCGCTGCCGGGTATCGACAGAGCTCTGGCGGAGGAGATCGTTGCCGGCGCTCACGAGCGTTGCCCCTATTCCAATGCCACGCGCGGCAATGTCGATGTGGTTCTGACGGTGGCCGGATGACGGCTTCGCGCCCCCGCAAATCCTATGACGGCGTGGTTCTGGCGGTGCCGGTGGCGGTGCCCTATGAGCGATATTCGATCGAGAGCCCGCATTGGTGGATCGGTCGGGCGTTACGAACGCTGGCAGACGGAGCGGGCATCAGCCATCGGGAATTCGACGGCTTTGCGGTCTCGAGCTTCACCATGGGACCGGATGCGGCGATCGCGCTGACGCAGCATTTCGGCCTGACGCCCCGCTGGCTGGATCATCTGCCAATGGGCGGTGCCTCCGGCATCGTCTCGATCCGGCGTGCGGCCCGCGCCGTGCAGGCGGGTGACGTGAATATCGTCGCCTGTGTCGCGGCCGATACCAATCAGGTCGACACGTTTCGCAAGACGCTCGCCAGCTTCTCCCGCTTTGCCCAGGACGCCTCCTATCCCTATGGCGCTGGTGGACCCAATGCCAGTTTCGCGCTGATCGCTCGGGCCTACATGGATCGCTACGGCGCTACACGCGAGGACTTCGGCAAGCTGTGCGTCGCGCAGCGCGACAATGCGCTGCGCTATCCGCATGCGCTGATGAAGAAGCCGCTGACTTTGGAGCAGTACATGTCGGCACGGCCGATTGCCGAGCCGTTTCATCTCTTTGATTGCGTCATGCCCTGCGCCGGCGCCGAGGCTTTCCTGGTCATGCGCGAGGAAACCGCAATATCGCTCGGCCTTCCTTTCGTGCGGCTGCTGTCGGCGATCGAGCGGCACAATGCTTTCCCCGATGATGCCGTGCAGACGCGCGGCGGGTGGGTGATGGATCGCGACGAGCTCTATGGCATGGCCAGCCTGACGCCCGATGATATCGACTTCGTGCAGACCTATGACGATTACCCGGTCATCTCCATGATGCAGTTCGAGGATCTCGGTTTCTGCGGTAAGGGCGAGGGGCCGGATTTCGTGCGCCAGCACACATTCACGATCGACGGTTCCTTTCCGCACAATACCTCGGGCGGGCAGCTCTCGGTGGGGCAGGCGGGCGCTGCCGGCGGCCATCTCGGCATCGTCGAGGCCATGCGCCAGCTTCTGGGCGCGGCGGGCGGCACACAGGTGGCGGACGTCAAGGTCGGCCTCGTGTCCGGTTTCGGTATGATCAACTACGACCGCGGTCTGGCATCGGCGGCGGCGATCCTGGCGAGGCAATCGGCATGACCCGTCCGCTCGCAAAACCACTACGCAAGAACCCGTTTTCCCGCACCAAGGTGCCCTTGCTGCCGCCATCGGCGCGTAGCCGCAAGGCGCAAGGGCTGACGCTTGCAGCCGCCACGGGCCGCTTCATGCTGCAATGCTGCGCCGAATGCGGAACATATGCTTATCCGCCGCGCGACGCCTGCCCGCGCTGCCTGTCGGCAGCACTTCCCTTCGTCGATGCGCCGACAGGCGGTACGCTGCTTTCCAAGACTTCGGTTGAGGTTACCAGTGATCCCTATTTTCGCGAGCATATGCCGTGGCGGGTGGGGCTCGTTCAGCTCGATTGCGGGCCAAGTGTGGTCACGCATCTGCATGGCGATTGTGCCGGCACCGGTAGCCGGGTGACGCTGTCGCTGCAACTCGACAAAAGCGGCCAGGCCGTTTTCTTTGCCAAACCCGTTTCGGAGACGCCGCATATGGAAGACGATCCTCAATGGCGTGAAATGACAGCCGACCCGAAGCATCGGCGTATGCTGATCACCGACGGCCGCAGCCCCACGGCACTGGCTCTGGCCGCCGCACTGAAGAAGGCGGGTGCGTCCACGATTTATGTCGGCATCGCCAACCGCTGGAAGCCATTTGACGGCCAGTTGCAGCTCGAGGCGATCGACGGTGTCGAGATCGTCGATCTCGACCTCACAAGCGAGCGGTCGGTGCAGGAGCTGGCGGCCGATATCGACGCCAAGGTCGAAGTTCTCATCAATACGGCCGACCATGTGCGGCCTGCCCATCTTTTCGACGCGGGCGCTGCCAGTACCGCGCGCGACACAATGGATCATACTGTCATGGGTCTGATGCGCCTTGCCCAATCCTTCGGACCGGTAATGCGGGCGCGCGGCGCGGACGGTGTTGCCGCGGCCGCCTGGGTCAATATCCTCTCGGTGCACGCGCTCAGCAGCGACCCGCAATTCGGCGTGCATTCGGCGGCGCATGCCGCCTGCCTATCCCTCTCGCAATGGCTGCGCACGCAGCTTCGTCCCGGTGGTGTGCGGGTGATCAACGCCTTTGTCGGGCCGCTCGACACGGAGTGGTTCCAGACTGTGCCGCCACCCAAGGTCGCGCCCAAGACGCTGGCCGATGCTATTGTCGACGGGCTGAAGCGTGGGCTTGAGGATATCTATGTCGGCGACGTCGCCAAGGATCTTTATGCGCGGCTTCTGGACAATCAAAAGGCCGTCGAACGCGAGGCGGAACAATGAGCGCCGATATTCTCGAAACTCTGGCTGGTTCGCTTGCTAGCGGTGACATCCGTGTGGTGGATCTCACCCATACGCTTTCACCGGACTTTCCTATCATCGTCATGCCACCGGAGCTGGGCCAGTCCGCCCCCTTCCGCATGGAACGTATTTCCCGTTACGATGCCGGCGGGCCGGCCTGGTACTGGAACAACCTCTCCTTCGGTGAGCATACCGGCACGCATTTCGATGCGCCGATCCACTGGTATACGGGCCGTGATCTGCCGCTAAATTCCGTCGATACATTACCGCCGACGGATATGATTGCGCGGGCCTGCGTCATCGATTGCTCACGCGAAAGCGTCGGAAACGCCGATTTCCTGCTGACGGTTGCCGATGTGATGGTGTGGGAAGAGCAGCATGGTCAAATTCCGCCACGCTCGTGGGTGTTGCTTCGCACTGACTGGTCGAAACGCAATGGTGCAGCTTATGCCAATCTCCTCGCCGATGGTGCGCATACGCCGGGGCCGAATGCGGAGGTCATGCAATGGCTAGTGACCGAGCGCGACATTCTCGGTTTTGGGACCGAGACCATCGGGACCGATGCCGGGCAGGCGGGCCATTTCTCGCCGCCCTATCCGGCGCATCACTATCTGCATGGCGCCGGGCGCTACGGGCTGCAATGCCTTGCCAACCTCGACCAATTGCCGGCGACGGGCGCGATGATTTTTGCGGCGCCTCTGAAGATCCAGGGCGGATCGGGAAGTCCTCTACGCGTTTTGGCCCTGGTTCAGTCGCGCTCGACGGTATGAGGGGCGATCGCCACGCGCCTGGCAGCGGTATCGTAGAAGCTCGTCAAAAGCTCCAGCATTTCGGTCGCATCGCCGAGCCCTTTTTCCGCGTGGTCCATTTTCTGGATGAGCGAGATCAGCAAATGCCGGCGCAGGGTGCGGTAGTCCTGCGTCAGCTTGCTGCCTTTGCGTGTCGGAACATAAAGCGTGTCCTTGCGCGACCGGCCCTTCACTCGCTCGATTAGCTGCAGGGCCTGCAATTTCTTGATCGCATATTGAATGTTGGCGGTGTCGTCGCGGCCGAGGAGGCGGGAGATTTCGGCAAGGCCCTTCGGCTTGTTGCGGTAGCGGATCGTATGAAGGACGGCGGTGTCGAGGCCGCTGAGGCCAGACCCGGCAAGCTCGCTGGCACATTCCGACTGCCAGCGCACGAAGGCGGCGGAAATCCGCCAGAGCGACCATTCGAATTCGGTCAGCGCCGCTTCCGCCACTTCCGTCGCCGTCTCGTCGAGTGGAATTTCGTTTGCTGTAGGCGAATTCATTTGGTTCTCCAGAGTGGATATGGCTACGATTAAAGCCTTAAATTCCCGTTTTGACGAGAGCAAAACGACGCGTGACAACGAACAGGACGAGGGACCAATGCGCATATTCTGGCAAAGCTTCATCGACGCCACGGCCAGCGCCACTTACATGCATAAGCTTTCGGACTACCTGAACGGCATCGCCGAGCCCGGTACGACAGTCGAGGTTTTCGGCATCAGTCCGCCGGACCGGCACTTCGGGCGGCTGGCGGAATTCCGTTGCGCGGCGATCGCGATAGACAACGGGCTTGAAGCCGAAAAGCGCGGCTATGACGCGGTGGTTCTCGGCCATTTTCAGGATCCCGGCCTTTTCGAGCTCAAATCGGCGGTGAGCATCCCGGTGATCGGCGCAGGCGAGGTCTCGATGCACTATGCCGCCCGCTTCGGACGGCGCCTCGCGCTTGTCACCCTCGATGACGTCTTTCAGACCTGGCACTACGAGCAGGCTGATCTCTACGGACTGGGCGACCGGGTGAAGCACGTGGTGGGGATGAATTGCGCGCCATCCGATTTCAGCGCCGCCTTTGCCGGCGACGATGAGGCGCGCAAACGTATGCTTGCAGCCTTCAGTGCCTGTGCCGAACCGCTTGTGCGCGATGGCGCCGATGTCGTGGTGCCGGCCGGCATCCTGCCCGGCCTGCTGGTCGGCGGCGAATATGGCTTCAAGGTGCTGCATGCGCCGGTCGTCAATCCAGCTGCGGTGACCTTAAAGAGCGCCGAAATGGATGTGCGCCTGCGGAAACTCAACGGCATCGACGTGAGCCGCGGCCCCTTCTGCTCGCTCGCAACGTCGGAAGCAGTCAAGGATTTCCGCAGCTTCGTCGCCCATGGCCGGCAGACGCCGTTGTTTTCAGACGACGTCTGAGTGATCTCATCCGATCGTTGGCGTCAGCGCAAGCGTTGCAGCGTTGCCTCTGCCGGGATCAGCGACACATATTTCTCGCCATCGAGTTGCTTGCGATGCTCGGTTTTCGCCGCGATGACCAATGTCGGATCGGTCAGCGCCCGCACGGCCGAAGCGGCCATGATCTTGCCGGCTTGCGGCATTCAGTCGACTGACGGCGGCGAAGGTGCAGCTTTGTGTGGAATTCCAAGCCACAAGGCTCAAGGTGCAGGCGGCATTAATGCCTTTCCTTGAGGAGCGCTTGCGATAGCATCCGGGATGCTTCTCCGGATTTAACCGTGAAAAGCTGCCAATTGTGCAGCCCCTCGATAAGGTCCTCGGTCGACTGTGTGTTCGCCGTCTGACTGCGTGCAGAAATACGCCATATGCTGGCCACCGTATCGGATCTGCTTCCAGCCTCGTTCAAAATGCCCGATCGTTCCTGATGTCGTTTCCAAGTCGCGCCACGCAACCCTCAATCTTGGCCAGCAGGATCTCGAAATCGATCGGCTTGGTTCCTTCGACATCATTGGATGGTTTCGGCAATAAGCTCTCGCTTACACTGCAGGCGCATTCGCAAACTGGAATTCCTTAGACTATTGGTGCTGCATGACGCTCAACCCGCCGTCCACAGTCAGGCAGGTTGCATTCATGAAGGGGCATTCGTCCGAGATCATGAAAACCGCAGCCATGGCGATCTCTTCGGGTGTTGCGATGCGGCCGCCCGGATGAAGCTTCATCGTTTCGGCCTTAGCTTTTTCCGGATCCGGGAAACTATTCCAGTAATCCACGACTTTCTGCGTCGCGACATAACCTGGAGCCAGGGCATTCACGCGAACGTTCTTCGAAGCATATTCGATCCCCAGCGACTTGGTCATTCCCAGAAGGGCGTGCTTGGCGAGCGGATAGGGAAAGGTGTGCGGAATGATCGTGAAGGCATGCGTCGAGGCGATGTTAAGGATCACGCCGCCACCGTTGTCGATCATCTGTGGCAGCACGGACCGGCAGCAGTTCCAGGCCCCCTTGAGGTTGATGTCGAAGCAGCGCTGCCACTCCTCATCCGTTGATTGCAACGGTTCCGCAAATACATTGACGCCAGCATTGTTGACGAGCGCATTGAGGCTTCCGATCTGCTTGTCTGCCTCGGCGATGGCCGCCTTTATAGCCGCCGCGTCGGTAATGTCGGTGGCGTGGTGACCGAGGATGGCGCCCTTCGCCTTCAGTTCAGCGGCCGTTTGCGCAAGAACCGATTCATCACGATCGACAAGGAAGAGACGTGCGTCTTCAGCCGCGAAAGCCTCTGCGATTGCCCGTCCAATTCCCTGAGCAGCGCCTGTGATAAAGACCCTTTTGTCAGAAAGGCGGTTCGGCATCCTGTATTTCCTCTTCAAGCATTGCTGAACATGGTGGGTGGTCAGGATTGGCATTATCCCGGGATTTCGTGGGGTTGCAGCCGGATTGAGCCCTCAAGACCTTCCCCGTGGTGCAGAACCTTCAGATCGCCCAGACCCGGCAGGTTATGGCCGTTGGCCAAATGGGACATTGGCTCGAAGCAGAAGTAGTCCCGGCGAAATTCGGGGTCAAACTTGCTATCCGAAAGAAAAATGAACGTATGCTGGAAAAGTGGGTCCGCGGTCAGGGCGAGGGCCGTGCGGTTTTCCGGCCAGGTGATTTGCGCCTCGCCGCTCCAGCCCTCGAAGCCGTTGTTGATCCAGCGGTTGGGCAAGGGAGACGGCCGCGAAAAGTCGAGCTCGGTCGGAATGTCGGCGGGCTTGCCAGGCAGCCAGCCGGCGGTCTCGGTCCAGTAGCGCTGCGTCTTCGCGCAAAGCGTCGTCTGCTCGGTCAGCGGAAAGAACGGATGCCAACCGAGCCCGAAGGGCAGGGCATCTTCGCCGGTATTCTCCAACCGCATATGCAGCCTCAGCCCGTCGGCAGACAAAGTGATGGTCTGTTTCACGTCGTAGCTGTAAGGCGTCCCCTGTCCTTGGTGGCGGTAACCGATCTGCACTTCGTTGCGGCTGCGGGACAAAAGCGACCATTCGCCCAACCAGCCGTCGCCATGAAGATAATGGGCGTCCCAGGACGTGTTGGGCAAAAGCGAATAGTTGCGACCCCCGAATGCGAAACGGTTGTTGCGGACGCGATTGCCGAAGGGGACAAGCGGATAACAGGCGGAGGAACGTGCATCGGCAGCGTCCTGCGCGGGTCTCAGAAGCGGGATCTTGCGGCCATCCACCAACCAGGAGAAATCGAGCAACAGGCCGCCCGACGTCGAAACACGGGCCGAAAAAGAGCCCGCCTGCAAGTCGATGAGAGCCATTGAGCGGCTGCCTTTCCCGGGCTGATCCTGATGCGCGGCACCCTATATTTGGTCGGGTGAAAGTCAATATATATGTACTATTTATTTCTATGGTTCGCTGGATGTATTCCGCTCAAATCCTTTCAATGACAGGGAAATGAGGCATTTTCCTCAAGATTGACCGCTAGAAACCGCGCTCATAACCAGAAAAATCATACACAAATATTGACTGGTATGATGTTTCTTTTTATTCAATATCGGCTGCCGATGCGTGGCAGACCGAGATTTTCAGGGAGAGAGACATGCGTTTGTTCAAAGCAGCCATCGTGGCTGGCACGTTAGCCGTTTTGGCGGCTGGCTCCGCTTTTGCAGAGGACGTCAAGATCGGCTTCATCGTAAAACAACCGGAAGAGCCGTGGTTTCAGGACGAATGGAAGTTCGCGGACCAGGCCGCCAAGGAGAAGGGCTTTACCCTCGTCAAGATCGGCGCCGAGGATGGCGAAAAGGTCCAGTCGGCAATCGACAACCTCGGTGCGCAAGGCGCCCAGGGCTTCATCGTCTGTACACCCGACGTGAAGCTTGGCCCAGGCATTGTCGCCAAGGCCGCGGCCAATCAGCTGAAGCTGATGACGGTCGACGACCGCCTGGTCGATGCCAACGGCAAGCCGCTCGAAAATGTTCCCCATATGGGCATTTCGGCCTCGAAGATCGGCGAAACTGTGGGGCAGGCAATCGTGGACGAGGTAAAGAATCGCGGCTGGGATTTGAAAAGTGTCGGTGCGATCCGCGTTTCCTACGACCAGCTTCCGACGGCAGTTGATCGCGTCGAAGGCGCCATCTCCGTGCTGAAGGCAGCAGGCTTGCCGGCTGCGAACATCTATGACGCCCCGCAGGCGAAGACTGATACCGAAGCGGCTCTCAATGCTGCCACGACAGTACTCAACAAGCATGCCGACGTGAAGTATTGGGTTGCTTTCGGCCTTAATGACGAAGCCGTGCTCGGCGCCGTGCGCGCGTCTGAATCGGTCGGTATCGCGGCCGACAACATGATCGGCGTAGGCATCGGCGGCGCGGATTCGGCGATCAACGAATTCAAGAAGCCTTCGGCTACGGGCTTCTTTGGCACCGTCATCATCTCGCCGAAACGCCATGGCTATGAGACTGCGCTCGATATGTACGACTGGATCGCCAACGGCAAAGAGCCGCCGAAGCTGACGCTGACCTCCGGTTCCCTAGCGCTACGCGGCGATTACGAAAAAGTCCGCAAGGGTCTCGGCATCGAATAATCATCCACACAAGATGATTTTTAATCCCGGCGGCGTCATCAACACCGCCGGGTTCTTCCCCGATGGAGCGATGATGGCCTTCCTCGAATTCAACAATATTTCCAAAGGTTACCCCGGTGTCCAGGCGCTTTCCAGCGTCTCCTTCGACGTGGAGAAGGGGGCGATCCACGGATTGATGGGCGAGAACGGAGCCGGCAAATCCACGCTGATCCGTATTTTGTCCGGCGATCAGGCCGCGGATCAGGGTAGCATTCTCATTGGCGGCGAGGAACAGAGGTACGGGTCGACCCGCGATGCGTTCCATGCGGGCGTCATCGTCATCCATCAGGAGCTTCAGCTGGTTCCGGAGCTCACCGTTGCCGAGAATCTCTGGCTCGGGCGCTTTCCGAGCAAGGCCGGGGTGATCGACAGCAAGACGCTGATCCAAACCGTTCGCGCCAAGCTCGACGAGATCGGCATCGATGTCGATCCTTCCGCCAAGGTTTCCGCGCTTTCGATCGGCGCCCGCCAGATGGTCGAGATCGCCAAGGCGGTGATGCTGGATGCCCGGGTAATCGCGTTGGATGAGCCGACGTCGTCGCTGTCGTCGCGCGAAAGCGAAATTCTGTTTTCCCTGATCGACAGGCTGAAGGCGAGGGGCGCGGTCATCCTTTACGTTTCGCACCGCCTGGACGAGATTTTCCGGCTTTGCGACAGCCTGACTGTCCTGCGCGACGGCAAACTTGCCGCTCATCATCCCGATATCGGCGAGACGACACGTGAGCAAATCATCGCCGAAATGGTTGGCCGCGAAATCACCAATATCTGGGGCTGGCGCGAACGGCCGCGTGGCGATATCCGCCTCGACGTCAAGACTCTGTCCGGTTCAAAATTACGCAATCCGATCAGCTTTTCTGTCCGCAAGGGGGAGATCCTCGGTTTCTTTGGGCTGATCGGCGCGGGGCGAAGCGAGATGGCGCGGCTTCTATACGGTGCCGATCATCGCCATCAGGGTACCGTCACTATTGACGGCGATACCGTTTCGCCCGGCAATCCGAAGGCGGCGATCAATGCAGGCATGGTTCTGTGCCCGGAAGACCGCAAGTTCGACGGCATCATCCAGGGTCGGTCGATCGAAGAGAACGTCACGATCTCGTCGAGGCGACATTTCTCTCCCTTCGGGATATTGAACCCGAAGAAGGAAGCCTCCGTCGCCGATCAGTTCATCGCCAAGCTCAAGGTTCGCACGCCGTCCCGCAAGCAGGACATCATCAATCTTTCGGGCGGCAATCAGCAAAAGGTCATCCTCGGCCGCTGGCTTTCGGAGCAGGGCATCAAGGTGCTGGTGATCGATGAGCCGACCCGCGGCATCGATGTCGGCGCCAAATCGGAGATCTATGAGATTCTTTATGAGCTGGCGGCCGGCGGAATGGCGATCGTCGTCATTTCGAGCGAGCTTCCCGAAGTCATGGGTATTTCCGATCGCATCATCGTCATGTGCCAGGGCCGCGCCGCGGCCGATGTCGCGCGCGCCGATTTCGATGAGCGCAGAATTCTGACTGCCGCCCTCCCCGATAAGAATGCCGCCGGCACAATTTAATTCAGGAATTATAACGATGAACTCGTTGAAAAAAATCCTTCTCGGCGAACAGGGCCTCGTGGTGATCTTCGCCATCGCCTTTGTGATCGTCTCGATGTTCGTTCCGAGCTTCCTGACGGAGCGCAATATGCTCGGTCTGCTGCAGTCGGTGGTGACGATTGGCATCGTCGCGTGCACGATGATGTTTTGCCTGGCGTCGCGTGACTTCGATTTGTCCGTCGGTTCTACCGTCGCCTTCTCGGGCATGATTGCCGTCATGGTATCGAACTCGACCGGCTCGATCCCGCTCGGCCTCGTCGCAGCACTGATCTGTGGCAGCATTGTCGGCGTCGTCAACGGAGTTGTTATCGCCAAGTTCCGCATCAACGCGCTGATCACGACGCTCGCCACTATGCAGATCGTCCGTGGGCTGGCGCTGATCGCTTCCGATGGGCGGGCAGTCGGCATCAACGATCCGGCCTTCTATCAACTGGCTCTCTCACGCTTTCTGACGGTGCCGACGCCGATTTGGATTATGGTCGTCCTCTTCGTCATCTTTGGTTTCGCTTTGAACCGCACCGTCTTCGGCAAGAATACGCTGGCGATCGGCGGCAATCCCGAGGCCTCGCGCCTTGCCGGCGTCAATGTCGTCAACGTGCGCATCTGGATCTTCGCATTGCAGGGCCTTGTGTGTGCCATTGCCGGCATTCTGCTTGCCTCACGCATCACATCGGGCCAGCCGAATGCCGCAACCGGGCTTGAGCTTTCGGTCATCTCGGCTTGCGTGCTCGGTGGCGTGTCGCTCGCGGGGGGCAGGGCGGCGATGACCGGCGTGATCGTTGGGGTCCTCATCATGGGTATCGCCGAAAACGTCATGAACCTGCTCAACATTCAGGCTTTCTATCAATATCTGGTGCGTGGCTGCATTCTTCTGATTGCCGTCCTTCTCGATAATTTGCGGTCGTCGGCCGCTGGGCGTGGTGCTCGATTGTGACGAACGATCAGATTCCTTGGGAGAAGTCCGCAGACCTTGCAATTGCGCATTGATGCCGGAGCGTGGCACCGCTCATGATCTTGGTCGGGCCAGCGGAAGGGAGTGCAGGTGAAGAGTACGCGTTTTGGATCTCCGCGAGCGACGCATGTTGATACGCCACCTGCACAGGGAAGGCGTAGCGTGCGGGAGGAGTTGCTGAAGAAACTGATTGGACAGATCGTCTCCGGAGATATTGTCGAAGGTTCCCTGCTTCCCAATGAGGCGGAGCTTTCCGAGGTGTATGGTGTCAGCCGCACCAGCCTGCGGGAAGCCATGCAGTATCTGTCGGCATTGGGAATGGTCCGGTCGCGCACGCGCGCTGGGACCAATGTTCTGCCTCGTGAGAACTGGAACTATCTGGATCCGCTGGTTCTGGATGCGACGCTGGAGCTCAGCAATGATCGTAGCTTTTATGAATCATTGCTCGATGCTCGACAGCTGCTGGAGCCGGCTGCGGCAGCGCAAGCCGCTGCGAATGCCACGGCAAAGCAATTGGCACAGATTGCTGAGGCTTTCGAGGACATGGTAGCCGCAAACGCACGCGACAATGAAGCATGGAGCCAGGCAGACCTCGAGTTTCATACCGCGATCATCAATGCCAGTGGAAATTGGGTCTTTCGCCAATTCGCGACTGCCATCCGGGCCGCGCTGCTTGCGAGTTTCCGACTGACCAACCGCGCCAGCCAGTCGCATGAATATGCGATTGCGCGGCATCAGGACGTGCTGGATGCGATCCGAATGCGAAGGCCGGATGCTGCTCGCATCGCCATGGAGCATCTAATAGGCACTGCGCGGATTGAACTCAGCGATGCACTGCGCGAGAGTAGGCCAGAGGGAAAATAGGAGCGCAAGCGCCTTAGCCAATTTCCTCTCCTCTCGTCACGCTGTTAAGTCTTGTGTTTTCTTGACCCATTTCGATCGAGTGAACCCCGAGCCAGTTCAAAGCTCCTGCGCCGGATGGGTTAGCAAATGTTGACGAGGGCGCTTTAAACACTGAAAGGCGACGGCACGGTCGGACGCCCCGTTCACTAAAGCGGATCACGCGCGAAACTGGCCATGCCCGTTCATTACACCTTCACATCGACCCTTGGTGACTGTTACCATGCCGTCCGCATGACACATCTTTTTGTTGCATCGCATCATCGAATACTGATTTACAAAAGTATTACTATATGATTTTTTGACTGCGGGCCTGAGAAGATGGGCCTTTGGGAGGATATCATGAAGTTGAAGACTGCACTGATCAGTGCCACGATTCTTGCTACCTGCATGTTCACAGCCGCATCTGCAAAGCAGCTGGTCGTCGGCTTCTCGCAAATCGGTTCGGAGTCCGGTTGGCGTGCCGCTGAAACGACCTTGACCAAGCAGGAAGCCACAAAGCGCGGCATTGATCTCAAGTTTGCCGATGCGCAGCAGAAGCAGGAAAACCAGATCAAGGCAATCCGTTCCTTCATCGCACAGGGCGTTGACGCAATCTTGCTGGCGCCAGTCGTCGAAACGGGTTGGGATGCCGTGCTGAAGGAAGCCAAGGAAGCCAAGATTCCGGTTATTCTGCTCGACCGTACGGTCAACGCGCCGAAGGACCTTTATCTGACCGCTGTCACGTCCGACTTGGTTCATGAGGGTAAGGTTGCCGGCGACTGGCTCGTCAAGACGGTCGGCGACAAGAAGTGCAATATCGTCGAGCTGGAGGGCACGACTGGCTCCTCGCCGGCCATCGCCCGCAAGAAGGGCTTCGAGGAAGCCATCAAGGGTCACGACAACCTGAAGATCGTTCGCAGCCAGACGGGCGATTTCACCCGCTCCAAGGGCAAGGAAGTCATGGAAAGCTTCCTGAAGGCTGAAAACGGCGGCAAGGACATCTGCGCCCTCTACGCCCACAACGACGACATGGCCGTCGGCGCCATCCAGGCGATCAAGGAAGCAGGCCTTAAGCCGGGCAAGGATATCCTGACTGTCTCCGTCGACTCGGTTCCGGATCTCTTCAAGGCGATGGCCGCCGGCGAGGCGAACGCGACGGTGGAGCTGACACCGAACATGGCTGGTCCGGCCTTCGATGCGCTCGATGCCTATCTGAAAAACAAGAAGGAGCCGCCAAAGTGGATCCAGACCGAGTCCAAGCTCTACACGCAGGCTGACGATCCGCAGAAGGTCTATGAGCAGAAGAAAGGCCTCGGCTACTGAGACGAGGGGCGACCGCACCGGGCGAACAATTCAGCCGATGCAGTCTCTTACATCGAATGCCGGCGCATCATCTGTATGCGCCGGCTATCGCTTTCGAATATTGGCTCAACCCAAGGACATTCACGCTTCATGGCTCACGACGTCGAGCGACTTCTGACAGCGACAGGCTTTTGCAAATATTTCCCAGGCTCGACCGCCCTCGATCATGTCGATTTCACTTTGATGCGCGGAGAAGTCCATGCGCTGCTCGGTGAAAACGGAGCGGGAAAATCGACCTTGATCAAATGCATGACCGGCGCCTATCGCCGAGATGCAGGCACTTTGGTTCTCGATGGCACTGAGATTGATCCGCATGATACGCTCGCAGCCCAGAAGCTCGGTATTGGAACGGTCTACCAGGAGGTGAACCTGCTCCCGAACCTGAGTGTGGCGGAGAATCTGTTTCTCGGTCGCCAGCCGAGGCGCTTCGGCTTGGTCAGCAACCGCGTCATGAACGGCATGGCGAGGGATCTGCTGGCGCAATACGGCATAGATATCGACGTTGGCCGTCAGCTCGACCGGTTCTCGGTCGCCATCCAGCAGGTGATCGCGATCGCCCGTGCCGTCGATCTCTCCGGCAAGGTCTTGATCCTGGACGAACCGACCGCAAGCCTCGATACGCAAGAGGTCGCCATGCTGTTCGGCATCGTCAGGCGGCTGAAGCAGCGTGGCCTGGGGATTGTTTTTATTACGCATTTTCTCGAGCAGGTTTATGAAATCTGCGATCGAATCACCGTTCTCCGCAACGGCCGCCTGGTCGGCACGCGGGATGCGGAAGGACTTTCACGGCAAACCCTGATCGCCATGATGCTCGGCCGTGAGCTTGCGCAGGCGGAGAGCGCCGCAAAGCAGGTTACCAACGAAAGCGGGCCGGTAAAGTATCGCTTTGCGAATTTCGGCAAGCGCGGCAAAATCAAGCCCTTCGATATGGAGGTGCGTGGCGGCGAAGTGGTCGGCATCGCCGGTCTACTCGGGTCTGGCCGCACCGAGACCGCCGAGGTACTCTTCGGTGTCGAGCGGGCCGATAGCGGCGAGGCGACGGTCGAAGGCAACAGCGTTACGCTTTCCAGTCCGCGCGCCGCCATCAAGAACGGTTTCGGCTTTTGCCCGGAGGACCGCAAGACAGACGGCATCATCGGCGATCTTTCCATCCGCGAAAACATCGTCATGGCCCTGCAAGCGCGTCGTGGCTGGGCGAGGCCTCTGGCGCGCAGCGAACAGAACGCCATCGCCGATCGCTACATCAAGGCACTGGATATCCGCACGACCGACCGTGAGAAGCCGATCAGGCTTCTGTCGGGTGGCAATCAGCAGAAGGCGATCCTTGCGCGGTGGTTGGCGACCAATCCGAATTTCCTCATTCTGGATGAGCCGACGCGCGGCATCGACGTCGGCGCGCATGCGGAAATCATCCGCCTCATCGAAGATCTTTGCCAGCAAGGCATGTCACTGGTGGTCATTTCATCTGAACTGGAGGAACTTGTCGCCTATAGCTCGCGCGTCATTGTCCTGCGGGATCGCGAGCACATTGCCGAGTTGACCGGCAGCGAGATAACCGCCGGAAATATCGTCGAGGCCATTGCCACCACTCAAAATACCCGTGAGGACGCATGATCTCGCAAATTAAGGCATCCCTGTTTCGCTTGATGCCGCAGCTCATTGCGCTGGCGGTCATTCTTCTGTTGAATTTCATTATGTTCCCGCAGTTTTTTCATCTGGAAATTCAAAATGGCAGACTCTACGGGAGCGTGATCGACGTGCTGAATCGCGGTGCGCCTGTCGCGCTGCTGTCCATCGGCATGACGTTGGTCATTGCCACCAAGGGGATTGATCTTTCGGTCGGTGCGGTCATCGCGATTTGCGGCGCGGTAGCCGCAGCTTCAATCGTTGCAGGCTATTCGCTTGCCTATACCCTGTTGCTGACGATCGGCGTGGGTTTGGCGTGCGGCCTCTGGAATGGCTTTCTCGTGGCTGTGCTCGATATCCAGCCGATCATTGCAACACTGGTGCTGATGGTGGCTGGCCGCGGCATAGCGCAATTGATTACCGAGGGCATGATCCTCACCTTCAACAATGACGGGCTGATCTTCCTAGGCAGCGGCGCCTTTGCTGCGTTGCCCATGCCCGTGGTAATCTGGGTGCTCGCGGCGCTTCTCGTCATCCTGTTGGTCAGGCGCACGGCGCTTGGCATGCTGGTCGAAGCGATCGGCATCAATCGGCGGGCAAGCACGCTCTCCGGCATCCAGACGCCGGTGCTGCTGATCGCCGTCTATGCGCTGAGCGGCCTTTGTGCTTCCATCGCCGGTATCATCGTTTCGGCCGACATCAAGGGCGCGGATGCCAACAATGCCGGTTTGTGGCTCGAGCTGGATGCGATCCTCGCCGTGGTCGTCGGCGGCAACTCGCTGCTTGGCGGTCGCTTCAGCATTGTCGGTTCGTTGATTGGGGCGATGATTATTCAGTCGGTCAATACAGGCATCCTTCTGTCCGGTTTTCCACCGGAGTTCAATCTGGTCATCAAGGCAATCATCGTTATCGTCATTTTGGTCATCCAGTCTCCTGCCCTGCAGTCCGCCACCGCGTTCTTCCAGCGGCGCCGAGGCGAGGGACAGATGGTCCATAAGGAGCAGGCGAAGTGAATTCGAAATATCTTCCACTGCTCGCGACCATCGTCATCTTCATCCTGGCCTATGCGGGTTGCGTGGCGGAGTATCCCAACATGCTGTCGACGCGGGTGGCCGGCAACCTGTTGACCGACAACGCCTTCCTGGGGATTGCCGCGGTCGGCATGACATTCGTGATCATTTCGGGCGGCATCGACCTGTCGATCGGTTCGGTCATCGCCTTTACCGGCGTTTTCCTGGCGATCATCCTGCGGGACACCTCGATCCATCCGCTGTTGGCTTTTGCTCTCGTGTTGCTGATCACTACGGTCTTCGGCGCCGGCATGGGCGCCATCATCCACTATCTCAGCATGCCGCCCTTCATCGTAACGCTGGCCGGCATGTTTCTGGCGCGCGGAATTGCCTTCGTGATCTCCATCGACAGCATCCCGATCGAGCATGATTTCTATTCGCGGCTCAGCGATCTCTATTGGCTGATGCCGGGCGGCGGTCGATTGACCTTGATCGGCGGCGTCATGCTGCTCGTCTTTGCCGGCGGCATTGTTCTCGCGCATCGCACGCGCTTCGGCGCCAACGTCTATGCTATGGGCGGCGGCGTGCAGACGGCCGAACTCATGGGTGTTCCGGTTGGCCGCACGACCATCCTGATATACGCCTTGTCCGGCTTTCTCGCCGGTCTGTCCGGAATCGTTTTTTCTATCTATACATCAGCAGGATATTCGCTTGCCACGGTCGGTGTTGAGCTAGACGCTATCGCGGCCGTGGTCATAGGCGGAACACTGTTGACGGGAGGCGCGGGGTTCGTTGCAGGAACCCTCATCGGAATCCTGATACAGGGCCTGATTCAGACTTACATCACCTTCGACGGATCGCTTTCCAGCTGGTGGACGAAGATTTTGATCGGCTTATTGCTGTTTGCATTTATTCTGATGCAGAAAGGCCTTCTTCTGCTTTCCCGATTCAATCGACGTTACGTCTAAGGGAAGGGCGGTGCGGTAACATCAGCGGAGGGTAGATGTGGAATGCGTTGTCACGGAAGTTGACTCGCAGTCCGGCGTACAAAATCCGTTGCCGCTGGTTCGACTCCGCTCGAGAGCGCCGATTGTGGCTTTTGATCCGCTCGACAAGGCGTTGCGCGAGACCTTTGCGGCGCCTCTGCTGGCTGAAGCTCGAACCGAGCGATGAGGTCGCGGAGATTCACAATTTGGTTGACCAAGCCGTTTGTGGCTACGGTCAATTCCGGGGGCGAGGAAGCAGAGCCTAGCCTTTATCCCACCTCTGAAAGTTCTTTATCCTTCGGGCGGCAAAATTCGATCAACTGCTTTGAGCTCATTGGTCGTGCCAGAGCGTATCCCTGCAGTAAGTGGCAACCAAGATCTCTCAGGATCTTCACGTGCTCCATTGTTTCCACACCCTCGGCAACGATGTCGATGTTCTGCGACCGGCCGATTTCGATAATCGAGGAGACCAGACGGCGTTGAGATGGAGACGCGACAATCGGTTTGATAATTTCCCGGTCGATTTTAAGCCTTCGCGGCTCGAGCCTAAGTAAGCTTATGATGCTGGCATGCCCGGTGCCGAAATCATCAATCTCGATTTCAATTCCAAGCTCTTTGAGAGCTGGAACTATGTGATTGAGAACGGGCTGAAGATCATCGAAGGAGATTGTCTCCAGCAGCTCGAAACATAGGCGACCTTTCGCGAAGGGAAGTTCGGATAGCTCGGCAAGCAGATTTGCCTCCACCAGCCGACGCGCAGAAATATTGACCGAAACACGCGGGATGCGCATTCCCAGGCTGTCCCATCTTGTAAGCTCGAACAGAGCCTTCTGCAGGATTAGCCTATCCATGTCGCCGGAACGTCCCAAATTTTCCGCGACAGCGAGAAATTTATCCGGGGCGAGCAGACCGTTTCGCGGGTGATCCCAGCGCGCAAGTGTCTCGACGCCGGCGATATCCAATGTGCTTGCATTGAACTGCGGCTGGAAAAATGCAACCAGTTCGTCGCGATCGAGCGCATGATTGAATTCATCCGCCAATTCCTTCGAACGGATTGCGGCGCTACGAAGCGCCTCGGTGAAAATGGCCGCGCGACCGCGGCCCACATTCTTCGCCTCGTACAGAGCCAAATCGGCATTCAAAAGCAATTGGCTCAGGTCCTGCCTACGAGCATATTCAGTTTCCCAGGCGACGCCGACGCTTGCGCCGACCACACACTCCGAGCCATCAACGAATATGGGCTGCTTGAGTGTATCGACAATCTGTTGGGCCAATTCGTTTGCCTTAGGCGCGGGATCGGCGCTCCAGGTTGCGAAGATGAACTCATCTCCACCGATCCGAGCCGCTACGTCGTTTGGGCCGGCCAAATTGACAAGGCGCGAAGCCACTGCCTGCAAGACCGTATCACCTCCGGCATGCCCTTTCGTATCGTTGATCTCCTTAAATCGATCCAGATCGATATGAATCAGTATCAGACAATCTTCTGGATCGGGCCTCGGCGATTGCGAGATCATCTGATCAATAAATCGGCGATTGGGAAGCCCCGTTAGTGCGTCATGCAACGACAGGTATTCGAGCCTTTGCCGCGCTCGAACGAGCTTTTTCTTGTGAAGGCGAAGTTTTTCAATGGTTCTTTGGCGTGATTTGGTCAGAAAGCCTACCCAAACAATTGGCGCAACGACACACAAAGACAACAGGCAAGCATAGAGCTCAAAAGTGGCCATGCCGCTGTTTTGGCCCCATCCGCCCTTAGGCACCGCGACAAGGGTCCATCGGCCATAAGTCATATCAACGGATGCCACGACCGGATTCTTCGAAAATGTTTCCAGGTCGCCGAGAAAAACTTGTTTGGCCAACTTCGGTTCCGCTACGGCGCTGACGGCAATCTCAAGGTCGGTCGATTCAAGGCCACTATCTTGGTAGAGCCTTGGTATGTCTACGATTCCAGAAACAAGACCCCAGAAGATCTGGCTTGTTCTGTCATTGATATAAACCGGGCACCTGACCACGAAAGCCGTTCCGCCCTGCACAAGCTCCACAGGGCCCGTCAAAACGATATTGTGGGTGTTGCGCGCCAGCATTGCGCTATCCCGTTGCTTTTCGTTCGTTCGATAGTCGAGTCCGATCGCTTTTTCGTTTCCCTTTTCTGGATAAACCCACTTGACCACCATGCCGGGGGCTGCGGCGAAGCTTCGCAATTGTGAATCCGGCTGCAAAATCTCCGCGGCGAGTTTCGAGAAAGCGCTTTGGTCCATCGCCGGATTGACTGTGATACCGGCCGCCAGGCCTTGCAACAGTTTCACGTTGCCATTGAGGTTCGTCTGAAGCCGAGATGATATGGTGGCAAGCTCACCGGCAACAATTGAGCGTTCGTCGGCTAGCGATCGTTCCAGCCTCCAGTTCGTTGCAACACAGACGACGAATACTGCAATGGCCGTCGCAAATATTGCCGGAGCAAATGCGCTGGTATGGCTTACTGCAGAACTCGCGAAGCCACGCAATTTTTTTTGTTTTCTTCGAAACTTCATCAGATTGCCGGTATAGGAAACGGGCCTGCATCCTTACACAGTTTCTTTAAAGCAACGCTAAGTCCGCTAACCAACCTGCTATTGAGGAAAGCTGTCTGTGTTGTTGGGAAAGCGCCGTAAAGTTATCGGCCTCGGGTTGAAGTACCCTCGCAAATTCTCACGTCTGAACGAGAGCCGCGACGTCGCGTGGGGTAGATTTCAAGCCGGCGTGCGATCAGACTCCGCACGCCTTTGCTTGCGCAGACGTGAGAGATCAGTTTCCCAAAAGCATCCCGGCTATCGCGTTTGCGATGGCATGATCGCCGTAAGGCTTCGAGAAGAATTGGCTTCCCTCAGGAAGGCTGCTCTCTTTGAGGATGGCCCTGCCGGAAGCAACGATCAATTTTACCGGCGGCCATCGGCTGCGGATGTAGTGGGAGAGCTTGATGCCGTCCATTGTTCCGGGCATTTCCACGTCGGTGAAGACGAGATCGATATCGGCTCTCGATTCCAGAATGCGAATTGCCTCGTCGGCGTTGCTTGCCTCGAGCGCCTCGTAGCCGGCGGATCGGACCAGGTCGATGGCGCCCATTCGAATTAGCGCGCTGTCTTCGACCACCAGGATGACCGCCTTGCCATTAAACATATGTCACTCGGTTTTGTGTGAGCCGGGAACCCTGGACTCAGTTGATAACGTTTCGGTGAAAGGTCAGTTCCTATGCGGCCGCTGGGATTCTGGTTCGACGGTCGGCATCCCCGCGATGACTTATGATCACTGCGGTTCCTGGGCTTGCGTCGCTCAACTTAATCTCACCCTGTAGGTTCCGGGCGAGGGCCTCGACGATGCCTGTGCCTAGTCCAGCCTTGGCAGCAACGCTGCCAGTGGGCATGCCTACGCCATCGTCAGCTACCGAAAGTGTCCAGTCGCTGCCGGTCGAGCGATAGTCGATAGCGATCCTTCCCGTCCGCTGGTCAATAAAGGCGTGTTTGAGAGCGTTGATCACCAATTCGGTCACGATAAGCCCCAAGCTGACGGAGACGTCCGCTTCGACGACGCTGTCATCCACTGTCACCGATATCGAGAACCGGCTCTCGTCGGCAATCATCGATGCGCCGAGGCTTTCGCAAAGCTGGGTGAAATAGCTACGAAGTTCGACATTGTCGCCGCTCGATGTCGAGAGTTGTCGCTGAACGGCCGCAATCGACATCACTCGATGATGGGCGTTGTGAAGATGTCCGCGCGCTTCGTCCGACTGCACCCGACGTGCGCTCTGCATAAGGACGCTCGCAATGATCTGAAGGCTGTTTGCGACACGATGCTGGACTTCCTGTATCAGGATGGCTTTGTCCCGGACGAGGTCATCTTTCAGTTTTGCTTGAGCGCGCGCGTCGGTCACGTCGGATAGGGCCACCAGCAGCCGGATATGGTCCTTGTTGCCGTCGTCAAGGATTTGCGCATTGACGACCAGTTGGCGTGTCTTCTGGTTTGGCCGCATAAGGTCAATTTCGTAGGCCTCGATCCTCGCACTTCCGGCTGCCGTCGCCTTCAGAAGAGAGGTGAGCCTGGGCATCGCCCATTCGCCGTTTCCAAGCTCACTCAGCGCCCTGCCGGGAATTGTCGCAGGATCGATCTCGAAGGTTCGGCAGAACGATGTGCTCGCCGCAATGACCTTCTGGTCTGCAGACATGAACAACAACGGCTCGTTTGATGAAACCACGACGGCAAGCGTACTCGCTGCCTCGAAATGGGCAATCGGTTCTTTGGACATGAAAATGGCCCTCATGGGCCGAAAACTCGCGTAGCGAATCATCACTCGGCAGGAGCGCCGTCAATGCAAACCTTGGAATGACGCTCTAAAGCACGCTAGCACATCCGCTTCCGATCGGCATCACACTTTATTGCCGTAGCAGGATCTTAAGCCAATCGCGACTGGTTCGCCTCCTGCCGGGAAATCGACCACAAAGATATTCGATGGGACTGGGTCTACTTGCCGGAATGTTGAACGTCGTGCACCTTGCTTCCAACATTTGTTGCTGCGCTGGACTGGAGATCAGCCATCTGCATCGCAGCCGACAGAAGTTCCTCTCGACTATGGAAACCACTGTTATAAAGCCTGGCAACCGCCATCGTCAGCTTGCCGACAGCGACTGGATCTTTCGAGATACCCCTGGCACTGGAAACCTCCCTTACGACGCCTGCGCAAAGCCGGGCATCCTCCCGCGACAACAGTTGCGTTGAATTCATCTTCCCCTCCGAAAGTGGCCCGCCCCTTGATGGGGCGGGCTAAGCGTATCACTCTTAGAAGTCCATGCCGGCACCGGCGGGGATCGCCGGAGCGGCTTCCTTCTTAGGCTTTTCGGCGATCATGGCTTCCGTTGTTACGAGGAGGCCGGCGACAGATGCCGCATCCTGAAGCGCCGTGCGCACGACCTTGGCAGGATCGATGACACCCTGGGCGTAGAGATCCCCGTATTCACCCGTCTGGGCGTTCCAGCCGTAGGAGAATTCCGTCTTCTCGCGCAGCTTGCCGACGATCACCGAGCCTTCGGCGCCGGCGTTTTCGGCAATCTGGCGCACCGGCGCTTCGATTGCGCGGCGAACGATCTCGACGCCGACACGCTGATCCTGGTTGGCCGTACTGAGATTGTCGAGTGCCTTGACGGCCCGCAGCAGCGCCACGCCGCCGCCGGGTAGGATGCCTTCCTCGACGGCCGCTCGGGTGGCATGCAACGCGTCGTCGACACGATCCTTCTTTTCCTTGACCTCGACTTCCGTCGAGCCGCCGACACGGATGACGGCGACACCGCCGGCGAGCTTGGCAAGGCGTTCCTGCAGTTTCTCGCGGTCATAATCGGAGGTGGTTTCCTCGATCTGCGCGCGGATCTGCGCAACGCGGCCGTCGATCTCGGCCTTGGAGCCGCCGCCATCTATGATCGTCGTATTCTCCTTCTCGATCGCTACCTTTTTGGCTCGGCCAAGCATGGTCAGCGTCACGTTCTCCAGCTTGATGCCAAGATCTTCGGAGATGACAGTACCGCCCGTGAGGATGGCGATGTCTTCAAGCATGGCCTTGCGGCGATCGCCGAAACCAGGAGCCTTGACGGCAGCGATCTTCAGGCCGCCACGCAGCTTGTTGACGACGAGCGTTGCAAGAGCTTCGCCTTCGACGTCTTCAGCGATGATGAGGAGCGGCTTGCCGGACTGGACCACGGCCTCGAGCACCGGCAGCATGGACTGGAGGTTCGAGAGCTTCTTCTCGTGGATCAGGATATAGGGATCCTCAAACTCGACCCGCATCCTGTCCTGGTTGGTGACGAAGTAGGGTGATAGATAGCCACGGTCGAACTGCATGCCTTCGACGACTTCGAGTTCGGTTTCGGCGGTCTTGGCTTCTTCAACCGTGATGACGCCCTCGTTGCCGACCTTTTCCATCGCTTCCGCGAGATAGCGGCCGATTTCCTCGTCGCCATTGGCCGAGATGGTGCCGACCTGGGCAATCTCGGAATTGTTGGAAATCTTGCGGGCGTTGGTCTTCAATTCCTTGACGACTGCGTCGACAGCCAAATCGATGCCGCGTTTCAGGTCCATCGGGTTCATGCCCGACGCCACCGCCTTGGCGCCTTCCCTGACGATCGCCTGGGCAAGAACTGTTGCGGTCGTGGTGCCGTCGCCGGCAATGTCGTTGGTCTTTGACGCGACTTCGCGCAGCATCTGTGCGCCCATATTCTCGAACTTGTCTTCGAGCTCGATTTCCTTGGCGACAGTGACGCCGTCCTTGGTAATACGCGGTGCGCCGAAGGACTTGTCGATAACCACGTTTCGGCCTTTGGGACCGAGCGTCACCTTGACGGCGTTGGCGAGTACATCGACCCCCCGCAGCATGCGGTCACGGGCATCGGTGTTGAATTTTACGTCTTTCGCAGCCATTCTGTTCACTCCTTTAATAGGCAGCAAGTTCGACTGGTGATTGGAAGCGCCTTAAGCGGCCTGCTTCTGCGTTGCCTGGGCCTCGATGACGCCCATGACATCGCTTTCTTTCATGATCAGAAGGTCTTCGCCGTTGATCTTGATCTCTGTGCCCGACCATTTGCCGAACAGGATGCGATCGCCGGCCTTGACGTCGAGTGCCTGCAACTGGCCGGCATCATTGCGCGCACCGGGGCCGACAGCGATGACCTCGCCTTCCTGCGGTTTTTCCTTGGCGGTATCGGGAATGATGATGCCGCCTTTGGTTTTCTCTTCGGATTCAACCCGGCGGACAAGAATGCGATCATGAAGCGGTCGGAACGACATGTTTTCCTCCAATGGACAAACAATGATGACGTTGTTCCCCGGCCGGACCGGATGACCAGTCCGGGCGGGCGCAAAACCTCGATCGAGCGTCTTGCGCGAAATGATCTGGTTTGTCGGATTTTCGATTTCAAGAGGTCAAAATAAAAAAATTAGCACTCTTCAGGAATGGCTGCTAACACACTGGAAAGGAACAACAACCTGGCCTCGAGCGTTCAAAAAATCATTGATGGATGCAAAAATTTACGCCACCTTCAGATTGTTACGAAACGGAGATGAAGCATGCGATTTTCATCGGATCTGGAGCGTCAGCTCAACGGTTATGGCCTTACCACCGCGCATATCCTCTACCGCATTCCCGATTTCGAATCCGTCCTTCAGACTTATGTCTGGCAGGACTATGATTTGGCTCCCGATTTCCCTGAGATGCAGAAGTTCCTCAACTACTGGCAGGCGAACCTTGACGGGCCGCTGCATTCAGTGCGCTACACCCATCAGCGTCTGATCGGACCCAGCGAATGGCGCCGCGTTGAAGGCGAGTTCAAGCTGCATTGAGGCTCGAGGGTCTCCATCCAAATCCGGACGTTATGGAGGCCCAAAGAGCTCAGTCGCCAAGGAATATACAAGCAAGAAAAAATTTTCAGACGAGGCTCTTGAACTCAAAAATCCGAAAAACCAAATCGATTGCCGCCAGCCGCTGAGAAAAGGGCTGGTCATGCTGGGAGCGCTGTCTTTCGGCGCTTCCGTATCCATGTTGCTTCAAGGAGGATATGGCTATGGCAACGACTTATAACTATGCACCCCTGTTCCGCTCGAGCGTCGGCTTCGATCGGGTCTTCGATCTTCTGGAAAATGCCCAACGCGGTCGTTCGATCAGCGATTGGCCACCCTATGACATCATCAAGACCGGAGACGACAGTTACCGAATTACGATCGCGGTGGCGGGCTTTGCTCAAGACGATCTCGACATCACCTTCCAGTCCAACCTTCTAACCGTGACGGGCAAGAAGGAGGAGACCCCTGGTGAGGGCTACCTGCATCGCGGCATCGACGGCCGGCCGTTTGAACACCGGTTTGAGCTTGCCGACCATGTTAGCGTGAGCGGAGCCGATCTGAAGAACGGTCTGCTTTCGATCAACCTTGTTCGCGAGATCCCGGAGGCGCTCAAGCCGCGGAGAATCTCCATTGAAGCCGCGCCCGCTTCGACATCGACTGCACCCGCACAGATCGACGCGCAGAAGGCAGCTTAATCCGCATTCTGTTGAGCAAGGGCGCCGTCATGACGGCGCCCATCAACATCTGGGTTGGGAAGGAGAGCATGATGAAACCCGATATGTTCCAAGAGCCCGTTTCTATTCTTGTCGGCCTCGGCTTTCCGGCCGAGATTCGTTCGGTGACGGAAGCTTATCGACATCTCATGGAATGGCCGGCCTCTTCTAGAGACCCCGCGCATTCAATCGCGCTCAAGGCCTGCGATGCGGCACTACGAGGTGAAATTGAAGCTGAGACCGTGCGCGGCCTATTTGCCGCCTTCGCCGAGAAACACGATCTCCTGGCGCCCGACGGCGATGTCATCGTCGCGTCCCGGCTGCGGCGGGACAGAGATCCGCACGTGCGTTGAGAGGCGTCGATGAAGGAGAATATCTTGAAACAAGCCGTCAGCGATGCCGTGGCGATTGGTCTGGCTGTTCTGATGTCGCGAACGTCAAGTTTCGGCGTCTCATTGACGTCGTGACGACAGTCCGCGCTTCCGAAGATGACAATCGGACGAACTTGGCGGACTGAGCGTTGGATATCCAGGGATCGATTCGAAGACGGTTTCGTACGGGGAGCGCTTAAACCGGTTCGATCCACGGGGTGCGTTTGCCTCGGTCAGCGCTTTGGCAGATGACGAACCATAGTCTCGATCCAGCGACGTGTTTCGTCGACTTGGTAACTGCCATAGCACCTCGACCAACGCACAAAATTTCCACGTCGTGAACGCTCACCGGGAAATGGATAGCCGCGAAGTTGGGGCAAACCTTTAACTCCGATCAATTTCGCGCCGGTTGCTGTCTTTTGCGCGAGATTGATTGTAGCGAGCTTCAATACCGCCGCCGGGTCCGGTAATCGGAAAGCTTTCAGAAGGTCTATCGAGGTAACGAAGCTAGGCCGGTGGATGGCGGTTTGCTCCGTCGACGCGACAAGCTCTATCGGCTGAGCCAGCCCGTGCGGTTCATGATCGGTGCCTGTTTCGGCAGGGTTGCTGCTGCTAGTGATGTTCGAGCGCGATTTGCCGGCAATGTTCGAGATAGGCTTTGTCATGGATCGACAAGAGCTCGGTTACGCACGTCCAGAGCCACGACGGTGCATCCGGCTTCCTCTTGCGCCCGCTGGTAAGTTCGCCCGTCCACGAACGCCACTCTTGCTCGCCCATCTGCCGGGCGTGAGCAAGGCCCACGACCCCGCCGAGATAGTGGCCGATTTCGCAGAGTTCTTTTGCGCCAAGACGTCCGAGGTCGATTTTCATATCCTGGGGCGCGATCTCGCGAACGAACACAGCCTTATCCATCACCCTTGCCGCAACCATGCGATTGCCGAGATTGGGTGACAGAGCCTTTGCTCCCGCGACGACCCTTTCGGCATCGTCGCGCGGCATTCCGGATCCGGCCGCCGAAGGGGCGGCGGCACCCATTGCCTCCTTGATATCAAGCAACGAAACCGGCCGGTGCTTGTCATCACCAACCAAAACAGCGCATCGCAGATGGCCGAGCGAACTGCAGCCCTTGACCCAGTAAGCTGCGTCAAGCACGGTCGGGTTGCCCGATTTTTGCAGTTTTTCCGGCTCAAGGACGATTTCCCCCAGTTTCCTCTGCCGGCAAAGCGCAAGAACCGCGGCGCGTTCGGACCTGTGCAGCGGCCAAAGGCGCTTGTTGCGGGGAAGCAAGGGGTGTTTTGTGTGAAAATTCTCCATTGCTAGATCTCGCCAGCGCCTACGCAATGAATGTCTGACAAGCTTTCTGATGTCCTTCGGTTGGCGCAGGTGCGGTGTGTGCGCCTGACTTTCCCCGGATGCGGATTCGTATCCACCAATAAGGGCATCCAGCATTCTCGCAGTGGTCACACCAGGAAGGTCAGAATCCCGCGCGGCGGAGGCGAGAGAAAGCCCCAGCCTTATGAGATCGTGAGCGGGATTGCCAATGACAGCCTGATCGAAATCCCTGATCTGAACGGCAACGTCGCCGTTGCGATTCGCCAATGCCCCGAGATTACCCAGATGACAATCACCACAGATCCACACGGCGGGTCCGTCAGGGACTGAGAAAGAGTGTCGGGCCAGCCAGTTGTAAAACAGTCTGGTGGTCCCCCTGATGTAGGCTTCCGGGGACCGTGCCATCTTGAGGTTTCGTCGGGCGATCAGGAGAGAATCGCGGTCCTTGGCGCTCATCCGTTAGCCCTCGCGTCGCACATCGTAAGGCGCGGCGTGCATCCTAATAGGCGGTAATTCAAAATGAGTGTCCGCTGCACGGCCATCCTCGCGAACGCTTGGAATAATTATCATAACGCCGCCTCGTCGGAACAGTTCCGCAGGCCGACCGGCGTTGCCTCTGAGCCCCACTTCAGCGATCGACCGGCTGGGCGTTGCCTTTCGCTGACGCGGTCGGACATTGAAACTCACTTGTGAGCGTGGGCACGGAACAAACTTCGTTCGCTTCGGTTACCCCTCCTCAGGAAACAAGGAGGATCACCAATGGATCATACAAATCATGTTCGCCTCGTCACGACTGAACTGACGCCTGCCGTGCTTGAAGGCGCGACCATTTACGGCGCGGACGACCACAAAATAGGCACGCTGGATCACATCCACGGCTCCGGCGCAAGCGGCACCGCCGTCATCGACGTAGGCGGCTTCCTCGGCATCGGAGCAAAGCCCGTAGGCGTTGCGCTAACGGATCTGCAATTCATGCGCGACGAGGATGGCGATGTCCATGCCGTCACAAACTGGACAAAGGATCAGCTCAAGGACATGCCAGAGCACAAAGACTAGCGTTCTAAGCTCACGAACATCAAAGCCCGGCCATCGCGCCGGGCTTTTCCGTATCTCGGCGGCCTTGTAGAGCTCGGCGATAAGTAGGCAATTCCTGGGCGAAACAATTGAACAACCGCATTCAGTCGCAACTGTCGCTGATCGCGGTGATCGAAGCCGCGATCAATCCGTATTGCGTGGCGAACGCGGAGAAGGCTTCTTCGTTAACATCGAGCGGGACGATGTCGGTCTTTTGCCTGCTTACTTCATTGATTTTCTGGAAATTCCTCACGGGGAGGCTCATCGTTCGCAATGAATGATAAGTCCTCCGTTCCCCTCCGAATGGCGATCCTCGGCGTCAAAGGATCGGTCTGCCGCCGGTAACCGCGATCGTGGCGCCAGAGACATAGCTGGATAGAGGATCGGCCAACATCACCTACGCCGTCGCTGAACCGCCGAAGAGTTCCGGTCCGATAACAGATCGCAGGACCCAGCAGCCACCACTTAGGCCAGATGGCGGCCATCTTCATCTTGAGACTACTACCAGGCGATTTCATAGAACGACGCCCGCCGTTCTCTAGGTCTCAGGAGGGGATATTCCTGTGCGGGACAACGTTGGCAGCCAAGTGTCGAGGATCGATTTAGACGTTGAAGTTCGGCATTATGCCACGCATCGTCAGCGCATTTTCGCAGGCCGCTCCCGACGCAGTGTTGTCGAAAACGCACCAGCTGTCGGCGGCAAGCAACCCCGCAAAGGAAAGGATCTCCTGGTCGTTGTAGCTCGAATAGTAGATTTTTGGTTTGCCGTGCAGACGAACATAACGAGGCGGATGCAGAAAATCCGTAGTCCGCCAGACAGGAGCGGGATCTGCCAGTACCCGGTCAAGCGAATATCGGTCAATCAGAGCCCTTGCTTGGGCCGCCGCCCAACTTTCGTGTCGAACCTCAAGAACGATTGGGCCGGGATGCGCACTTCGCATCGTCTCGAAGGCGCGCTCGGCATCATACGGATCGAACATTAAAGTCGGTGGCAGCTGGCAAAGCAAAGGCCCGAGTTTCTCGCCCAGCGGCAAGATCTTCTGGAGAAAGATTTCGAATGCTCCGCCGATGTCTTTCAGCTTGCGAACATGGGTGATCTCTTTCGGAATCTTGATCGCAAACCGAAAATCTTTCGGAACTGAATCAGCCCATCGACTGAAGGTGGCTGCTTTATGCTGCCTATAAAACGTCGAATTTATCTCGACTCCCTTAAACACCGCCGCGTATCGGCTAAGTCCACTTCCTTCTTCGGGAAAGCGGTCGGCGACTGCTTTTGGAATTGACCAGGCGGCTGTGGCAATGATCGGCAAGTTCCAGTTCCTATCGATGGGCGGAAGCGCTTGAAGAAATTGCGTGATGCCTGTCAGTAACCGAGAAGCCGGGGCCGTTGTTCCAACTGTCCATCGCCGGCAGGCGGGGCCTGAACACGGCGATACTCCGCTCGGGCGACCTGGGCAGCCCGCGGACTCGCATCGATCTAATGCGACTGGCCGACAACAGCGCCAGCTTCTCGAGAGGTCAGATTTACGGAGCCGCCGGCCTGAAGCGGCCGACCCTAATCTGACGCCGTTTATGGCAAACGACCATTCAGCAGATGAAGCGCCCCGGTCCTTACAGTCGGTAGTTGGGCAAAACCGTACGAAGCTCGAGATCGATGGCCCGCCATGACTTCAAGAAGGAAATTGGCTCCGCACTCCCGTGATTACAATACGTCGCTCGAGCAACATCGCCCCGACCAAGTGTTGGCTCAGCGCCGCGTTTTTGTGACGTTCCCAGATGGCCACGTTTAAGCGGCTCCGGGAATTTCCTCTGTCACAACTTCGAAACGCGACAGGGTTGCAGGGCCGAAGGCAGTTGTGAGCGCAACGTCGGTGGCATCCCGGCCGGTCGCCATCAAAATGCGGCCAATGCGCGCCTTGTTGTGCCTGGCATCGACGGTATGCCAATGGCCTCCGAGATAGACTTCGAACCAGGCGCTGAAATCCATCGGGTTAGGATCCCTGGGGACGCCGATGTCGCCTAGATAGCCTGTGCAGTACCGTGCCGGGATGTTCATACAGCGGCAAAGCGTGATGGCGAGATGTGCGAAGTCGCGGCACACGCCGACGCGGTCATTGTATCCGCCAAACGCCGTCCGGAGGGGATTCGCCTTCTGGTAGTCGAACGTGATGTGATTGTGTACGAAATCAAGGATTGCCTTCACGCGTGGCCACCCGAGGGGCGTGGACGAGAACTGCTTCCAGGCGAAGTCCGTCAGTTGGTCGGTATCGCAATAGCGGCTACCCAGCAGATAGACAAGCACCTCGTCCGGCAGATCCTTGATATCGTGCTGAAATGCATGTTGCGGCACCGGATCTGGAAGACCTCCGTCATAGATCTCGAACTCTGTTGAGATCGTGGTTAGTCCGGGCGGTGCGACGATTCGGCTGCAAGCATTACCGAAGCCGTCAATGTAGGACCAAGCCTCGATTGGCCGATCGAAAATCACGACCTGTTCCGTAAGAAGATCCACGCGGCGGGAGGGGTGAATGTTGAGGACCAACAACATGGGCGTGGCCTGCTGGCATTCATAAGCGAGGTGAAAGCCCGCGCGTATCTTCATCATTGTGTCCTTCGTACGAGATATCCGCCAGAAGCGATCATTCAGCGGCAACGCGCGGGCAACGAAGGTGTTCCGCTCACTCGTGGAGTCCTAATGCTGCGATCATCGGTCGTGACTTTCACCTGTACGGACATGTCGGCAAAATCGTATGGACTTCCGTCGCAGCTTAATTCCCCACCAAACAGGTCTTGTCGCTCATCCTAGCTTCAAGGATCCGGGAGCCGGCTCGGATCTCAGTTGAGGGCATACGCCGAAACAAAGAGAGAACATAGTCAAACTTCGCGGCGGTATCAGCAAGTCCAACTATATGACTCCTGCACACCGGGAAACTACTAGCCCGCCGGGGCGTTTTGATTCTGTAAGATTAATAAGCAGGAGAAAGGCAATGGCGGACGACAGCAGCACGACGATATGGGCGACGTTTGACACCCGCGAGGCGGCCGAGCTTGCTGTCGAACATCTGGTTCAGCTGCGCGGCATCTCAAGGCCGGACCTTTTCATCCAATCTGCCACGACCGAAAATACCGCAGGCTCGGCACCGTCCGGTAGTGACGCATCTCACGATGGAGAAGCGCGCACCGACGCCGCGCTCGAAGGTGAGATCGTGGTTTCCGCCGACGTCGCCGCCGATCAGATCGCCGTCGTTCAACGCAATCACGGTGATGCTGGCGCGATCCGTATATTGGGTCGCTAGGTCGCCAATGGAAGCCGGCAGGAAAGCCGGATCCCTTCTTTTGCCAGAATTGGAGGAGCTTGGAGTTTATGACCGACAATCTTTCGACGTACCGTGCAAAGCGCGATTTCAAGAAGACCGGGGAACCGAGTGGCGAAGCTCAAGTCAAGCCGTCGAACCGCCGGCGATTCGTGATCCAGAAGCACGATGCTACCAGTCTCCACTATGACCTTCGGCTTGAACTCGACGGCGTCTTCAAATCCTGGGCCGTGACGAAGGGGCCTTCGCTCGATCCGCACGACAAGCGGCTCGCCGTGGAGGTCGAAGATCATCCGCTGGACTACGGCGACTTCGAAGGCACGATCCCAAAAGGGCAATATGGCGGCGGTACGGTCATGTTGTGGGACCGCGGCTATTGGGAACCGGAGGGCAGCAAGTCGCCAGAAGAGGCTCTGAGGAAGGGCGACTTCAAATTCATTCTGGAAGGCAAGCGCCTCCATGGGAGTTTTGTCCTCGTTCGCATGCGGCATGACCGGGATGGCGGCAAACGGACCAACTGGCTGTTGATCAAGCATCGTGACGACTTTTCGGTCGAGGAGAACGGCGCCGCTGTCCTTGAAGAAAACGCTACGTCGGTGGCGTCCGCGAGGACGATGGAGGCAATCGCATCCGGAAAAGGCAGGAAGCCGAAGCCATTCATGCTGCAGAATGGCGAGGTCGAGGCGGATGCAGTATGGGACAGCAGTCACGGTCTTGCCGCCGAGGGACGCCACACAAGGACCAAGACCGCGAAAAAGCCGGCCGCCGCCAAGCGGATGAAATCCGCCATGCCGGATTTCATCCCGCCGCAACTGTGCGAAACCCTGGCTCGCCCGCCATCAGCCGACGGTTGGATCCATGAGATCAAGTTCGACGGCTATCGCATTCAGATGCGAATTGAGGATGGTGAGGTGACGTTGAAAACCCGCAAAGGCCTGGATTGGACAGGCAAGTACCCGGCCATCGCCAGGTCGGCTTCCGCTCTTCCAGATGCCATTATTGATGGAGAAATCTGCGCACTCGACGAAAACGGCGCCCCGGATTTCGCCGCTCTGCAAGCCGCGCTGTCGGAAGGAAAGACCGACGCTCTGGTCTACTTCGCGTTCGACCTTCTTTTCGTCGGGGACGAAGACGTGCGCGAGCTCCCGCTCACCGAACGAAAGGAACGGCTTGCGGCGCTCTTGTCGGGCGCCGGCGAAGATCCGCGTCTGCGCTTCGTCGAGCATTTCGAAACCGGTGGCGATGCCGTTCTCAGATCCGCCTGTCGTTTGTCGCTGGAAGGGATTGTCTCCAAGCGGGGCGATGTGCCGTACCAATCGGGCCGCACGGAGACCTGGGCGAAGTCGAAATGCCGGGCAGGGCACGAAGTCGTCATCGGCGCCTACGCAAAAACCAATGGCAAGTTCCGATCGTTGCTCGTCGGCGTCAATCGCGGCGACCACTTTGTCTATGTCGGGCGCGTCGGCACTGGCTATGGCGCCAAGACCGTCGAGACGTTGCTCCCCAAACTGCGGGAGATGGAAACATCTAAATCGCCGTTCACGGGGATTGGCGCGCCGAAAAAAACTTCCGATATCGTTTGGCTGAAACCAGAACTCGTTGCCGAGATCGAGTTTGCCGGCTGGACGGCCGATGGCCAGGTGCGTCAGGCGGCCTTCAAGGGCTTGCGGGAAGATAAGCCGGCCGCAGAGGTCGAGGCCGAGAAGCCGGCCTCACCCGCCAAAACCGAGGTGCCCGACCCCGAGACGTCGAAACCTGCGCCAAAGCCCTTTCGCAAGGGCGGGAAGGTGGAGGTGATGGGGGTGATGATTTCCAGTCCGGACAAGCCGCTATGGCCGGATGCCGGTGATGGGGAGCCGGTGACCAAGGTTGATCTGGCGCGCTATTATGAAGCCGTTGGCTCCTGGTTGATCGACCACATCAGGGGGCGACCCTGCTCCATTATCCGCATACCCGACGGCATTGGGGGAGAACAGTTCTTTCAGCGCCACGCCATGCCGGGAACATCGAACCTGCTGGAACTGGTTACGGTTCTTGGCGACAAGAAACCCTACCTACAGATCGATCGGGTCGAAGGTCTTGCTGCGATCGCCCAGATCGGCGGTGTCGAGCTACACCCGTGGAACTGTGAGCCTGGTCAGCCGGAGGTGCCCGGCCGTCTGGTGTTTGACCTCGATCCCGGTCCCGATGTCAAATTCTCCACCATCGTCGAAGCTGCCCGCGAAATTCGCGACCGGCTGGACGACCTCGGGCTCGTCAGCTTCTGCAAGACGACGGGTGGCAAGGGACTGCACGTGGTGACGCCGCTTGCCGTGCCGAAAGGCAAGAAACTCAGCTGGGACATAGCGAAGGGCTTCGCCCATGATGTTTGTGAGCAGATGGCACGTGACAATCCGGGTCTCTACCTGATCAAGATGGCCAAGAACCAGCGTGAAGGGCGCATCTTCCTCGACTACCTGCGCAATGATCGCATGGCGACGGCTGTCGCACCTTTGTCTCCACGGGCGCGGCCGGGCGCCACGGTGTCGATGCCGCTGACATGGACCCAGGTCAAAGCGGACCTCGATCCAAAGAGATTTACGGTTCGCACAGTTCCTGGGCTGCTTGCGACAAGCTCGGCATGGCAGGATTATTGCGACGGTCAGCGGCCGCTTGAACAGGCTATCAAACGCCTCGGGAAGTCCAGACAGGTAGCTTGAGCGTTCGTGGCGGCGTGGCGACTGAACAGGATTTCGAATTCGTGCGGCAAGGCACCATGGAAAAGGAACAGAACGAAGCCACCTCAACTGAGCCGCGCGTTGGCGCAACGACAGACTTGCCTCACGATCCGATTACCGTGCAGCGCTTTCGTGAGTCTTTCTCGCGTGCACGCTGGAGTGACACCTTGAATGCCTGGTTTGTGCCCGGCCGGACCGCCGAGAGGCGAATTGGACGCTGGCGCGCCGAGATGGAAGCGGAGGCGGACGCTTTTGCCGATGAAAAGGGGAGGGATGCTTTCGCATTCGATTCGATCGAAAGCCGCTATCTCGAAGCCACGCCTTCGGCCTTTCAAATCCGGAACCCTACTCGCGCACTGTCGTGAACGAAAAACGTGAAATCCCGTTCGCGCGCTGGGACGAGGATCGCCGGCTGCGGACTGTCCCTTACCCGTCCGGAGCTTGCAGGATCGTTCTTAACGCGAAATAGGAACTCGCTCCAAGCGCTTGTCGTGGCCGATCAGTACAAGAACAATCCCACCGACGAGTGGGCCGGCAGCCAGAGCAAGCAGTGCAATGCTTGTATTGCCATTGCACGGCACCCTGTCTTAGGAGCTGAAGAAACCGTTTCGCAGTGCGCTAGACCATCTTGACGCCGCGGTCATCATCTCGAATCCCGGCAGCCTGCGCTATAGGTGCCAAGATTACATGCAGAATGGTCAATCGTTTGGGAATTCGTCATCCCTTGGTCGCGCCGGCCGTCAAGCCCCCAGACGAAGAGTTTCTGGAAGTAGAAAAAGAGAAAGGCGATCGGGACGGTCATGACAACCGATGCTGCCATGACCGCGCCCCAATCAGTGTTGAATTCGGTGGAGACTGATACCGCGAACGATCTCCTCGGACTCGGCGCGCTGATCCAGGTCTGCGCCAGCCTGCCGAACAATTTCATCGCCTTCGAATACACGACCGGCGATCCCGACTGGTGGTACGACATCGTGGAGGGCCTGCCCCAGACGATCGTGAGGAGCGGCCTCGTCGATATCATCGAGCGGCCGGGCATGGGCGTCGATCTCGTGCCGGAGAAGGCGAAACGCTATCTTGCGGAAGACGATCGCGATTTCTTCGACTGACGCGAATGTCTTGGCGGCAGTGGCTCGTCAAACTGCGCAATCGGGAAACGAGGCTGAAATCCGATTGACATTGCTGTTTTACGATTCCTATAGTTGGTCCGTTATGAACTAGAGGAAGTTCATATAAAAACTGGTTGGCGGCGTTTCAGAGGAGTGAAGCGCTTGCAGCCAAAGGAGGAGGCTCATGGGAATCCGATGGAGCCGCGTCACCCCGCATTTGGCCGTTGCGCCTGCGGCCCTGCTGACGCTTGTCTTTTTCATTGGGGCAATCGGCTGGACCGTCTATCTATCATTCACGGCCAGCCGCCGCTTTCCGGACTATGAACTGATCGGCTTGAAACAATATTGGCGGCTGTTTCATGATTCATCATGGCTGCTGTCCCTGCAAAATCTGGTGATTTTCGCCCTTGGCAGCCTGCTGTCGATCGTCGTCGGCTTCATCCTTGCGGCGCTGATCGATAAGGAGGTGCACGGCGAGGGCTTATTCAGAACCATCTTCCTTTACCCCTTGGCGGTTTCGCTGATCGTGACCGGCCTTGTGTGGCGATGGCTGTTCAATCCCAGCCTCGGTATCGAGAACGTTCTTCATTCGCTTGGCTGGCAAAGCGCATCCTTCAACTGGCTCGCAAGCCAGGACACGGTCATGTTCGGCGTCATCCTTGCCGCCGTCTGGCAATCGACCGGCTTCTTCATGGCGCTGATGCTGTCCGGACTGAAATCGATCAACACCGAGATCTGGCAGGCCGCGCGTCTAGACGGCGTGCCCTTCTGGCGCCTCTACATCGAGGTGATCATTCCGATGATGAAGCTCACCTTCCTGACCTGCATCATCTTGCTCTGCATCGGCGTGGTGAAGGCCTATGACATCATCGTCGCCATGACCAACGCCGGCCCGGGCGGCGCGTCCGTCATGCCTGCCTATTTCGTCATCGACGCCTACTGGCAGAAGCAGAACCTCGGTTTCGCCTCGGCGGGCGCGACCGTGATGCTGCTGACCACGCTCGTTCTTTTCCTGCCGCTCGTCATCGTCACGGCTATCAGGCAGAGGAATGCGACATGACGGCGATACCCCTGACATCGCAATCCGCTAACCAAGTGAAAGCCCGTCGGCGCCCGTTCATTCGGCCGCATCGCGTGGTGATCTTCGTCTTCCTGCTGATGGCCGCCGCCTTCTTCGCGGTGCCGCTCTACGTCATCGTGGTGACGTCGTTCAAGACGATGGACCAAATTCGGCTCGGGCAGATCTTCTCCCTGCCCTCACCCTGGACGACCGATGCCTGGACCTACGCCTGGACGCAAGCCTGCTCCGGCATGAACTGCAACGGTGTGCGGGTGGGTTTCGTCAATTCGCTCTATATTCTTGCGCCGAGCCTTGTGCTGACGATTTCGCTCTCGATCATCACCGGCTACGGGCTCGCGCTCTGGAACGTCAAATGGGCGAACGGCTTCCTGTTCGTGCTCTTCATCTGCGCCTTCGTGCCCTTCCAGATCATCATGTATCCGCTGATCAAGATTGCCGGGACGCTGCATATATACGGCACGACCTTCGGCATCGCGGTCATTCACAGCGTCCTGTCGCTGCCCTTCCTGACCCTCATCTTCCGCAACTACTTCCGAGGAATGCCGCCGCAGATCATCGCGGCGGCGATGATCGACTCAGGCTCGTTCTGGCGGATCTTCTTCGAAATCGTGCTGCCGATGTCCGGAAACATCATGATCGTCGTGTTGATTCTGATGATCACCGGCATCTGGAACGACTTCCTAGTCGGCCTGACCTTTGGCGCACAGGATACGCAGCCGATGACGGTCGTGCTCAACAACATCACGGTCACGACCACCGGCGCCAAGAATTATGCCGTCGACATGGCGTCGGCGCTGCTGACCGCGCTGCCGCCGCTCGTCATCTATTTCGTCCTCGGCAAATTCTTCGTGCAGGGCATCACGGCCGGCGCCATCAAGGGATAGAGGCATGCCATCCATCGCATTCAACAATATCGTCAAGAAATTCGGCGCGCTCACCGTTATCGAGAACCTCAATCTGAGCATCGGCGACGGTGATTTCCTCGTGCTCCTCGGCCCATCCGGCTGCGGAAAGACCACTCTCCTCAATCTGCTGGCCGGGCTACTGGAAATCGATGGCGGCGAGATCCTGATCGGCGAGCGCGACGTCAGCTATCTCGACCCCAAGGATCGCGGCCTCGCGATGGTGTTCCAGTCCTACGCGCTCTATCCGACCAAGACAGTGCGCGGGAATATGAACTTTGGGCTCTCGTCCCGCGGCATCACCAAGGCGGAAGCGGAGCAACGCATCGCCTGGGCGGCAAAGCTGCTGCAGATCGAGCATCTGCTCGACCGCAAGCCTTCCCAGCTCTCCGGCGGCCAGCGCCAGCGCGTTGCCATCGGCCGGGCGCTGGTCAAGCAATACGGCGTCTGCCTGTTCGACGAACCGCTCTCCAACCTCGACGCGAAGCTGCGCAACGAGATGCGGATCGAGATCAAAAAGCTGCACAACCAGCTGAACAACACCGTCGTCTACGTGACGCATGACCAGATCGAGGCCATGACCATGGCGACGAAGATCGCGGTCATGAACAAGGGCGTCATCCAGCAGTTCGGCACGCCCGATGAAATCTACAACGAGCCCGCCAACCTGTTCGTCGCCGACTTCGTCGGTTCTCCGGCAATGAACGTGCTCGACTGCACAGTTCGGAGAAACGGCAGCGGGCTGGTGGCCGTGGAGGACAAGGGCAGCGCCGAGATCGACCTCGGCCACTATAAATGGAAGGGACAGGCGGCGGAGGGCGGCGCGGTCAAGGTCGGATTCCGCGCAGAAGAACTTTTGACGGAAGAACGAAGTGATGCGGGCGCGACCATTCGCTTCGATTGCCCGGTCGAATATTTCGAAAAATCGGGCGCCGATGCCTTCGCTTTTCTGACCATGTCCGGAAAGAGCATCGCCGTCCGCGTCGATGGACGCGATGCGAATCGCTATCGCGGCAGACAGAGTCTGCCCGTCTATCTGCCGCTCGATAAGCTTAATGTCTTCGATGCGCCGACCGGCCGGCGGCTCTAGCCAGAATTCAAAAGGCCAGGTTTCAAAAGGGAGGAATGACGCATGAGGAAATGGAAATCTCTGGCGGGGGTAGCGCTGCTGCTTGCAGCCACCACACTTGCAGGCAATGCGCGGGCGGACGATATCGTTGTTTATCACACATGGTCGAAACCTTCCGAAATCGCTGCACTCGGCGTGCTGCGTGATGCCTGGGCCAAGGACGGACACCAATGGAAGGATCTTTCGATCGCCCATGATTCCGGGGCCAATGTCAGCCTGATGAACATGATCACGGGCGGCAATCCACCAGCGATCTTCATGAATTCCGATCCAGGTATCTATCGCGATTTGAACAAGCAGAATCTCGGCATGCCGCTGACCAAGCTCTTCAACAGCATTGGAGCCACCAAAAACTTTCCGCCTTCGGTGCTGAACAACATTACTGTCGACGGTGAGATCATGAAAGCGCCGGCGACGGTGCACATCGACGGCATGATCTATTACAACAAGCATGTCGCCGATGCGGTCGGCATCGATCCGAAATCCTGGAAGTCGCTCGATGACCTGTTCGCCGCCTTCGACAAGGTGAAGGCCGCGGGCTATATCCCAATCGCTCAAGGCGGCGATCAATTCCAGAAGGCATATCTGCTGCAGGCACTTATCGCGGCTGAGGAAGGCCCTGATATCTACAACCGCTTCTACGGCGAAAAGCCCGACAAGAGCGTGCTCGACACACCCGAAATGCGCGCCGCGCTGAAGCGATTTCGACAGATCGCCAATCACACAGATCCGGGATCGCCGAACCGTCAGTGGAACGATACGACCAATCTGGTCATCACCGGCAAGGCGCTGCTGCAGATCCACGGCGACTGGATGAAGGGTGAGTTCCTGGCGGCGAACAAGAAACTCGGCACTGATTTCGATTGCATGAACATTCCCGGTACCAGGGCCGTCGTCGTGACCGTCGATTCCTGGGGGTTTCTCAACACCGGCAATGCGGAAACTGCCAAGGCACAGGAAGACTTTGCCAAGCTTGATGTCGATCCAAAACTGAACGCGGAATTCGTCCTGAAGAAGGGCGCAAGTCCGGTTCGAACCGACGCCGACACGACCAATCTCGATGCCTGCAACAAGCTCGTACTCGATACGCTTAAGGACCCGAACAAGCAGGTATCGAACCCCTTCAACACGGCCGACGCCGATTGGTACCGGACGATCTGGGAAGAGGCCGACAAGTATTGGAGCGATCCGAAGCGCACTGACGACGACTTCATCCATGCCATGCAGGATGCCTACGACCACATCTTCTGAGCTAGCGCAAAAAAAGCCGAGGCCGCCCGGCTAGGCGGCCTCGGGACCCATAGTAAGGTTAGAGGCCGGTCAAACGGTTTCCGCCCGCAGCTTCTCAATTGCCTTCAGCTGGATGCAGTGGGGCGCCATTTCCATGACCTCGATCTGCGTGCCGTCGGGATCTTCGATCCATCCGCCGCGATTTCCATCAATCCCGCGTTTGATCTGGCGCGGCTGGCTCGGTTGAATGCCAGCTTCTGCAAGCTTCGCGAACGTCTTGTCGATATCGTCGACCGTGAGGCAGATATGGAAGATGCCAATCACATCCGGTCCGGTTTGCGGCCGTTTTACGCCCTTTGGGAAAAGTTCGAGATACTGGTCGTCATTGATCCTGAGATAGACGATCCACGCCTCTCCCTGATCATTCAGCAGGCGCGTCATTTCGCGAAAACCAAGCTTTTTGTAGAAAGAAAGCGACTTGTCGAGATCGCTCACGCGCAGGGCGATATGCCCGAGATGTCTGAACAGATCCATGGCTCAGGCCTGTCCATTGATGCGGCGGATGGCCGCCGTCTGCATGGCGTTGACGCCGAGTTGCATAAGCTCAATTCGATTGCCTTCAGGGTCCGCGATCCAGGCCTGGTAGTTGTGGTCGACGCCGAGCTTCTTTTCGGCCGTGAGTGTGACGCCGCGACCGGTGATTTCCGCGATAGCCGCATCGATATCATCGACTTCAAGGCAGAGATGGTTGTAGCCGACATTGGCAAACGGCGGCGCGCTGTCGCCGACGCCCTCGGGAAAGAGTTCGATGAACTGCGTATCGGTAATGCGCAGATAGACGATCCAGAGACGGCCGTCGCGCTCCAGCCTGAACATTTCATCGAAGCCGAGTTTGTTGACGTAGAAATCCATCGAACGTTCGATGTCCTTCACGCTCACGGCAACATGCCCGATCGCTTTCACATTTTTCATTTTTCTTCCTCCTCCTTGAAATCCTCCGGAAGCGCGGCTTTTCAAAGAGCGCCTTGCTCCAGGGCAGCATCAGGCAACGATAGAATAGCTTGAGTATTCCGTTGCCTTGTTTACATTTGAACCGGATGAAGTTCATTTGCGAATTTATCGAAACTTTCGCTCCAGAGTCAACCGAAGCAAGCTACAATTGCGCCAAAGGCATGCATTGCTTATTGAACGCAGAGCACCGCCTCATCAGGCCAACAGGGTTCCGAATGCACGAGATCAGTGAAGACGCCGCCCAGAAGTATCGCATCCCGGTCATCGAACAGATGGTAGAGGTCTTCGCGCTATTGGAGCGCACCCCCGAGGGTGCGACGATCCGTGATGTGGTCAAGGCGGTGAAGCTTTCGCGGACGACGGTCTATCGAATGTTAAACACACTGAGCGCTCACGACTTCGTCCATCGCTCTCCCACTGGCAGCTATACACTTGGCCGGCGGCTCCTGACACTTGCCGCCCACGTCGCTCCGTCTGTGGCAAGCTACGACTTGCTGGCGATTTCACAGCCGTATTTGAATAGAATTTCGGAGGTGACAGGAGAGGGCAGCAAGCTCACAGTTCCCTCAGGTGACAATGTTCTGGTGGTCGCCGCTGCCCAGGGCCGCGGTCAGTACGCGCTGACTGCGTCGGCAGGCCAGCGGCTTCCCTTCCATGCTGGGGCTGCCGGCAAGGTCCTGCTTGCTTTCGCAGCGCAGGAGGATATTGCTCGCCAACTGACAAAGCTCGAGAGTTTCACCAGCTTCACGATTTCCGACCCTCACCGGATGCTAAAAGAACTAGAGAACATTCGTGCCGCCGGATGGGCGCGGGATATGGGCGAGCAAATGTCCGGCGTTCATGCCATCGCCGCCCCGATCCGCGATTATCAAGAGAAGGTCGTCGCGGCGGTCAGCGTACCCTTCGTTGCTGGCGTCGATGAACGGCGAATTGAGGAAATCAGGCGCGTTGTGCTTTCGACAGCGGACGCAATCACGAGGGAGATCGCGCAGGCGAAACCAGCGGTCGTTTCGGTTGAGGCAGCCGCTGTCAACCCCAGCCTGCATCGCAAGACGGCGAAGAGGAATTAAAAGCGCTTCGGCGAGATCCGAGCCTCTCCTCTATGTGCCTGCGAATACCGTTGGCGAGTGGATGGAGCGCTTCAGCGGGTAACGAACCACAGGGCTGTAGCCCATCCGTTTTATGACCAGGCGCATCAGCGGCCGCGCTGGAGTGACATGAGGTGGTCGTCAAGCTGTCGCGCATGCGATATCACGTTATCTCGTCAACGACGAGAGAGGGTGTGGTTTTGTGAAATCAGGCCAGCGTGCCGATCACGGCCTTCCTGTCAGACATTCGAACACGCTCCAATAGCATTGCTGCACGGACCAAATTTCAACATTTTGCATCTATGCGGCCCGGATCGAAAATAGCTTGATTGGTCCAGCATACCGCATAAGCGCAACGCGTCCCCTCGACGGGCTTGCGGCAGTCAACCTTTCGAGCCTCACGGCGGAGTTCTAACTCGCTCATAGTTATGTGTCCCTCGGTAGAGAAGGTAGCATGATGCCACTGCTAAATTAGAAATGCGGCAAATGACTGGGCCATATAGGAAAACGCGATGGCAAACGCTCTCTACACGCGATTGCAGGCCACGACGAAGCGCCAGATTGAGATTTCTGGCCAAAGTGGTAGAGGGCGGCGAAGGTCCCGAAATGGCATACACTGCCAAGCTCGTGCCGACGACGTGCGAGCAGGGCTGTGTCGACGGCACCACGATCCTCGCCATGAGAGGCACATCTACAGGTCATCAGCCGGGTTCGCCATCGCGCCTCAGGTCGGTGACATCGTTTCAGCAGGCGGCGTGGACGACCACATGGTTGCCGACGCTGACAACTATGATGGCGTGACCAGTACTATTTTCATCGTTCATAAAATATAAGTTGAAACATATGAGCGGAGTACTCCCATCTTGGATGGTTGTCGCGGCGTCTATTGTGGCGACAATTAATAAGAATGATCTATTAATGCCGTGGCCGACAAGGCGGACATTCATGATCACATGGCGCCACGGAGATAGCTCCGGCGCCCGCCCGTTCCATATTCCCGCCTCGCATGCCAGAGCGACACTGCCGTGATGTGAAAACATGTCCGTGTTCTCTTAGGGTGTTAATTTTTAGACGGCACGTTTACAAGCCTAGTAATTGAGCAATAGGGTATTGCCGGAAGCTTCGCTTGAGGCTCAGACTGCCCCATTTCAGTAGGCATTTTCGTGGCATCCTCATCCTCAAATCTTACCGATGGCCTTCTTATCAACGCTCTTAATGAGGTGCTGGTGCGCTGGGGTTTAACGCTAGTAGCCCTCGCTAGGTACGGGGCTGACAAGCTGCTGTGTGTGGGTCGCCTCTGTGAACGTATAGACCGGGCAGACTCATCCGATCGTCTGGTGATCGAGTGGCCCTGAATTCACAAAAAACAAGAGAGGGAACTGATGACAAGTATTTTCAAAACACTGAGAGAAGGGGTGCAGCTTCTGGCGGCAGTCATGCTGATCGCTTTTGGTGGCTCGCAGACGGTTCATGCTGCCGGGTTGAAAATCGCGATGGTCATGCCTGGTCCGATCAGCGACAATGATTGGAATTCGGTCGGCTACAACGGGCTTCAGGCGGCTGCCAAAGCGTTGGGTGCAGAGGTTGCCTATTCAGAAAATGTCAGCGACGCGGATGCCGAGCGTATTTTGCGCGACTATGCATCGCGCGGCTACAAGTTGATTTTTGCTCACTCGTTTTCCTATGGCGATGCCACCCTGAACGTCGCCGAGGATTTCCCGGACACAACGTTCATGGCGGGAACTGCCAAAGAACTCGCCCCCAATGTCGGCAGTTATTCCAACCCCGATTATCAGGGCGCCTATCTGGCCGGCATGCTGGGCGCCGGGGCATCCAAGAGCAAGACCATCGGCTGGGTCGGCGGCATGCCGGCGCCGAATATGCTCGCCAATTTCCACGCCTACGAAGCCGGTGCCAAGGCGATGGTTCCTAGTGTGAAGGTTCTCCATAGCTTCATCGGCTCCTGGTTTGACCCGCCCAAGGCCAAGGAGGCCGCGATTGCTCAGGTCGAGCAGGGGGCCGACGTTTTATCCGCGCAGGGCGTCGGCGTGATCGATGCCGCAAATGCCAGGAATGTGTTTGCGCTCGGCGCCATGACCGATCAGAACCATCTCGGACCTAAAACCGTGCTGACGAGTGTTCTGTGGGATCTCGGTCCTCTTATCACAGCTGTCGGCAAAGCTGTCGAGGATAAGACTTGGAAGAGCCAGAACTGGTCCTTCGGCATTCCGGAAGGTGCCGTCAGGCTCGCCGATTTCCACGGGCTGGATGCCGGCGTTTCCCCGGATGTGCTGACGGCCGTCAAGGCAAAGTTTGATGCGATCAAGTCTGGCGCTTTCACCGTGCCGCTGGATACGTCAAATGCCGACTGAGAATGAAGGTTTTTCCGCGATTTCTGGCATCGCGTCGGAGGTTGTCGGGGAGGCTGAGACGAAAGCTGCGCCGCTGCTCGACATGCGGGGCATTCGGGTCATTTTTGGCAGTTTTGTAGCCAATGATGCTGTTGATCTCACCGTCAGGGCAGGCGACATTCATGCCCTGCTCGGGGAGAATGGTGCTGGCAAGTCGACCCTGATGAAGGTTTTGGCCGGTCTCCTGGTTCCCTCCAAGGGCGAGGTACGGATCGGCGGGAAGAGAGAGACAATAGCAGGTGCTGCTGAAGCCATGCGGCTTGGTATCGGCATGGTCCATCAGCATTTCATGCTGGTGCCTCCGCTCACTGTTGCAGAAAACGTGTGTCTTGGTCTTTCTTCTGCCGGGAGGCTCATTCCCAATCTCAAGCAATGCGCCAACAATATTCGGGCGCTGGCAAAGGCCTATGATCTGGATGTTGACCCGAATGCCCGCATCGCCAATCTTTCGATTGCCAGCCAGCAGCGGGTGGAAATCTTGAAGGTGCTATATCGCGGCGCCCGCATCCTTATTCTTGATGAACCAACAGCCGTGCTGGCGCCGCAGGAAGCCAGCGGATTATTTCGCATCCTGCGCCTGCTCGCAGCGGAGGGCGTGGCAATTATTTTCATCAGCCACAAGCTCGACGAAGTGATGGCGTTGACCTCGCATGTCACGGTGCTCCGACACGGCCGCGTCGTGGCGAGCGCCGCCACCGCGGATACAGATGCACGCAGTCTGGCGCGCATGATGGTTGGGGCAGATATCGCTTTGCCAAAGCTGGAAGACGCAGTCCCCTTGGGCGCTGTTGCCGAAGACGGCAAAGGCCCCGTGCTTTCGGTCGAGAGCCTCGTCTGCCGTGATACAAGCGGCGTTCGGTGCGTCAGCGGTGCCAGCCTGAACGTAAGGTCAGGCGAAATTGTCGGCATCGCGGGCGTTGATGGGAACGGTCAACAGGAATTGGCCGAGGCGATCGTCGGCCTGCGCAAAGTCGAAGGTGGCTCGATCAGCATAAACGGCTACGCGGTCACGCATGGTTCTGTCGCGGAGCGGATCAACCTTGGTCTTGCCCACATACCGGAGGATCGCCACCGCACGGCATTGGTGGAGTCGATGACGATAAGCGAGAACGCCGTGTTGGAGCGCGTCGGAGATGCGCCATTCTCCAGAGGCGGTTGGATCGACAAGGCGGCGATAGCATCGCTTGCAGATACGATCATCAAGGATTTCGACGTACGCACTACGGGCCGGGAGCAGAAAATCGGAACGCTCTCGGGCGGCAATCAGCAAAAGGTCGTCCTCGGGCGGGCACTTTCGCGTGATCCCAGCCTGATCGTCGCCGTTCAACCTGTTCGTGGTCTGGATATTGGTGCAACCGCATTCGTTCATCGAGAGCTTCTCGCCCGCCGCGCTGCCGGGGCCGGAGTGCTTCTGATCTCGACTGAGCTCGATGAAATCCTCGCGCTTTCAGACAGAATTGTCGTCATGTTCAAGGGCAAGGCAATCGGCGAGTTGAAACGGGAAGAGGTGACCGTCGAACGGTTGGGTTTGATGATGGCGGGGCAGGTGGCATGAGCGGAACAGAAGATGTTCAATTGAAACGGCGGTACGTTTCACCCGCACTGGTCAGTAGCACGGCTTCGGTACTAGCCGCCTTCATGGTGGGCGCAGTGTTGATCGCTGCAGTCGGCGTCAATCCGCTGACGGCATATGGTGCACTTTTCGATGCGGCCCTCGGCAGTCGCAATGGGCTGTCGGAGACCTTGGTGCGCACCGTACCGCTTGCGCTTTGCGGTCTCGGCATTGCGCTTGCCTTCCGGGCTGGCGTCTTCAATGTTGGCGCCGAGGGACAGTTATACCTTGGTGGGACCGCAGCGGCTGCCGTCGGCGTCGCAGGTTCCGCTCTTCCCTCTGTCCTCCTTCTGCCGGCAATGATGCTGGCGGCGGCGCTGACTGGTGCGCTCTGGTCGGGGCTCGCCGCCTGGCTGAAACTTCGCTTTCGCGCTGATGAGCTGATCACCACGATCATGCTGAATTACGTGGCGATCGATTTCGTCTCCTTCGTTCTGCATGGACCGCTTAAGGATCCCAATTCGCCGTTGGCGCAGACAGCGCGACTGACCACAGAAGCGCGGCTTCCCACTCTTTTGTCTGGAACGCGCCTGCACGCCGGCGTTCTTATCGTCGTAGTCGCTGTCATTCTGGCACATCTGTTTCTCTGGAAACGGGTGGGTGGCTTCCGGTTGCGTGTGGTCGGTTTTAATCCGCGTGCTGCGCTCAACGCGGGGATCGATGTGCGTTACACTCTCATGCTCGGCTTTCTGATCAGTGGCGCGCTCGCCGGACTTGCAGGGTTTGCCGAGGTATCCGGTGTGCAGCGGCGCATGATCGAGAACCTTTCACCTGGTTTCGGCTACAGTGCCATCATCGTAGCGCTGCTCGGTCAGACCAATCCTGTCGGTGTATTAGCGTCAGCGTTCCTGTTTGCGGCGTTGCAGATAGGAGCGACGACTATGGAGTCGGCGGCGGGCGTGCCGAGCACGCTGACGACAGTCATTCAGGGGCTTGTCGTTCTGTTTCTCATCGGCAGAGCGGCGTTGCCGCTCGTCTCGGGCTGGCTTTCTCGCCGATTGCGGCCGGGGGCGGTAACATGAATATGTTGTCCGCTCTGAACGATCCGGTATTTGCTGGCTTTCTAACGGCTTCAGTGCGGTTGGCTATACCGATCATGCTCGCAGCCCTTGGCGGACTCTTCGCGGAGCGGTCGGGTGTCCTGAACATCGGACTGGAAGGCATGATGCTGATTGGAGCCTTCGTAGGTTTCGTTGTCACATTTGCAACTGGGCAATTGGCCATAGGTATTGTTGCCGCCGTGCTCTCTGGCGTCACCGCCGGCCTTCTGCTCGGCCTATATACGATAACGCTCAGCGCCAATCAGGTGGTGGTTGGGATTGCCTTGAACCTGCTGTCGGTCGGCGTTACTTCCTTCTTCTATCGCCTGTTCTTTGGGGCGGCCACGGATCGACCGCGGATCGAACCCTTCGCGCCTGTTGATTTCGGCGGGCTCGGTGATGTCCCGCTGGTCGGCCCGCTGCTGTTTCGTCAGGACATGCTGGCTTATCTCGGGCTCTTATTGATCGTTCTTACCTGGTTTGTGATGAAGAAGACGCGATTCGGGTTGAATATCCGTGCTGTCGGCGAGCATCCCGAGGCAGCCGAGACACTCGGCGTCGATGTCGTCCACACGCGGTATATCGCGATCGCTCTTTCCGGTGGACTGGCGGCACTCGGCGGTGCTTTTTTGTCGCTTTCAGCAACAGGCATCTTTCTCGACAACATGACGGCGGGTCGCGGCTATATCGCCCTTGCCATCCTCATTCTCGGTCGCAGACATGCCGTTGGCATTCTGTTTGCCGCTCTCCTCTTCGGCTCCGCGGATGCTCTGCAACTGCGAGCCCAGCTTCTGCCCATCAATGTACCACTGCAATTTCTACTCATGTTGCCGTATGTCTTGACGATTGTGGTGCTTGCCGGATTTGCCGGCCGTCAAGGCACGCCTGCTGCCCTCGGGTTGCCCTTTCTCCGCAGTGGTTCGCAAAAAGGATAACTGACGATGCTTGATCTTCATGAAGCTACCTCGCCTGAAGTTGGGCAGGCGATTAGCAAGGGTGCGGTCGCCGTGCTGGCCGTTGGTGCACAGGAACAGCACGGTGCACACCTGCCGCTGTCGACGGATACGGTCATGGCACAGGGCGTGGCGCGGCGCATTGCCGAGGCAATCGGCGGTCTTCTGTTGCCGCCGATTGCCTACGGTGACGCATGGAACAACGAAGGATTCCCGGGCACACTGTCGCTTTCGCCAGACACCATGCGCGCGATCTTCATGGATATCGGTCGGGGACTTTCACGATCCGGCTTCAGGGCGCTCGTCATCGTCAATGGCCATTTTGGAAATCGAGAGCCGATCGCGCTGGCTGCCCGTCTGCTGAAGCAGGAGACGGGTTTCCCCGTGTTTTATCTGGATTATCCAGGCATAGAACAAGCCGCAAACGATATCTGCGACAGCAAACCCGCCGCGCCGACCTTCTACCATGCGGACGAAGTCGAGACCTCGATGATGCTGGCGCTGGCCCCTCATCTGGTGAGAATGGACAAGGCCGCAGCGGAATATCCGACATTCCCCGCGACGTTTGGCATGGAGGCGATCAGTCTCAGCACGTTCAACAAATCCGGCGTCTTCGGCGACCCAACGTCGTCCACGGCAGCCAAGGGTGAGGCGTTGATTGCGCGTATCGTTGATGAGAGCGTCAAACTTGTCGATTTATTCCTCTCGGATAGATGACAAATGCGATCCGATCGCTGTTGCTTCCTACCGGAGACGCCGTGCATCCTCTTCGTCAACCGGATGGACGAACCGGGAGGGCGGCTGAGGGACGTGGGCGCCGCGCTTCAAGACTACGCCAACCACACGCTTTTGCTTCGCCAGATCCCGATCCGCGAGGGAGACAGGATCATAGGCAGTTGCGCTCTGATTTCGGAACGGGCGTGGCGCTATCGGGAAGGCCAGACTTCGGCGCTGATCGCAATCCCCGAAAGCGCGGCCGAGCGCGAGCACGAAGCGCGCAGCGAGCTCCTGGAACACCTGTCCGAATTCGATGACCGACTTCTCGAAGAACTGATCGAAGATCGCGAGCCGCCCAGCAACGCGCTCTATGCCATTTCATCGCGGCTTATGTGACCATTCGCTGACACTCGGGGATGGTTATCCGGCATGAGTATAGCATGGTTAGTCGTTGAAGTATGTTGGAGGCTTGATGACACGAGTGAAAAGTTACTAACATTCTGCGCAATGTGTCGCCCACTTAGGGTTCCAATTGCCTCAAAGAAAATTGCCCTGCCAGGTGGGGCCAGGCAGGGCAACAACAGGAGTACTGTTGAGAGCGCGAGTCGGATGTGAACTGGAGTTTAGTAACTTGCGCAGCTCAATCTATCATTGTGTGACAGTTTTGTGAATTGTGGCATTCGCATCAGGCGAGAGGGGAAGAACTCGCCGTTCGCACCAACTACTCGCAAACGGTTTCGCGCACTACTACCCGATGATGATGACGGTAGCCGTAGCGCCTCTCTGTCCAGCACCGGCGATGATACCTATAGCGCGGAGCGTCATAGTATCCATCATCTGCGTAGGTCGGTGGATCGCTGTAATAGCGTGGCGGCGGCGCATCATAGTCGTAGCGAGATCCGACTCCGTATTCAAAGTAGACCTGAGAGAATGCCGGCGATGCGGCCAAGGTCGTTGCGAGCGCCAGCGCCGCGATTACAATTCTTTTCATGTCTTTCCATTCCCATTTACATACAGCTGTGACGCGCTATCCCGCGCCTCAGATGTAGTATGCCATGAGCGGCGCTCGTGAATACGGACCAAAGTCCCGACCAAGTAAGGACTTAGGCCTTAGAGCTTGTGAAAGCTCTGTTCGCTGGCGTTGCGTGGCCTCCTCGTACTCAAATCGTAAGATGAGATATCGTCTCCAACCGAATAAGTGGGTGGTGGCGACTGAGGGTTTATACGTGCTCCCGCCTGCAAGATGAGCGGTGTTATACCCTTTCGAAAATATGCATCTATTCCATATGATCCCAATTTTCGTGAAGCGTTATTGCTTTGGACTCGCAAGTTTGTCAGATCCGACACGGGGGCAACGCGCGTTACTCAGCGGACGATTGATGTGTTGCGCGCCAATCCCAGCCTCCTCGACGGACGTGACATAAACGAAGCGATTTTCATGCTATTGCGTCGGCACGCGTTCAATGAATTCGAATTGTCGTCTGAACAAGGCCATCGAGGTGATGGCGCCATGTCCGGGAAAAAGCTTGATGTGCTGAGGCGAATAGGCCGTTACGATCGGCAGACCGAGCATGTCGGCGTCCGCCCTCACACGCATGGGAGCATTGTTTACGGAGCAGCGTCGACTAAAATTATCTTATTTGTATTAGATACTTAACTCCGGGCTAAGGCGTCATATAACGCCTCCATCGGATGAGAAGTTCGATTCCCTTCCTCTCCGCATTGACTGCTCGGTCCGGCGACGACATGTGTCGGCCGACGCCTGCTCAGGCAAAACACCGATTCCCTTGAAGGCGGGGGCTTGCTCCCTTTGGAGCGTGGAAAATCGGATATCATTTCCGCAACCGGATGGTTTTGACCACTACTAAGTGTTCTTACCAATGAGGTGATCCGCTTCACGTCGGCGACGGAACCCCGATAGCCACCAATTGGTGGTCCTCGGCTGTCTCTCCAATAAACGTCGGCCGATAAGTTCGATCAGCGCGGGCGCCAATGTTGTGCGTTTTATGGTGGTAGCCGTTGCTCGGGCTGAGTAATCCCCATTCCAGTTTCGACACCTTGCTACCTCGGCCTGGTGGAAACGCGAAAGTGCCTGGGCGTCATACCCGTCTGCCTTTTGAAAACTTCGTAGAAACGAGCAGCCGACCCAAACCCGCAATCGTCCGCGATGTCCAAAATCGAGTCATCCGTTTCGGCTAGCCTCTGCATGGCGCGAGCCAACCGATACCGGGTCAAGTACTCCATCACGGATATTCCCAATACGCTGCGAAATGCTCTGCTGGCAGTGGTCGAGTGGACGTTCGCGTGCTTTGCTATCGCCGCCAGTGTCAGCGCTTCACCATACCGCTGACCGATCAAATCAGTTAGGAGTTGGGTGTATCGTATCTCCGAACCCGACAATCTCGGATTGGAGGCCATTGCAGGCCTGTCGAACGTGTGATCGAGAATCAATCGCCGGACCACGATCGACACTTCATCCTTTACGAGTTGCTGGCGCGCCGAGCCGCCTACCAGCCATTCATCGGCCCAGCGCTCGCGAACGTTGATGGTCCCGCTGGAGGCCCCGGCTTCGTTTACGAACGCACCCTGAAGGACTGCCTGTCTCGACGCCGCGTCGATCGGCAAAGCGAGAAAGTCCACGAGAGGGAGATAGACGCATACCAGCGGAGACTCCGGAGTGACGAAGATGGTCTGGTGCGGGATTGCTGCCCAGAACAGCACCATTCGACCCGCTTCCACATATTCCTGTTTCCCGTTGAACAGGTAGGTCATCGATCCCTCAAGGAGGAGATTGATCTCTATGTGGTCGTGCCAATGGGCAGAGATCATCGTGTCCGCGACGTGGCGCTCAACCGTAAAGTCTCGCGGGGATCCAATCCACTTGCCTTCGCTTGCCGTCGATTCGTTGCCCACACATGCTCCGATCCTGGAATTATTTTCCATTTAGCAGGAAGAAATTCTCGGTGGGAAGAGGCAATCAGTTGTCGGTCATCAACTCGGGAGCAACCCCATGCCGAAAATTTGCCTCGTTGGAGCCGGAAGCACCGTCTTCGCTCAAAACATTCTCGGTGACGTCTTATCGACGCCGACCGACCACGACTATGTCATCAGTCTTTTCGATATCGATCCGGAGCGGCTGAAAACTTCAGAGATCGTGGCCCGTCGCATCTGCGAGGCCTTGCATCTGAACCGTGTGCGGATCGAAGCGACGCTCAATCGGAGGGAAGCGCTAAAAGATGCGGATTTCGTGATCCTGATGATGCAGGTGGGCGGCTACAAGCCTGCGACCGTGACGGATTTCGATATCCCGAAGCAATACGGTCTGCGTCAGACCATTGCAGACACGCTGGGCATTGGAGGCATTTTCCGGGGCCTTCGCACCATCCCAGTCCTGGACACCATCTGCCGCGACATGCAGGAAGTCTGCCCCGACGCCTTGCTTATGCAATACGTGAACCCGATGGCGATCAATTGCTGGGCAATCAAGGAGATCGCGCCGGAGATCCGCAATGTAGGTCTCTGCCACAGCGTTCAGCACACAGCGGGCCACCTTGCCGAATGCCTGGGAGAAGACATCGGGGAGATCAACTACCTTTCCGCAGGGATCAATCACATTGCGTTCTTCCTGAAGTACGAGAAACTTCATGCCGACGGCCGGCGCGAGGATCTGTATCCCCGGCTAAAGGCGCTTGCCGCACGGGGCAACGTGCCCGAGGACGACCGAGTGCGGTTCGATGCGCTCAAGAGGCTCGGCTTCTTTGTTACGGAGTCCAGCGAGCACTTTTCGGAATATACGTCCTGGTACATCAAAGATCGACGCCCGGAACTCATCAATGAGCTCAACATACCGCTCGACGAGTATATCCGCCGATGCGAGGTCCAGATATCCGAGTGGCACGCTCTACGACAGGATCTGGAGGGCGGCAAGCCAATAGACGTCTGCCGGAGCAACGAATATGCTGCTGGCATCATCCATGCTGCGACGACCGGGAAGCCCGCTCTCATCTACGGCAATGTGTCCAACGCAGGGCTGATTGAGAACCTTCCCCCCGAATGCATCGTCGAGGTGCCGTGCCACGTGGATCGCAACGGAATTCAACCTATCCGGATCGGCCGGATTCCTTCTCAGCTTGCCGCTGTCATGAAGTTGAGCATTTCCGTCCAGGAACTCACGGTAGAGGCCGCTCTTACTGGGAAGCGGGACAGGATTTACCAGGCAGCGCTCCTTGATCCGCACACTTCCGCTGAACTGTCGCCGGACGAGATCTGGCGCATGGTCGATGACCTGATCGAGCGACACGGCGATCTGCTACCCCCCTATAGCTGAAAAGCTCAACATCGGAGGACACACAACGGCGCTCATCCAGCGCCGTTTTTTGTTCGTTAAATCGATCATAAAAAATCAATATTGTGATTGACAATGAGCGAAATGACCCATTATGTGATCATCATTGAATGACGAGAGGAGGTGCTCATGAGTCTGACCAATGGTTTGAAGACCGATCGGCTCGATCTCATACGTAGTCATCTCTATGCGAATGGGTTCTCTAGTATCCAGGATATTGCCGACGCCGTGGGCGCGTCGCTCGCTACGGTTCGACGCGATCTTCAGGTGCTGCAGGAAGCAGGCGCCATCGATCGCGTGCACGGGGGTGCCCGGATCGCGGAAGGTACTTCTGTGGAGCTGGCATTCCAGGAGCGCGAAAAGCGGCAGCTGGCCGCCAAGCGCGCGATCGCCGCGCACGCGTATGAGCTCCTGTCCCCCCGAACGGCGATCTTCCTCGATGCCGGGACGACCGTTCTGCAGTTAGCCAAGCTGATCCGCATCAATCCGATTCCTCTGCGGATATTCACGAACGGTTTGATCGTGGCTCAGGAGTTCATAAACGTTCCAAACCTCGAAGTCGTTCTGGTTGGAGGACAGCTTCGCAGCGAAAACGCGTCCCTCGTGGGTCCGCAAGCCGAAGCCATGCTGGAATCCATCTGGTTCGACCAGCTTTTCCTTGGTGCCAGCGCGATCAGCAACGATGGCGCGATCTACAGCGTCGACAGTGCAGAAGCCAGCGTCAATCGAAAGATGCTGGCTCGGTCAAACAGCAAGTTCGTCCTCACGGACTCGACGAAGTTCGGTACGACTGCGACCTACAAGGTTGCCCCACTCAGCGAGGCAAAGTTGATCACCGACGACGGTCTGTCCAACGAATGGCGCACGCAGCTCGAAAAGGCCGGTGTCGAGACTTTGTTTGCTGATCAGGGGGTGAAGTCTTGAGGCCTGACCTGATTCTCGGCGTTGACGGTGGCGGCACGAAAATGATGCTCGCTCTTGCCGACCGAAACGGCACCTTCCTTCGAACTGGCTTCGGGGGTGGTGTGAACGCCATGGACAATCCCGGTTGGCGTGACGAACTCAGTCGATGCCTGGAGCCCTTCCGTCACCAAGAAGGGTTGGTCTCGGTCGCGGCAGCCCTCCCGGTCTTCGGTGAAGTGGCGACGATTTCGCGGCAACTGGACGAGGTCGTCAACCGAGCGTTTCCCAACGCCCGCACTCGCGTCCTGAACGATGTCGATGCGGCACATCTTGGAGCCTTTGCAGGCAGGTCCGGGATACTCCTGCTCTCGGGCACGGGGTCGATGGCTTGGGCGCGAGATCGGGCGGGTGAATCTTTTCGGGTCGGCGGATGGGGCGACATTGTCGGGGATGAGGGCAGCAGCCACTGGATCGGTCGATTGGCACTCAACGCGGTGAGTCAAAGCATCGATCGGCGTTCTGCTCCGACTGCCTTGACCGAAGCGATCTTCTCTCACCTCGGCCTGGACCGGAACAATCCTATGGAGTCGCTGGGCTCCTGGGCAACAGCGCACGCTAGACGTTCAAGCATTGCCGCTCTGGCGGCGGTCGTCGATCGCACAGCGGCAGCAGGCGATGATACCGCAATTGCTGTTCTCGAATTGGCCGCGGACCAGCTTGCGAGCCACCACCTTGCGATAGCCGCGCAGTGCGAGCCGGGAGCAAACTGGACCTACGCGGGCGGAACGTTCCGAAGCAGGCTGCTTCTCGATGCACTGGCAAAGCGGATCGGCCGTCCCCCAGTTTGTCCGAGCTTGCCCCCAATCGGCGGAGCTCTTTTCGCTGCCGCCCAACTTCTCGACTGGCCCACAGATGAAGGCTGGATCGAACGCGTCGCAAAATCGGCGAAGGCGGCGTTTGAGCATTGAACCGATGCCGGGTCTAAACATAAGAAGGATGGGAACATGCGTAAGAAATTCTTGTTACTGCTCACTTCGGCCGCGCTGGCCATCGCTCTCCCTGCTGCCGCACAGGACAAGCCCCTAGCGGGTAAGTCCATCACCGTGCTGATGCCATCGCCACAAGGGCCTGACATTGCATCGGCATTCGAAGCGGAGACGGGTATCCATGTCGATTTGCAGACGCTCTCGTGGGATGACATCCGACCGAAACTGGTGACGGCCCTCGTCGCAGGCACTGCCCCCGCCGACGTGACGGAATTCGACTGGTCCTGGACGGGCCAGTTCGCAGCTGCCGACTGGTACATGCCCCTGAACGATGTGGTCGACGCTGACACGATCAAAGACATCGGTGTTGCCAAGATCTTTACCGTCGATGGCAAGCTTCTCGGGATCCCATACACCAACGATTTCCGCGTGATGCTGGTCAACAAAAAGCATTTCGCCGACGCAGGGGTCACAGAGATGCCCAAGACTCTCGATCAGCTGGTCGCAGCGGCAAAGAAAATCAAGGAAAAGGGCATCGCCACTTATCCGATCGGCCTACCGCTTTCAGCTACCGAAGGCGCATCGACGAGCTGGTATCTTCTGACGAAGGCCTTCGGCGGCGAGTTGTTCGACAAAGATTTCAATCCGCTCTTCACCAAGCCTGACTCGGCAGGTTACAGGGCGCTCGCATTTGAGCTCATGCTTCTGAAGGAGGGTCTGGTCGATCCTGCGTCTACCGGACTGAAAGATAGCCAGATCAACGAAGGTATCTTCTCACAAGGGCTCACAAGCATCATGATCTCGGGTGAACCCGGTCGCCTTGGCTCGATGAACGATCCGAAGCAGTCGAAGGTTGCCGGACAGGTCGAGGCAATCCTCGTTCCGACGGAAAGCGGAGAAACACGCAGCTTCGGTCTGCCGGAGGCGCTTGCCATTCCGAACGTTTCCCCGAACAAGGACGCGGCAGTGGCCTTCGTCAAGTGGTTCACAAGCCGCGAGTTTCAAAAGAAAAACATGGCGAACGGCTTCCTTCCGACCAGGACGTCTGCATTGAGCGAGCTGAACTCCGAAGGCAAGTTGAACAGCGGTGACGCGTTGATCGCGCAATCGAAGACCGTCGAAGCGCTTTTCCCGCAGGGAACACCTCCGTGGTATCCCCAGTTCTCGAGCGGCGTGAACACCGCGATCAACAGCGTTGCCAAGGGCCAGATGACCGTTGATCAGGCAGTGGAAAGTATCGCTTACGCAACGAAGCAGGCAATGGCGCAATGAGCGCTGTCTCCTATAGCGGGACCGCGGCGAAGAAGGGTGTCGGCCGGAATGCCGACACCGCGCTAGGCGTGCTGTTGGTGTCCCCGATATTCATAACGATGGCGGCCCTCGTCTTCTATCCGATGACGCGGACGATGTGGGACAGTCTCCATCGGATCAACCCGATGCAAGCCGGGACGCCATTCGTCGGACTTGATAATTACACTCGAATGCTGTCCGACGCCCAGCTCGGCAGCACTTGGATGAATACGCTTATCTATGTTGTGCTGGCGGTTATCGCCGAAACGGTATTTGGCGTCCTGGCCGCGTCGTTGATCAACCAAATCAGGGTAGGTCGGCAGTGGGTGCTCGCGGCGGTCATACTACCGTGGGCTCTCCCGGGCGTCGTAAATTCGGTCATCTGGCTCTGGATATACCAGCCGGGCGCAGGCCTCCTGAATGGTATCCTGACATTTTTGGGATTGCCTTTCGAGAACCATGTCTGGTTCAATGACCGCACGAGTGCGATCATTGCCGTCACTGTCGTCCACGTGTGGCGGATGATGCCTTTAACGATCGTGATCGTACTGGCGGCGATGCAAAGTATCCCGGCGCACCTTTACGAAGCAGCCCGTATCGACGGAGCGACACGACCACAGATGTTCGCTCTAGTCACGTTGCCGCTGGTACGAAGCGCGATCGCTGTGTCGATGACCAACGCTACGGTGAATGCATTCAACCTCTTCGACGAGGCGTGGGTCTTGGGCGGATCAAGCCTGGAAACTCGGCCGATCCTTGTTCAGATCTATCTCGAGACATTCCAGAACTTGCGTTTCTCCTATGGCATGGCCTTGTCGGTTGTCATCACCTTCGTCTCATTGCTCATCTCGCTCGTCTACGTTCTCCGGGTCTATCGCAACACGAGGTTCGATTGATGAAAACATCGCTCCATTATCGTGTGATGATATGGACGGGCATCGCCGTTCTGTTGGTCTGGTCTCTCGGCCCGATCTACTGGACGGTCGCCAGTTCGGTAACGCCAACGGACGACTTCTCGGTCAGGCCGATCCATTTCTTCCCGCAGCATTTCACGTTCGACCACTATTCTCGACTTCTCGGCATCAATGTCGACCGTATCGGAGGGGTCGAGGTATGGCGGCAGTTTCGACTGGCGCTTCTAAACAGCGTGATTACTTCGGCGGCCGCCACGCTTCTCTGCGTCGCGGTGTCCGCGCTCGGTGCCTATGCGTTCACTCGCATGCGCTTTCCCGGGCGTGACGTTCTCTTCGGACTGGTTGTGGCGACTCTTGCCGTTCCGGCTTACGCCGTTCTGATCCCGCTCTACCAGATCATGATCAAGATGCATCTCGTCGACACCTATGTCGGGGTTGCCCTTATTTACGTGTCTGCCTACCTGCCGCTGTCGCTCTGGCTTTTGCGCAGCGTGTTCGAGGCGTTGCCGCTGGCACTCGAAGAGGCGGCGCAGCTTGATGGGGCAGGGCGCTTGTACATCCTTTTCAAGATCGTACTCCCCCTTGCAGGCCCCGGTCTGACGGCAGCAGCGATCCTCACGTTTCTAGGGGCCTGGGGGCAGTACCTCGTGCCGCTCATTTTCTCGCCTCAGGCGACCAAGCCGTTGACGGTATTGATCCCTGAGTTCGTCACCAAGAACTTCATCGACTACGGGCTGATCACGGCCAGCGGTTCCATCGCGATCGTTATCCCGGCCTTGGTCGTCATCTTTCTCAACCGATACCTGGTCAGCGGATTGCTGGCAGGCTCGGTCAAGTAATCGGAGCTAAAATGAACACCACCGAAAAAGTCATCCGCGAGCAGTTTCCATTTTGGGAAAAGGCGCTGGGTGCGAACAGCGCGACTGCCAGACAGGACGTCCTCGTTTACGTGGGATGCGGAACTTCCTACTACCTCGCCATGTCGCTTGCCGCCTACGCGAACCGCGCCGGCCGCCGGGCTATCGCGGTTCCCGGTGCCGAATGGCTCAACCGACCCTCCTACTTTTGGCCCGACTGGAAGAACACCCATGTCGTTGCGATCTCTCGCAGCGGTGAAACGACCGAAACCGTTGCCGCCGCGAAAAACAGCCGGGAAAACGGCGCCTTCGTGACGTCACTCACCGTCGAGGCGGACAGTACGCTTGCCAAGAACAGCGATTCGGTCGTCACATCGCCGACGCATGCAGAGGAAGGTATCGTCATGACCGCCTCCGCGAGCTTGATGCTCTTGCTCGGTCTGCAGATGGTAGGCTCCGAAATCCCCGCATCGATCGTCGCTTCTGCCCAAACTCTTGCAGAGAAGCTGGATGAGCTCCTCGACTATGAAGTTCTGGACCGCGGCCATTTTGTCTTCCTCGGTGGCGGCCCCTTGTTCGGTATCGCTTCGGAGGGCGCGCTGAAGCTTTTGGAAATGAGCCAGGTTATGACGCAACCGTTTCATCCCCTCGAATACAGGCATGGCCCGATCAGCCTCGTCGACGCCAAGACGGCAGCCGTCATGCTCTACAGCACCGATCAGAAGGATGCGGAAATGAAGCTTGTCGAGGAGCTGCGCGAAAAGGGTGCCTTCGTAATCGGGATCGGCGGTCCGGGCGATATCGAACTCGCGGTCGACTTCGATCTGTCGGTTGCGGGCCTGGCTCTCCTGCCTGCGCTTCAGATCCTCGGAGAGCGGGTCGCGCAGTCCCGCGGCATCGACACCGTCCAGCCAAGGCACCTCACGAAGGTTGTGAAGCTGGCATGAGCAAGATCGTCGACCAGAACCGGAAAATTGCGTTCTCCAAGCTTTTCGGCGAACGGAAGCGAGAGTTGCCACGCGGCATCGTTTCCGTTTGCTCCGCACACCCGCTCGTCGTCGAGGCCGCGCTCCGGCGCGCCTCTGACGAGGGCAGCGTTGCCTTGATCGAGGCCACCTGCAATCAGGTCAACCAGGAAGGCGGCTACACGGGGATGACACCGGCGGCTTTCCGCAGGTTCATCGAGAGGATAGCCGAAAAGGTCGGCTTCCGTCCAGAAAACATAATTTTCGGCGGCGATCATCTCGGACCCAACCCGTGGAGGAAGCTCGCCGCCGAAGAAGCGATGTCGCGGGCTGCGAAGATGGTGGAAGCCTATGTCGAGGCGGGCTTCGAGAAGTTGCACCTCGACACCTCAATGGGATGTGCCGGGGAAGCAGCGGCTCTGCCTGATGAGCTGACCGCCGAGCGGGCGGCGCGGCTTGCGAAAGCAGCGGAGGACGCAGCGCGACGCGCCGGCCGCCGACCGCCTGTCTATATCATCGGAACCGAAGTTCCGCCTCCCGGCGGCGCGACACATGCGATCGAGGAACTCGAAGTGACGAGGTCCGAAGCAGCGGCGAAGACGCTGGCTGTGCACGCGGCCGCATTCGACGAGGCGGCCGTCCCGGAGGCAATGGACCGGGTCATAGGGATCGTCGTTCAGCCCGGTGTCGAATTCGGAAATGCGAACGTGGTCTTGTATAAACCTGAAAATGCCCGCGAACTTGCATCCAGACTCAATCGTATGCCGGGTTTGCTATTCGAGGCCCATTCTACGGATTATCAGACCGCTGAGGGACTTTCCTCCCTCGTCGATGACGGATTTGCGATCCTGAAAGTCGGACCCGGTCTGACCTTCGCACTGCGGGAAGCGTTTTACGCTCTTGATGCGATCCGAGCCATTCTCTTGCCGGAACGTACCGCAGGCAATTTGCCAGCAGAAATGGAAGCGATCATGGTAGGCCAGCCGCAGCATTGGTCGGGCCATTATCATGGCTCCAGCGATGAGATGCGATTGCAGCGGCACTTCAGCTACAGCGACCGCATCCGCTATTACTGGCCAGAGAGCGAGGCACTGCGTGCGGTGGAAAGCTTGTTTGCAGAGCTTCCCGATACAATCCCTGAAACCCTCATCAGCCAGCACATGGCTCGTGTTTACCCAGACGTTGTAGCGGGACGGGTACCGGCGCGAGCGAGGGATATCTGCCTCGCAGCGATCGACAGCGCGTTAGCGCCCTATTCGGTGGCAACGGCCACTACTCGTCAGTTGCGATAAGCGCAGCCCTCGCCGCAAAAGCGTTCAAACCGGAGATACCCATGGCGTCAGTCAGCGTCGCGAATGCTCGCAAGAGTTATGGCCACCACGAGATCCTTCACGGGGTCGACATTGATATCCAGGACGGCGAATTTGTCATTCTCGTCGGCCCGTCGGGGTGCGGGAAATCCACGCTTCTGCGGATGATTGCTGGGCTCGAAGAGATCTCCGATGGGAGAATCTCCATCGGAGGTCGCGTCGTCAACGACGTAGCGCCAAAGGAAAGGGACATTGCGATGGTGTTCCAGTCATATGCTCTTTATCCTCATATGACCGTCGAGGAGAACATGGGGTTCTCGCTCAGACTGGCAAAAGCTCCTAAAGACCAGATCAAGGCGCGCGTTCGAGAAGCAGCCCAGATATTGAGCCTCGAACATCTTCTCGAACGCCATCCCCGCAACCTGTCAGGAGGACAGCGCCAGCGCGTCGCGATGGGTCGAGCTATCGTTCGCAATCCGCAAGTGTTCCTTTTCGACGAGCCGCTTTCCAATCTCGATGCGAAGCTACGCGTGCAGATGCGCTCGGAAATAAAACAGCTGCACCAGCGGTTGAGGACGACCACGATCTACGTGACGCACGATCAGATCGAGGCGATGACCATGGCCGATAAGATCGTTGTGATGCGTGATGGCTACGTGGAGCAGATCGGTTCGCCCCTCGACCTCTACGACCGCCCGGAGAACCTTTTCGTCGCTGGGTTCATCGGCTCACCCGGAATGAACTTCATCAAGGGCAAGAGCATAGGGGGCAGCTTTGTTTCAAACGATGATGTCACACTTCCGCTGCCTCCGGGGATTTCGGTTCATGATAGCCGCGAGATCACTTATGGCATACGACCCGAGCACCTCGGCGTGGAGGGCGACGGCTTGAACGGCGAGGTCGTGCTTGTCGAACCGACCGGTGCCGAGACGCAAGTGACCGTGAAAGTCGGGCCTGACCAGATGATTGCAAGTGTTAGGGAGCGCCTTGACCTTAGAGCCGGCGATCATATCAAATTGTCGCCCAATCTCGCGAAGGTGCATTTGTTCGACTCGGTGAGTGGAACTCGGCTTACGTCGTAAATGTATCCGCTTGCCGGCTATGGGAGGTCATATTGAATAAGCTCCTAGCTATCGGAGAAGTCCTCGTCTAGATCGTCGCGCTCGAAAAAGGCTATGGCTTCCGATCTCCCATGAACCTAGTCGGCCCGTTCCCGTCCGGTGCGCCGGCGATCTTCATCGACCGAGCCGCAAAACGGTTTTGTCGCAAACAGGTAGCGAACCGACCGCCGGCATTGGGATCCGTGATTTTCTGCCCTGTTTCCCTGCAAACCGTGTCTTGGTGAGGTGAAGGGTATCCAACTCTTCGGGTCCGAAAACGGTATTGCCAAGTTGTTTGAGGCTGGTCGCGTGCCACTACGGGGCGGCTATTTTACGCCGCCATTTCAGCGGTGTACCCGGCCCACAGGCCGAATGCGTCAATCCGCGCATGGCGGTACGAAATGGCGGTAAGACTGTCGCGGCGAGGGCGGGAGATCGTATTGATTTGGTCATGGGCAGACAGAAAGCGTTGCGCCTGACGAGGCGATTTGAACCGCCCCATGATCTTCTCGCGTTTTCGGGTCAACCGGTGTGAGTTTTCAATTCTGTTGTTCAAGCCCTCATGCGCCCGATGATCGGCATCAGCATCGATCGCCCGCCAGAGCCAGAACTTCTGTCCGCGATTGCAATGACGGCCTCATCCATATGCTACTTGTCATTTGGCTTGGGGCGGTCCCTGCGAATGCAGGTGGCAAAATGGCGGTCAAAGCGATTAATTCATAATCGGACAGTTTCCCGGCTGACGATCACGCCGCGTTCAGTAAGCAGGTCTTCCACATCCGCCGTGCTCAGCGAAAACCGGTGATAGGCCCACACCGCATAAGCAACAATCTCACGCGGAAAGCGAAACCCCTTCAACCGGGGAAAAAGGCGCGGCAATTTCATTGCGCCTCGATACCTGACACGCCAGCCTCAAACAACTTGGCAGTACCCTTCCGGCGGGTGATGAGCCGGCTTCCGCCGGAATTCCCCTCAGATCGGCTCGTGACAATAGCGCGGCTTTCCGCCGGGCTTGATCTGTGGAGGCCCGCAAACTGGTTTGCAACTCTGGCTTTGGCGGCCGCTCTGATCAGTGGAAAGTCGAACGCTCGATGACTGGGCGCTCATGTCAAACCCCAATTGAAGAGGGAATATGTATGCGTAGAAGCTTCATATCGACTGCGGACGTGGTGGATATCCTGTCCATCCAAAGGGTTTTGAGCCGGGTTGGATCGTACGCCGATCAAAAGCGATGGAAAGATCACCGCCAACTTTTTTCGGATGAGGTGGTCATTGATTTCGGAGGTGTCAAACCGTCGCAGACCATTAGCTCCGATAATCCGATGAAATGGAACAAGGAGTCCTATAAGGGCGTGAAGACCCAACACACGTTCACAAACCAGGATGTGGAGATTATGGGCGATACCGCGACAGCTACCTCAATCTGTGCAACATATGCTGCAGCTAGCAGAGCTTGACGATTATCTTGTCTGGGATCTGTCCCTTAAGTTCGAAATGCAGATGTAAATAATACGCCTGTCCATCGCCGCCGCGACTTATGCTCCTACGCCGCTGCGTTTGATGTTTGAGCTCCATTGGTGATAGGTTCAAAGCTATCCAGCTGGAGCATCACCGACTTCTACCCTGCTGATGCTCGTTCGACGTAACGCAAAATTCTGGTGACGGTTGACCGACTAACACCTGCCTCTCGGACGATACAATCCGTTGACTTACCTTCGGCCTTCAGCCGCAATACGTCGTCGGATTTGTGTCTCATGGCGAAAGCTGACGAATCACGTGCCACCCGCGTGCCGAGGGAGAGGGAGACTGTATTTTCGATCGCTGAGGTTTCGTAATCCTCGGTCTTAACGGGCGCCATAACACGCTCCTTTGCAATCATTGGACTGTCAGAATTAATGACGCCGATGTTATTGCGAGTAAATTCAGATCTTAGGAGTATCTGATGCAAGCTTTATTCGGTACGGACGCTGAGGCGCGCATACCGGCCTCGTCGCAATACTAGTGAACCGCGTACAAAATAACTTACTCTGGAACCGACGCCATTTGAAATGCCGTCTTTTGTAGGTAGGCCCGGTCGTCTTCCCTTCTTGTTGGATTCGGTCAGAATGACTCTGCGCTAAGTGGTTATCGCGTCGCTGTGCTGACATGCATATGATCGTTATCAGATGGAGGCTTTCGCCGCACAGCGTAGACTCTGCCGAATAGAAGTGCTGCAGGAGGATCAGCGGCGTTCCTGCATCTGGGCCGAGGCGGCGATAAGCGAAGCGAATGCGTCCAGCTTCGAGATATTTCGTGAGCGCGGCCTCCAAGGATGCGCATTCTGGTGGCGAGATCGCTCCTCGCCATCGCGCCGTTCACGGGTCGATGAGACGTATGTGAAGGTCAAGGCCAAGTAGGGCTATCTCAACCGAACCGTCGACAACCACTGTGACACGATCGATCCCTTTCTGTCACCGAGCTACAATACCAAGGCCGCAAAGCGTTTCCTAAGCAAGGCACTTTCTAGCTTGATCCATCAATGAGATCGGCGCCTTTCTAGTTGCGCAGGCGGTGGAAAATGCCCAGCCAGAATTGATATTCTTCATCGTCACCCTCGCACCAAGCCTCAAATGCGCACCATGCCACTGTCGTTGGCGCGCTGTCTCCGCAAAGCGCGATCGTGTCATGGACTATTTGATGATTATTACGAGCAGTATCGGATTTGCCGTCAAAGCGGCCGCCAGCACGCGTCGTTGAATTTCGAGACAAGTCAATACCTCCTGCGTCCGGCGCAGGGAGTTGATTTTGGAGCCGGACGTTGGAAGCTCATTTAGGAGCTGCGAAAGTCGATCCAGCGGACCATCCTGTCGTCCTGGGCATTTTGCTCGTGACAAACACGTCACGCCGAAAGGGGCTTCGTGGAAGAAATTCAACTACGTCGTAATTCTGCGACTATGATCGTTTCCGTGAGCGGCGATCGGCTTCTTCCACCTCTATCCTCAGTACTTCAAAATGATCCTGACAGACTGCTTCTACCTGATCAATCAAATCCGTCGTGCGGTTTAAGAGCCAGGCGAGCGCCTCACGGCTTATCTCATAGTGCTTTGAATAGCGCGCCTTGACATATGCTTCATTGAGAATGTTGAACCAGGCGACAAAGCGCTGCTGATCGCGAGGCCAAGCATTCGCCAACTGCTGCGCCTGACTTTCAGCGAGGCCACGCAGGTGCTTGAGATTGTGGGAGGCTGGGCTGTAATTGGTCAGCACGAGTAGCAGCGTGGCGTAAGCCTGTTCGATCGACTGATGTAGGAGGAACGCGGATTCTTTGAGATCACCTTCATTCATGTAAAACAACGAGCCTTTTGCGAATTTCCTAGCATGGGGAAGCCGGTCTTCGAAATACTCTGTTGCGAATTTATAGGCATCCGCAGGGTGAAGGAGATTGGGATCGGCCAACGGCGTGTCATCAAGCTCATATAGCACAATGCCATCTCGGCGGAGGTCGACGAAGAAATACCGGCCTTGCTTGAGTAGGGTGTTTACCTCGCGAAGTGAATGCACGATGAAGTTCACCGGCGGCTTGATTTCCGGCAAATGCACGAACCGATCCGCCGCCTTCTGCCAATAGCCGGAGAAATCGGTAAGCTTGCGATTGTTGACGACAATCAGCAGATCGAAGTCCGAGCGGTATCCTTTTTTGGTCTACGGCTCGTCGACCCAGCTACCCCGCGCATAGGATCCGAACAGGATGATTTTCAGGATGCGGCCACGCTTCTTGAAGTCCGCTGAGCCGCCCTTCAGCGCGTCTTCAAACTCCTCATGTAACACCTCGAGGACCCGAGCGGGCTCGCGCTGCTTGAGCGGCGGTAGATGGTCGATGCTGGACTTCATAAACAACGGCGGCTCTTTCACGGACATTAGATAGGCATAAAGGAGCTTGCGCTCCAAATCCACAGGGTGCGCTAAGGCTGCGAGAAAAGCAACAAAAATGTTGCATCAAAAATCGGAGAATCATACTAGACTTTTATGTAGGAAATGTGAATATTGAACGATATAGCGCAAAAATCGACAGAAATATGCAAAATGCGACGATTTTTCCGCTATTTTTGATGCAGCATAATTCCAAGTCATTGATCTGGTAGCTACAAGAGAAGGGCTGTCGTATGAACCCAGAGGTGCTTTTCTGGTCGCAAAATCCCGACTTTTATCTCGTGTTCAGCCACATTCTCGCAGTGGAGGGGTTGAGTTGCGTGCTCTTGGACGAGGAAGAGGTGGGAGAGCTTGCAGGACGCACATCTGTATTAGCGATTGTCCTCGACACCGAAAACAATGCTGAGCATGCGCTGCGCGTTTGCAGCCTGATCAAAGCCGATCGGACAACGGCGCATATTCCTTTGCTCGCGCTGATTCCCGGCGGCGATGAGCGGCACTATCTGGATCTCCTCAAGGCCGGTGTGACCGAAAGTTTTGTTCGCCCGATTTCGCCGGCAAGGATATTGGGCTATCTGCAATCTCTCCTGTCGGGATTGCCTCTGGGAATGGGAGGCATTCGGCGGGACGGCAGTACGTTCAACGTTTGGAAACTCAGTATCGAGGTAAGCAAGAGGCTGGTCAGGCACGGTTCGAAAGAAATTCAGCTAGGCCCAATCGAATTCAAGCTTCTATGCCGTTTGCTTCAAGCACCAGGCCGCGTCTTCAGCCGATCGGAACTCATCGAAGCAGCCTGGCCTCCAAATTACTATGTCCAGCCAAGAACGGTCGACGTTCATGTCGGCCGGTTGCGCCGCATGCTGGAGCAGATGATCGGTCGCAACATTATCCGCACGATCCGGTCCAGCGGTTACGCGGTTGAATTTGGCTAGTCCCTACACAAACAGCTTCACATACGATCGACTATGTCACATCAGGCATATTGTATATTGCAGAAGATTTCCGGCCTCGTTTATTGAAGTTGCTGGGGCGATGATTTCAACCTCCGGTCTGCACACTGACCGACCGGAGTTTGAAATATGGAAAAGAAGATTTCCGCACGTTCTAATCGAAACGGGAAAGCAACTCATCGTAATACGGGCAGCTTGATCGATACGGCTGGGCGCCATTTCGAAGCTGCCCATTACCAAGGTATCATGTCGATTTACGCCCATCCGTCGCAAGGCAGGGCCGTCAGGCCGAACTTCGAGGATCGCGTGGTTGTCGACTTTGTCCGATGCTCCTATTTGGGTCTGGACAATCATCCCGACATTGTCGAGGGTGCCGCTGAAGCCGTACGGAGTTCGGGCACACTGCATTGGTCGTGCGCCCGCACCCGGTTGAACTTTGCAAGTCTCGGTGAATTGGAAGAATCCCTCTCCGATCTCTTCGCCGCGCGGGTGATCACTTACACCACAGTGCTCGCAGCCAATATGAGCGCCCTGCCGTTGGTCGCATCTGGCCATCTTACTGGTGGTCTTAAGCCCGTCATGGTGTTCGATCGCCTAGCGCACGCAACCCTTGCCCACCACAAAGGAACCATTGCCCAGGAGACACGTGTCGAGACAATAGCCCACAACGACCTCGATGCTCTCGAGCGACTATGCCGCCAGAATAAAGCCGTCGCATACATCTGCGACGGCGTCTACTCCATGGGTGGCAGTGCTCCGATATCCGCGCTGCGCCGTCTCCAAGAACAATATGGCCTGTTTCTCTATATTGACGATGCGCACGGAATCTCGCTCTTCGGCAGGCGTGGTGAAGGCTTTGTGAAGTCCCTAATTGGTGAATTGGGCGACAGGACCATTATCGCAGCCTCTCTCGGCAAAGGCTTCGGTGCATCTGGCGGCATGCTCATGCTGGCTACGGCGCATCAGGAGGTCCTGTTCCGCAGATTTGCAGTGGCTCATGCGTTTTCGGCATCGCTCAACACGGCCGCTATTGGTGCCGGCCTGGCATCCGCACAATTGCATCGAACCGATGAATTACCCCATCTGCAGCGAACGCTACAGCAAAAAATAGCCTTGCTTGACGGTCTGCTGCCGACGGAACAGCATGGAGCCCGGCTTCCGATCCGCACTGTCCATTTTGGTGATGAATTACTCGCGATTGGCGCCGCGACAAGTCTCTTCAGGCAAGGCTTTTACACCTCGGCGATCTTCTTTCCCACCGTATCAAGGGGCAACGCCGGCCTGAGGATATGCGTCACTGCAGGCCACGCAGATGAGGAAATCCGGTCTCTCTGCGCAGCAGTAGTTGCGATCCAGGATGAAATCCAGGCAAATTCGGAATAATCGGCGAGCAGATCTCGGCGACGAGTTCAAACGGCACATCTGACCTCGCATCTTGCAAACGTCATTCTGTGATCGGCGACCATTTGGAGCGCCGGCCTAGCAGTAGCTGCAAGAAACGAAGAGCCGAGGCGTATAAGTGGATTTAGTCCAAATCGCTTGAAAACGCTCTATAGAAACGCAGGTTCTCGCGGGGTTTGGCGAGCCTTTTTGACGAGCGACGCGAGCCAATCGTTCGTCCGCAGTTAGAAAGCGCTTATTCGACATCTTTTCTGCGCAAAGCCGATATTGCAGATGCGAGCATCTGCAATCGGCCATCGAATTATAGTGCATTAAGATATATAGTATAATCGCACCCTTTGCCCGTGCTAGTTACTCTGCCCAAAGGCTCGAAGCTTCTCAAAAATCTCAGGTGCGATCTCGAATTGACGTGCCTTGCCGCGTCCCATGGAATTCTTCACGAAGGTCTCCGTGAGCATGCCACGTTTGAGTAGCGGCTCTATGACTTCCGAAACGCCCATACGCGTCAGCTTCGTAATTTCAACGAGATTTGAGATCGTTAGGGCCTGATGCCCCTGATTCATGATGTAGAGAATGCTCATCATACCGACCTGCTTCAGTCTGGATTGCGGCGTCTCGTCTTCCTGCGGATGGTCCATGATTTCGCGCAGGATGAAGGCTGCGAACGAAAGACTGTGCAATTGTGTGTTGAAGGTGCTTGTCATCTTTTTAACTGCATTATATAAGTTAGTATTGGCGACGAAGAACTTCCCAAGGGAAGTCGCAACGATCGCTTGATGCTGTCACATCGAAGGGTCCTAGCCATGAAAAACCTTCTGGTTGGTATAGTCTCCGCCGTTGCCGGCTGTGTTCCCATATACCTTATTTTAGGGGGTGATGCGCGCGCCGATGACTGGGGATGCCAGGTTATCCTGTGCCTTTCCAATCCGGGTGGCCCAACGCAATTTGCCGAATGCCGCCCACCGATCAGCAAGCTCTGGCAGGCGCTCGCCAAGGGAGCTTCCTTTCCAACTTGCAGCGGCGTCGGCTTCCGGGCCTCCCAACCCGGCTATGAGCCCTATTTATGCAATGACGGCTATAGCCTGACCGCACGCTATGGTGACCGCGGCCAGGAGGCCATCTGTATTTCCGCAACGCTTCAAGAGGTCGATGCCCGATATTGCCGCTCCGGCCGCGATAGCGCTGCCGAAAACACCGATTTGGTCGCCTTGGCTCGATGGCAGCGCAGGGAAAGGCACCTGCAATGCATGGGTTATCCGACTGAGCGACCGAGCAGGCGCTTGCAGCCGCATTACGTCGACCTGACCATCGACGGTGTCGGTAGCCAACGTGTGTGGTATTGACCGATGACCGTCGCCTTCACAGATCTTGCTGAAACCTGCGCACCAATCGTTGCGATGGAAACGCTGGCTGCCGTCGTCAGCCTGGAAAGCAATTTTCAGCCCTTCCATATCCGCATCAATAGCGGCCTTCCGCTTGAGCGGCAGCCAAAAAGCAAGGCGGAGGCGATCGAAACCGCAGCCACGCTGGTTGCTGAGCACCAGGACATCCAGCTCGGGCTTGGCGGTGTGGGGATCGAGGAACTGCGTAAGCTCAATCTAACGATCTCCGATGCTTTCGATCCCTGTCTCAATCTTAAGGCGACCGCGACCTTGCTCGACGGTTACTATCGTCTGGCGGTCCGCGCAGGTGCTGTTTCGGGACAGGCCGAGCGCGTGATGCTGCAATCCTATTATGGGCGCTCCGATCCTTCCGTCGGGAAAATGGTTCGATATGACGAGCAGATCCGGAATGAGGCAAAGCGGCTTTCGGCGAGATTGGCCTCGTTGGCGATCGGGCAGGGACCTCACAGGTCGGATGGTGTCGACGCCAAGGCAATTGCGACACCCTCCGTCGCTAACTCCGAGGCATCGCAACAGCCGGTAGCGAGAGCGCCATTCTGGGATGTGTTCAATGCGGCGCGACGCTCGTCCGCGCTCGTTTTCCAAAACGATCAACCGGAGCAGCCTGAATGATATCAAGGATTAACATCCGTGCACTTGCGGCCATTGTCTCTGTGGCTGCTGTGTTTTCGGCAGTCACGATCGAACCCGCCTTCGCCCAGAGCACCGGCGGCATCGAGACGGTTCTGCAGAACATCGTCACATTGCTCACGGGCAATGTGGCCAAGTTGCTCGCGACGATCGCCGTCATCATCGTCGGAATTGCGTGGATGTTCGGTTATCTCGATCTGCGAAAGGCAGCCTATGTCGTGCTTGGCATCGGCATCATCTTCGGTGCCTCGCAGATTGTCAGTACGATCTCAGGGGGCTGAGAGAATGCCAGACCAAGTCAAACTTGAGGAAGACACGCTTTTTCTTGCTTGCACGCGGCCGGCGATGATTGCCGGTGTCACAATGGAAGCTATGGGCGCCAACGTCATGATGACGACAATCCTCTACATCATCGCAGGCTCGATCGCCTACGCGCTTGTCGGTGTAGTCTTCCATCTCATCTTTCGCGCGCTCGTCAAGCATGACCACAACATGTTCCGCATTCTGCTCGCCTGGATCGAGACGCGCGGCCGTTCGCGCAATGGCGCCTACTGGGGCGGTGCTTCGTTGACGCCATTGAGGCTCGTGCGGCGCTACGATGAAAGGGACCTGGGCCTTGCATAGCGCTTCTCTCCTCAAATCCCGCGAACTCGATCCAGAGACCTTCATCCCCTATGTCCGTCATGTAGATGAGACGGTGATTGCGCTCGATTCAAGAGCTCTAATGGTGATGATCTCAATTGAGGGCGTATCGTTCGAGACAGCCGATAGTCTAGACCTGAATGGCCTTTATCGCGACCTCAATACGCTCTACCGCAATATCTCCGACGAGCGTTTGGCAATCTGGACCCATATCATCCGGCGCCGCGACGACACCTATCCCGATGGTGAATTCTCCAATCCTTTCTCGGCATCGCTCAACGGCAAATATCGCGAGCGAATGGTGCGGGAGGACCTGTTCCGCAACGACCTCTATCTCAGCTTGCTATGGTATCCGAACCGCGATCCCGCTGAGAGGTTTGCGAGCTTATTAGTGCGGCTGCGCAAAGCGCGCAACACAGCTTCCGAGCTCGACGCGGATGGGGTGAAGCATCTGCGTGACAAGCTCGCTGATCTAATGGCGGGGCTGCAGCGTTTCGCGCCCCGCGTGTTGTCGATTTGCGATGAGAAGGGCATTCTGTTTTCCGAGCCCAGCGAAGTGTTGCATCAGATCATCGGCGGTCGCCGTGAGCGTATTCCGCTGACACAGGGAAGGATTTCCGCCGCCATTTATTCTGATCGCGTGATCTTTGGACGAGAGACGATTGAGATCCGCCACGAGGGCGCCAGCCGCTTTGCCGGTATGTTCGGCTTCAAGGAATATCCGGCGAGGACCCGCAGCGGCATGCTCGACGGCATTCTATCGGTCCCTTTCGAGTTGATCCTGACGCAGTCCTTCGCTTTCACCTCAAAAACGGATGCGCGCTCCATCATGGGACGCAAGCAGAACCAGATGGTGAGTGCTGGCGACAAGGCGGCGTCACAGATCGAGGAACTCGATGCGGCGATGGATGAGCTCGAATCGAACCGTTTCGTGCTTGGCGAGCATCATCTGACGCTTGGGGTATTCGCCTCCACGGTCAAGGAACTAACCGACAATCTCGCCAAGGCTCGCTCCCATCTGACCAGTGGTGGCGCCGTCGTTGCACGTGAGGATCTTGGGCTTGAGGCGGCCTGGTGGGCACAATTGCCGGGTAATTTTCGTTATCGAGCACGCTCAGGCGCAATCACATCGCGGAATTTTGCAGCACTCTCGCCGTTTCATGCCTATCCGTCGGGCAAGAAGGACGGCAATGAATGGGGGCCGGCCGTCGCCATGCTCAAGACCGCGTCAGGTGCGCCGTTCTATTTCAATTTCCATTGCGGCGATCTCGGCAATACTTTCGTCTGTGGCCCATCGGGCGCCGGTAAGACCGTGCTGGTCAATTTCATGCTGTCACAGCTCGAAAAGCACGATCCGCACATGGTCTTTTTCGATAAGGACCGTGGCTCCGATCTCTTCGTGCGCGCCGCCGGCGGCATTTATCTGCCGCTCAGGAACGGGGAGCCGACGCGATGTGCGCCGCTGAAGGCGCTGGAGTTGACGCCGGCAAACAAGGTGTTCCTAGCCCGCTTTATCGGCAAGCTAGTCAGCTCGACGGCACGCGATCTCTCCGCTCGCGAAGCCGACGAGATTGCTCTCGCGATCGAAGGCCTCGCCGATTTGCCAAGAGGACAGCGCACGATCGGGGCGATGCGCGCGTTCCTCAATAATGCCGATCCGGAAGGGATTGCCGCCAGACTGCGCCGCTGGGAAAGCGGAGGGCCACTAGGCTGGGTCTTCGATAACGAGGCCGATGACATCGGCATCGGTTCCAAATTCCTCGGCTACGACATGACGGACTTTCTCGACAACGAGGAGATCCGCACGCCGCTCATGGCCTATCTCTTCTACCGCGTCGAACAATTGATCGATGGCCGGCGCATCATCATCGTCATCGACGAGTTCTGGAAGGCGCTACAGGACGAGAACTTTATCGATCTCGCCCAGAACAAGCTTAAGACCATCCGCAAGCAGAACGGCTTGATGCTTTTTGCCACGCAAAGCCCTCGCGATGCCATCAACTCAGCGATTGCGCATACCATCATCGAACAATGCCCGACGCAGGTCTTCCTGCCGAACTCACGTGGCGATCGTGCCGACTATGTCGATGGCTTCAAGCTTACCGAACGGGAGTTCGAGTTGCTTTCGCGCGAGCTCTCCATCGAGAGCCGCCGTTTCATCGTCAAGCAGGGGCACAACAGTGTTGTCGCCGAGCTCGATCTCGGCGGATTCGATGACGAACTCGCAATCCTCTCCGGCCGGACAGCAAATATTGAACTCGCCGATGCAATCCGCGCCGAACTTGGAAGTGGCGAGGATGACTGGTTGCAGCCTTTTCAGCAAAGAAGGAGTGCAGGCTGATGTTTCGACCCAAACTGGCTACCCTGACGATGGCGGCCGCCCTAATCCTTTCAACCAGTCCCGCTGACGCACAGGGCATACCTGTGATCGACCAGGCAGCGATTGCCAAGCAGATCGAAAGTATCATTCAGCTCAAATCGCAGCTTGATGCGCTGAACCGGCAGATCCAACAGGCTCAGCAGCTTTATGGCTCTCTGAACAAGCTGACAAATATGGCCGATATTGCCGGCGTCCTAAACGATCCCTCGATCCGAAAGGCGTTGCCTGAGGATTTCTCCACTATTGAGCGCCTTCTCAAAGGTTCAGGTTCAGGTGCGCTCGGCGACGCCGCCTCAAAATTCTTAAGCGACAATTCGACCTATAAGACGAGTGCCAATGATTTTTACGCCCAGGAACTGTCGCGCGTTCAGAACAGGAATGCCGGACAGATGAGCCTCGGTCAGCAGATCTACGACGCCGCAACCAAGCGGATCGACGGCATCGACCAGCTGCGCCAACAAATCTCGTCAGCAAGCGACGCTAAAGACATTGCCGACCTACAGGCGAGGTTGCAGGCAGAGACGGCCTTTCTCCAGACCGATGTGCTGAGAATGCAAGGCCTGCAGATGGTTCAGCAGGCCGAGAGGCAGATCGATGAACAGCGCAAGGCCGAAGATTGGCGCAAGCGCATGGATGCCATGGGAGCGGCGCTGCCATGAAGTTTCTTGTTCTCTTCACACTGGTCGTCTCATTGTTCGGCTGCTCAAAGGAATCCGAGCGTGTCCATTCCGTCGAGGAATTTCTTGCGGACGAGCGGCTGCTTGCCAACACGATTGCAAAGTGCCGCAACAATCCGGGTGAACTCCAAGGCACGCCAAACTGCATGAATGCCGCAGCCGCCGATTGGAAAGCTCGCCTAGAGCGCATGGGTAAAGCACTCGGGGGCTAAGCCATGTATCAGGTCTTTGCTTTTGTCGATGGGCAGTTCAAGGCGCCGCTGGAGAGCTTCATTTCCTCGGGCACATCAAATATTGCCAGCTGGGTCGCCGGCCCACTAACGGCGGCTTTGACACTTTATGTCATTCTCTATGGCTTTCTGATCCTGCGTGGGTCCGTGCACGAGCCGATTATGGATTTTGCCTTTCGGGCGATGAAGCTCGCCATCATCCTGATGCTGGTCAGAAACGCCAGCGAGTATCAAACCTATGTCAGCAAGATCTTCTTCGATAGCTTGCCAAAGGAGATCTCGCAGGCGTTGAACTCCGGAACCGTTCCAAGTGCCTCGACCTTCGATAGCCTTCTGGACAAGGGTCAGAAGTGCGCGAGGGAAATCTGGTCGCACGCCTCATGGGGCATCGACATCGTCACTGGTATCGGCGGTATGCTGGTCATTTTGGCAAGCTTCGTGGTCGCCGCGATCGGTTATATCGTCTCGCTCTATGCACGGCTCGCGCTGGCGATCGTGCTCGCCATCGGACCGATTTTTGTGGCGCTCGCTATGTTCCCCTCGACGCGGCGCTTTACCGAGGCATGGATCGGACAGCTGACCAATTTCGTGGTTCTCCAGGTACTGGTTGTTGCGGTCGGATCGTTGCTGATTACCTGTATCGATTCCACCTTCACAATGATCGAGGGTTACAGCGACGTACTTATGAGGCCCGTCGCGCTCGGCGCCATTTGCCTCGCTGCCGTCTACGTCTTTTATCAGTTGCCAGGAATAGCCTCGGCCCTTGCCGCAGGCGGCGCCTCGCTCACCTACGGCTATGGCGCGGCGCGCGATGCGCATGAAGGCACGCTTGCCCGGGGGGCGCGTGCCGTTGCCCGTGGCCTGCGATCAAAAGGGGCTGGCTGGTGGTGAATTTCAAGCAACGACAAAATGGCTTCTTCAGGATGATGCGAATATTTGTGGTCTTATGCGTCGCGTCGGCACTTGGCAGTTGCGCGTCACTCTCCCATCCCCTGCCCAAATGCGATGGATACTCGCGTCGACCGCTCAATCGAGCCGTGTGGCAGTGGGACGGTGATCGTCGACCTATACCGCAATCCCTGGACCGTCCGTCAAGGCAATCCGCCGGCACGCCGCATGGATATGTCGAGGAAAAACCGGACGGCGTTCCCACCGCCTTTGCGCATTTCGATGTCGCGAACTCCTATCGACCGTGCGCGGAGTGATGGCGATGGTCACGACGGATAATCTCAAGAGCTATTTCGAAAAGGCGCGGCGTTTCGATCAGGATCGCATGATTCAGTTGGAACGCTCGGCCCGTATCGCCTGGTTCATAGCGATTGCGGCCGGCGCTCTTGCCGCAGTATCGATAGTTGCGCTTGCTGGCCTCACACCGCTGAAGACCGTCGAGCCTTTCGTGGTCAGGGTCGACAATTCGACCGGTATTGTGGATGTCGCTTCCGCGCTCACCTCAACCGCTGGCACCTACGATGAAGCGGTGACGAAATATTTCGCGGCGCGCTATGTGCGTGCCCGAGAAGGCTACGTCTGGAGCGAGGCGGAAGAGAATTTTCGCACGGTCTCACTATTGTCGACGGCATCGGAGCAGACCCGCTTCACTGCTCTCTATCGTGGCAGTAACCCGGATTCGCCCCAGAACATTTACAGCCGCAGTGCCTCGTCACGGGTCAATATCGCCTCGATCTCGCTGATCAGCGGCAATGTCGCGTCGGTTCGCTACATGCGTACGATCACTCGCGGTGATGAGGCGCATACGACCCATTGGGTGGCGACACTTACTTTTTCCTATGTGAATGCGCCGATGTCCTCGACCGATCGGTTGGTGAACCCGCTCGGCTTTGTCGTCAGCGATTATCGGTCCGACCCGGAGGCCATCAATTGAAACGTCGCTATTTGATTGTTTTGCTCGCGGTAGCAGGTTGGTCTTCGCCCGTCCTTGCGCTGGAGACGCCGCGCGGCGCTCCGCAAGACGGTCGTATCCGCTTTGTTGACTATCAACCCTACAATATCACCAGGGTCGTAGGTTCGCTGCGTTCGTCGGTCCAGATCGAGTTTGCAGCCGATGAAGAGATCGCTCATGTGGCGCTTGGAAATACCGTTGCCTGGGAAGTGGCGCCGGCCGGCAATATTCTCTTCCTAAAGCCACGGGAAAACCAGCCGATCACCAACATCTCGGTGATAACCACGCGCCGGGATGGCTCGACCCGCAGCTATCAGATGGAGCTGACGGCCCGAGATGGACCGGTTGCTGCCGGTCAAGATACTTACTTCTACGTCAAATATCGCTATCCGGCCGACGAGGCTGAGCGTCGGCGCCAAGACGCGGCCGCGCACGCGCAGGCGGCTCAAGCAGGGCAAGCAGACCAAGTTTTGGCACTGCACGAGCAACGTGGACCACGCAACTGGCGATATGCGGCACAAGGATCGACAGCCCTCGAACCACAGGCGGTCTATGATAACGGCAAGATCACGACCTTTGCCTTCAGGGCCAATCAGGAAATGCCGGCAATCTATATGGAAAACTCAGACGGCACCGAAAGCCTGGTACCAAAGTCGGTCGATGGGGAGCTTGTGCTCGTTCACGCGATCAGCCGCAAGTTCATCCTCAGAAGGGGAGGCGATGTGCTTTGCGTTTTCAACGAAGCCTACGATCCAGCAGGCATCAATCCCGATACCAATACCACGTCTCCTTCAGTGGAACGCGTTGTGAAATCGCAGGCACCAGCCGCGCAGCAATAGGGAGACGGGAATGTCTGATGAGATGGAGGAACCTATTCCCGGAGAACGTGCCGAGACCGCTGTCAGCGGGCGGGCCAATAGTAATCCGGTTCTGAAGCGGGGCGCCGTGGTCTTGGCGATGCTTGCTTTCATAGGATTTTCGCTCTGGTCGATGCGCGATCAGCAAAAGCCAGATGCCAGTCAACCCGAGCGTGTCGTCATCCGCCAGAATACGGACTTCGAGCCGGCCAAGGAGGAACCGAAGACTACAATCACTCTTCCGGAAGCGCAGTTGCCAACGCCTTTGGCGAGAGAGCAAGCCGTCGTGACAGAAGATCCGTTGTTGGAGTCTGCTCGTCGTGCGCCCGTGATGGCCTATAATGGGCAGCAGACTTCGCTGCCACAGCACGGCGATGGCGCCGTTTCCTCAGATACTAGCTCCAATTACCTTCCCCACCCGGGAATTTCCGCGGCGCTCAACGGACAGGGTGAAAACGTAGATCAGCGCTTCAATAGGATCTTAACACCGACACGCCTGGAAGGATCGCGCGCCGGCACGCTAGGCAACCGCAATTTCATCGTCGCCATGGGCACGTCTATACCTTGCGTGCTGGAGACGGCCCTTGCATCCGACCAGCCGGGGTTCGCCAGTTGCGTGATTAGTCGCGATGTGCTCTCCGACAACAGCCGGGTGGTGCTCATGGAAAAGGGAACACAGGTCGTTGGAGAATTTCGTGGTGGCTTGACCCGCGGCCAGAAGCGCTTGTTCGTGCTTTGGAACAGGGCAAAGACGCCGAAGGGCATCATCATCACGCTTGCGTCACCCGCAACCGATGCGCTCGGGCGAGCAGGTATGGACGGTTATGTCAACACGCATTGGTGGGAGCGGTTTGGAAGTGCCATACTGCTTTCGATCGTCGGCGATGCCACCACTTATGCTGGCACCCGGCTGCAGGACAGCGATGTCCAGGCGCAGAATACCACGTCAGCGGGCCAGCAGGCTGCGGCGATCGCCGTCGAACAATCGATCAATATCCCGCCGACGCTGACGAAGCATCAGGGCGAGCTTGTATCGATCTTTGTTGCCCGTGACCTTGATTTCTCCGGTGTCTATAGCCTGCACGTCATCGAGCCGCGCAACAAGGTTCTTGATCGGGCGGCATCGGAGGATTTCAGATCTCGATCGACGTTAGTGACGAAGTAGGACGAGGATGACCGAAGCTTCCGACGCTGGCGTCGTCCGTGAGCTGCTTTCGCCACTATCGCGCTTCCTAAAAGACGCATCACTTTATGAGATCGTCATCAACCGACCAGAAGAGGTGCTGACGGAGGGGCCAGAGGGATGGCAGTCTCACGAGCTCCCGGAGCTTGGCTTCGACAAGCTCATGCGTCTAGCGCGTGCCGTCGCGAGCTATTCGAACCAGGCGATCGACGAGTCCCGGCCGATCTTATCGGCTACCTTGCCGGATGAAGAGCGGATCCAGATCGTCGTACCACCGGCAACGACCAAAGGCACGGTCAGTATCACGATCAGAAAGCCGTCGGCGGTGACGCTGACATTGGACGATCTCGAAGGTGCTGGGTTGTTTTCTGAAGCCACCGCCGTGAGCACCGGCGTCGCATCGTGGGATAAGAAACTGATCGATCTTTATGAGGCGGCCAATTACGCGGCATTTCTGCACCAGGCTGTGCTCGCGCGCAAGAATATCATTATCTCGGGCGCGACCGGGTCGGGCAAGACCACCCTGTCAAAGGCATTGATCCGGCACATTCCGGAGCAAGAGCGGATTATCTCGATTGAAGATACGCCGGAACTGGTCATCTCGCAGCCCAATCACGTCCGGCTTTTCTATTCGAAAGGAGGGCAGGGGCTGGCGAAGATCGGCGTGAAGGATCTTCTCGAATCCTGCCTCAGGATGCGTCCTGATCGTATTCTTCTGCAGGAACTGCGCGACGGCGCGGCCTTCTACTATATACGCAACGTGAATTCGGGGCACCCTGGGTCGATCACAACTGTACACGCGGATTCCGCGCAGCTGGCGTTCGAACAATTGACGCTGCTGGTAAAGGAGTCCGAAGGTGGCCGTGATCTTACTCGCGATGATATTCGCGCGCTGCTAGGGGCCGCCATCGATGTCATCATACAGTGTAAGAGATCCGATGGCCGATTTCTCGTCACAGAGATATATTTTGAACCGTCTGTGAGATCGAAGTCAGCGAGATGACCGACGCGACAGGTCCTCGTTCTGGATCGCGACCCCACGTGCTGTCACGAGCATTGGCTTCCTCGCACCTGTTGGAAACCGTCGACGAGGGAGCGGAACCGCTTTAGTTTGTCGGAAGATCGGAGCTGTTGCGGGACGTGAGCCTCAACTTCTCCAGAAACGATTGGCTTTGACAGCCAGCTTCATCTCTTTACGCCGAAAATAAATCGCCCGACCGCAACGGATTGGGCTGTGACCTTGCACGATGATAATCTGCTCATCCTTGCGCATGGACTGGGTGATTTCGTGCGGCAGGATCAGCGGCCGGCGATGGAGGTTAACGTTTTCTGATTGGCGCGTTCCGCCATTCGCATTACCCCAACCGAGGTTGCGTGAACGACTGCGCACCTCGACGGTCATTTCTCCACATTGAGCCGATACGCTTCGAGCGGTTTCCAGCGCCTTAATCGCCGCGTAGGAGGCGAATGCGCATCCGTCGATCCAGGACGTGGCGCCATCTTTCCCGAAATGACGCTCGAGCTGGCCGACCGATTGATACATCAGCATCAAGGTGATCCCGTATTTACGGCCACGGTCGCGTGCCTCTTCGAGCGCGCGCATGTATCCCAGCAGATCAACCTCATCAAGCATGAACAGGGCCCGGCGCTGGAAGTCACCGTCGGCCTGGATCATGGCATTCAGTAGTGACCCGATAATAACCCGGCCAATCCCCGGATAGGAGCGCAGGATTGAGGCGGGGATGTTGAGAAATACATCCTTGGATCCTTTGGCGATGTCACGCGATTTGAAGGCATTGCCGCAGACGAGGCTTGCGTAATTGTCCAGCGAAAGCCACTGCGTGTCCTTGGAGGCGGTCGAATAGACGCCGGAAAAGGTCTGCTCGGTCATATTGGTAAACACGCCAAGGGTTTCGCGGATGAAGGCGGATCCAGAGTTTTCCTGGATGTCTCGTAGCATCGAAAGGACGGATGGCTCAGGCTCGGAGACGATAAGGCGCAAGCTACGCAGGGTGCGGCGGCCGGCATAATCGGGAGAGAACATGACGTGGGCGAGCAGACCTGTCAGAAGATTGTGGGCCTGGTTCTGGAAATAGGCGTTGGTGGAAGATTCGATGCGCAGACTGTCAGACAGCAGCATCTGAGCGATACCGACAATATCCTCCTCCTTGCGCTGCGACGTCTCAATGCCGTCAAGTACGTTGAAGCCCATCACCGGATTGGTCGGGTCGAGCACCATGACCTCGCGGCCAAGAGCCTGCATACGGTGGTCAAGCACTATCGGCGCAACCTCTGTCGACGGATCGAGGCAGATGAGCGGTCCCCGATAGCGTAGCGCGGTCGGTATGACGTTGCTCGTTGTCTTAAAGCCGCCTGAACCGGCAAAGAACAGCATGTGGGTTGAATCAAAATCCTGACGGTAGGTCAGAAGCGGTGCTTTCCCGCCCCGTCCCCAGGTCGGGAGTTTGTTTGGATCGAAGGAAAGATCGCGAACGAGTTCACGGTCGACGCGGTAGCGCTCTCCGACAACGATCTCTCCATCCGCGGGAAAGAGTTTCGCGGCCGCCGCCATGGGCAGCCAGTCGGCATCGCCGAAGACGCCACGCCTTGCTCGCTTGATCGGATCGGAAACGACGACCGATACTCGTGCCGAAGTGGCGACAAGGCCGAAGCCGACGATGATGCCCACCACAGCGAAGGCATCGAGGTAGGATAGCGCTCCATCCCATGTGATGATTTGCCGACCGATTAGCGGCACGAGGCGGGAATATTCGCGGGCGCAGTAGTATCCGGCGACAGTCAAAAAGCAGCCCAGGCCTGCGATCGCTATCGGCTTGCGGCGATGCTGCGGCAGGGCCAGAACGATCAGCAATCCTGTGGCTGGGCCAATGAGAAGTACGGGCACGGGTGCGGCACGAAGGAACCAGTAAGCGCCCTTTATAGGCATGCCGCCGGCCCACAATTGCCATTGCGACGAGACGATTGCAGCGGAGAGCGCCGTGGCGACAATCGGAACAAGGGCCAACAGCATGCTCGAATGCAGCCTGGTACCGAGCGCCATTATCCGATTTCCCTATTGGGCGTCGAGCTCAGTTGAGCTGCAAAAGCCTCAGTGCCGATCCGCGTCAGCCACTGCTGCTCGGTCGAGCTTACAAGGATGTTTGCCATCGGCAAGAAGTCGCCAGAGAGAACGGCGCGGTCTGCGTTCGCCAATCCGGCCCTGACGACGATTGCGCCGAGTCTGAACTTCGTGCTTTCGCCATGCGCGCTCCTAGCCATTTTGGGGAGTCTCGGCCACGGCTTCAGACGCAGGAGCTGGCGATCGAGGTGTTTGAGAGGATAGCTGGGTGAGGTTCTTGACCTCTGGCTGAAATCGTCGGGAGATATCGTCGAAGATCGCATCGAGTTCTTCATCCGAGATATCCAACTCGGCTAGGCCGGACTTTGTTGCAGCCCTGGCAAAGCGCTCCGCCGATTTTACTATTAGAAGTTTTTTGCGGTCTCTGAGTTTCTCGATCTGTGCGTCAATATCTGAAATAGCTGATTTTGCCGGCATTATAAGCATTCTCCGGTGTTGCGCGGGCACCAATGACATCGATTATACTATAATAAATAATATAGTTAAATGGCTATGTTGATTCAGCCACAAAAATCCATAACCCGTCAGATAGGGCGATGCCCAAGCCGAAAGGCTGCTGACGTGTGTCTGGTGAACCGCGCGAAGACAATGTGACGATTGTTAACCGAGGGAGAAGTTAGGTGCGGAAATCTTCTGCAAACGGAACCAAGGGACAGACCGACTGAAATGCCATCAACTGGTGGCAGGTCAATCGGCGCGTTCGCAATCTGAGACAGCGTATCTTCCGGGCTTGCCGTGGGCAGCTTCTGGGGCTTCTTGGGAAGTGGCAATACTTCCCCAGGCCCTCTCGAGCGTGACGTTGAAGAAAAATCGCAACGCCGAAATGGCGATGTGGATCGAGCCGGGCATCAGCTTCTTCTCGTTGGCGAGATAGACCTGATAGGTCCGAATATCCTCGCGGCCGAGCAAGTCTGGCGACTTGCCGAAGTGTCGGGCGAACAGCGACACCTGTTGCAGATACGAGAGCTGGGTATTGAGCGAAAGATTGCGCACCTGCATGTCTTCGCTCATGCGCTGGCGAAGTGGGGTCATGATGAGCTCCTCTGTGCGATGGAATGGGCTGGAAAACAGCCGTCCCATCCTCTCGCAGTTGGGGCTCCTACTGAATATCTGACCTACTTGCCGCTCCGGCGTAGCGGAGCGGGTTAGTCCAATGCGGATAACTCAAAGTGGTGAAGGAAGACAAGCGTGCAATCTTCAGCCCCCACCGCCCCGCCCATGCGCAGCGCGCCGCCGATTTCCCGCGTGGTCTGCAAAGCGTTGCCAAATCCAAGGAAGGAGCCGCCGCGTAAGCGGCGGTTCCCCTTGTTCTGGCGAGAAAAATCGCGCCACCAGAGGCGGGCGCTGGATATAAGAGGTTTGCATATTATCGGATATACTCAATTCTATTGAGTATATTGAGATGTTGGCAAACTTGAAATGGTTTGAGAATCGTGTAATATACTCAGTATGGCTATGCAATCTGCATCACTGTTAAACCGACTTGAGAAAGATCTCCCCGAGGGGCTGGTCGTGGATGCCGCTTGGCTGGAAGAGCGCGGTATCGCCAGTAATTTGCGTGCTTACTACGTCAAGGCCGGCTGGCTGGAACAGCCGGTGCGCAGCGTCTATAAAAGGCCGCGTGGCAGGCTGAGCTGGCAGCAAGTTGTTATCTCTCTTCAGACCCTGCTCTTGCGAACACCGTTCTATGTCGGTGGGCGCACGGCATTGGAGCTACAGGGCTTTGCACATTATCTTTCGCATGAGACCAAGACTGTTCACCTCTACGGGCCGGGCAAGCCGCCCGCATGGCTGAACAAGCTGAACCTTCCCCAGCGCTTTGTCTATCACAACAGCGCGACCCTCTTCCGGAATGATCCCGTAACAAAGGAGCTCGGCAGTCTTGCCTGGGATATCGCGGACGGAACAGGCCGTGATCTCACCCGCTTTCAGGGCAGCAGCCTGACCTCGTTTGCCTGGGGGCAGTGGGATTGGCCTTTGACGCTTTCGCAGCCCGAGCGCGCCTATCTCGAAATGCTTGATGAATTGCCGCGCCATGAGAGTTTCCATCAAGCCGACATGATCATGCAGAGCGCAGCAAATTTCAGCCCGAGACGGCTGCAAAAACTGCTGGTGGATTGCGGCAGTGTGAAGGTCAAGCGCCTGTTCTTCTATTTCGCGGATCGGCATGGCCATGCATGGCTCAAGCGTCTGGATAAAACCGCCATCGATCTCGGCAAGGGCAAACGCATGCTTGTGCCCGGCGGCAAGCTCGATCCGGCCTATCTCATAACCGTGCCGGAGGACCTCAATGCCGTTTCGTGATCAGTATCAGGCCCAGGTCAGGCTCCTCATGCGCCTTATTCCCACCGTGGCGCGAGAAGCCTGTTTTGCGCTCAAGGGCGGAACGGCGATCAACCTCTTTGTGCGCAACCTGCCGCGCCTCTCCGTCGATATCGATCTGATGTATCTGCCAGTGAACGAAAGGCCGGAGGCTCTGGCGGACATCGACGCCGCCATGAAGCGCATCAAGGCGGCAGCTTTGGCGGAACTGCCCGGCGCGCGCGTTACCGAAAACGTCCATGATGGAGCGATCCTGCGCCTTCTTGTGATGGCCGAGGGAACACAGGTGAAGATCGAAGTCTCGCCCGTGTTGCGCGGTGTGGTTCACGAACCTTCCACGATTCCCGTCACCGAGGCCGTTGAAGAGGTCTTCGGCTTTGCCGAAACCAGCGTCCTATCCTTCGAAGACCTTTTCGCTGGCAAGCTGGTTGCCGCCCTCGACCGTCAGCACCCGCGCGACCTCTTTGACGTGCGCGGCCTGCTCACCAAGGAAGGGCTGAGCGATGACCTGCGTGAAACCTTCATCGTGTATCTGCTCAGTCACAACCGCCCCATGGGCGAAGTGCTATCAGGCCGCGTCAAAGACCTTGCGAACGAATACCAGAACGGCTTCGAGGGCATGACCGAGGAGGTTGTTGCCATCGAAGAGTTGATAGAAACGCAGCATGAAATGATCGAGGTGCTAATCGGCGGCATGCCGGATCATCACCGTGAATTTCTGATCGGCTTTGAGCGCGGCGAACCGGACTGGCCCTTGCTCAAGATAGGTCATGTCGCAGAGCTTCCCGCCATCCGCTGGCGGCAGCGCAATCTCGACAAGCTCAAGCCCGAACAGCGTTCCGTTCTGGTCGAATTGCTGCGATCTTCCCTTGAACGGCGCGTATAGAAATACCCGCCCCGTCAGCTCTGAACACCGGAAAGCAGCGATATGGGGAGCGTCAACTGGGTAGGGGAAGTACGGCAAGACAAAGCGAACCGGGGTTTGCGCTCGCCTTGCTCGTAAGTGATTGTCTGCAATGTTTTCCAGCCGGAAAACATTGCAGACGCAGCTCGAACAGGCACGCAATGCAGGGCCTGACTTGGATTTACGCTGTACAGATAAGGCCGGCGAGCCGTTCAAACGGCAAGATGTAAGTGTCACTCGCTACACGCCACTGACCCATTATAAATTTGAAAACTGCTTAGTTTAGTGAGGCAACGCCGCCTGATGGCAACAGACTTTGGACCCAGAGTTGCCGCAGAACGCAATACCGGCGGAAACAATCTGATGGCGACCTGGACACAGCACTCCCCGATTGGATCGGTTCACACGTCCGGATGTTCCGTTTCTTCGGCGGCGTTCCACGGCTGATTGGAAGTCAATGTTCCGCCAATTGGAACTTGCAAGGTCGCAATTTGGGGAGAAGGATACCTTCCGGCCGGCGGTTCGCTGCCGACGCACCCTCTGCAGCGGAGAGACCCGCAACGCCCCCTCAGAATTCGGCTGTAAGTGAGTTTGCCGTGACGGTCTATGGCTCGAGTAGCGGCTTCTGGCACCTGCCGCAGAGACCACGATGTCCAAATACGATGGCAACGCTTACTCAGCGTCCACTTGGTCAATCGCGGTAGGCCCAACCGGTGATTTCAGCGACCTGCTCGAAGAAGCTGCCAACGCCGCCGCCGGTTGGATTAGCCCGCTGGAGCCATTCCACCGCCCATGCGATCCATTCTTCAACGCTGTGACCATCGATTTCGGTGGTGGGCGTGACGTTCATTGATCGCAGCGCTGCCAGGAAATCGCGCGCGGCGGCGAGTTGCGATTTCAGATAGGCGAACAGCGGCGGCGTGAAGTTGACGATCGCGATCGCGATGGAGCCTGGAGAGCCACCAAGCTCCCAACGAGCTCCCGAGATCACATCACGAATGAGGCGGCTCACCGATGAGCATGGCGAGCGGGGCGAGCGGCCCGAGGGCGATCAGCTCGAATTCCATCATGCCGGCGACGCCCAGAGGCAGTTTCTCCAGAAGCTCGTGCGCTTCGGCCGTGCTGGTCGCGTTCACGATGAAGACGACGCCGTAGCCCTCGGTCTGGAAGAACCACTGCTCGATCTTTCCGGCGAGATGGTTGCGAACTGTCGCGCGGACTTCGTGGGGCAGGACCGGCGCGATCGCCTTGGGCGTGCCCTTGGCCGTGACCGACCCGATCGCCAGGATCTTGGTCGTCGGAACGACGACGGCGGCAAGCGCGGGCAGTATCTCGGCATGAACGCGCGGATTCTTGTTGGGCATTTTGCTAATTCCTTTTGATATATTGGTCTGGAACACCACGAACTACTTTGCAGGCTCGGCCAAAAGCACGCGAAGCGGCGCGATCGGGCCGAGCGGGATGATCTGGAATTCCATCATCCCCGCCTGGCCGAAAGGAAACTTGCCCAGCAGCTCCAACGCCTCCTTAGGATCGGTGACGTTCATCATGAACACGACGCCGCTCTGGTCCTGTTTGAGGTACCACTGGTCGATTTTCCCAGCGAGATAGAGCCGAACCGTGTCGCGCACTTCGGCGGGGAGGAGCGGCTTCCACTGGTCCGGCGACCCTTTGGCGATGAAGGTGCCGATCGCCAGTAGCTTGGTGGTCGGCACGTCAAGGCCCGAGGATGGCGGCGCCGACTGAGCGAACGAAGTGGCCGGCCCGATCGCTGGGAGTAGCGCTACGACGACACCGAAGCACGTGAGCCTAGTCAAGCGAGTCGCTTTCACAGCGAGCTTGTCGAGGACGCGGCTCATGACAGCATCGCCTTCGCCACTTGCGCGGGCTCGTCGGCCTGCAGCCAATGGCCTGCCGGTATGAGGGTTAGGGACGCATTCTTGAGCTGAGACTGGCGCCGCTCGGCCATGGCGGCGGGGAAGTAAGGATCGTACTGTCCCCAGATCAGTTTGACCGGAATATCCAACGCCTTGAGCGCCGCCAGATGCTTGGCGTTTCTGGCATGTTCATCGAAGAATTCCGCGGCCAGCTGTACGAAGGCGGGCCCGGCGCCAGGTTGGACGATGAAGTTGTTGCTGATCAGCGAACCGATGAACGCGCTGAAATGGCGCTTTTGCGCCTCGGGCAAAGCGTCCAGGAATTTCTTCTGCTGCCATCTCAGCAGCCATCCAAACTGTTCGGGGCTCTGGGCGATCGCCATGGCCAGGGGCTGGATGTTCCGGGTCGCAAAGAGCGTGATCATCTCTGGCCAAAAAAAAGTGGAGTCCTCGCTATAGGCCGAGTTGAGCATGATCGCGGAGTCGACGGCGTCCGGATGCGTGAGTGCGTAGTTGAGCGTCGCCATCCCCGAGGAGTCATGAGCGACGGGCACGATCTTCCCTAAGCCCAGACCTTCAACGACTGCTTCAAGGTCACCCAGTTGCTGCTTGAAGCTATAGGCGGCGCCGGCGGGTTTGTCGGAGGCGCCAAAGCCCAAAAAATCGAACGTCACCACGCGCCGCCCGCTGGCGACCAAGTGCGGAATCAGGTCGTCCCAGATGTGCTGGTTATCGGGGAAGCCGTGCATGAGCACGAAAGTTGGCCCGGTGCCGGCATAGTCTCGAGTGTACACGCTTCCTTCGACTCGCGGAATACGGTGCTCGGTGAATGGGGTGTGATCAGAAGACATGCATCATCCTTTCTTCCTCGCGGAAGGGTTGAGGTAGGCGTTTGATTGGCCGTTAGTGCCGCAACACGATCCGCCTCCAGCGAGGTCAAGGAATAGCCGTGCCGGGCGAGCACTCGGCAGCGTGGCCATGGCACTCGAATTGATGACGACCGACTGGACGCTCCCTTCACTATCCAGGTGGTGAGCAATACCTTGGTTAGGCAGGGCGAGATCTGTATGTTGCTTAAGTCTTAACGCGTTTTGTTGACTCGACGTAGGTCGTTCTTGCCACCATTCGTGACATAGAAGGCGCGAGCCTGCGAAGTTCTCTCGTGGGCACCGAAAATAGGCTTCCGAACGTATCTCGTGGATGTCACTAATTTAGGGTAGTATATGAATTCCGGACACTAGGAGTGAATATGCATCGGGTCGGTTTCATCGTACCGCGCGGATTCCAGTTGATGAGCCTTGCGGCGCTAACGGCGTTCGAGATCGTGAACCTGCCCCCTGCTGACCAGCGCTACGACATCCATTTGCTGTCTGAACATGGCGGTCCAGTTCGGTCTTCCTCGGGAATGATGCTGGAAACCGAGGCATTTGGAGATCCCGCCTTCGACACCGTCATCGTGGGGTCGATCACCGAGATGGAAATGCCGCCCTCAGATGCGAGCGTGATCGCGTTCGTACGAGAAGCCGCCAAAGCCTCCAGGCGGACTGCCTCCATCTGCAGCGGCGCGTTTGTACTTGCCGAGGCGGGCCTTCTGAATGGCCGGCGCGCGACGATGCACTGGGCCCATGCAGCGAGCTTCAGGATCCGGTTTCCCGACGTCAAAACGGAAGAGGACCGGATCTTCATCAACGATGGCCCGATCTGGACCTCGGCGGGAATGACCGCAGGGATCGACCTCGTTCTAGCATTGATCGATAATGATCTCGGTCCCGAAACCGCGAAGATGGTCGCCAGGCTTCTGGTCATGAACCAGCGTCGGATGGGCGGACAAAAGCAGCATTCCGCGCTCCTCGACATGACGCCGAAATCCGATCGCATCGAATTGGTTCTGGCTCATATTCGCCAGAATCTCCGGAACCCGCTCACGATCGAGGAGCTTGCGGCGGTTGCCAATCTCAGCCCCCGCCAGTTCAGCCGTGCCTTTTTGGCCGAGACCGGGCAGTCACCGGCAAAAGCCGTCGAGCAACTTCGGCTGGAAGCGGCCAGATTCATGATTGAAGAGGGGCGGCACACGGTGAACGTCGTGGCGCAGGAGACAGGTTTTGCCGACCGCGAACGCATGCGTCGAGCGTTCCTCCGGACCTTCGGTGTGCCCGCGGAGGTATTGCGCAGGACCGCGCGACGGGAGGCGGTGGCGGCTGCCTGACTTTGAGCTGTCAAGAATGCAGGCTTTTGAGTCAGGCTCTCAATGTGGCGCCGTGCGGCGTTCTCAGCCGTCCGGCTCACGCGCGGCGGCCCCATTCGATCTTCCTGTGGTTTGACTGTTAAAACCGCAGCATTCGGCGATCCGCCTTTTGATACAATTATTGTCGGTGTGCCTTTCTTCGGTCTCAGTGTGCGGCCGCTCAATGCAAGGCTGGGGAACAGGGTCGGCTTGGTCGCGCCTGTTTTTAGATTGCCCCATGCATCGCCCTGGCGCCAAGCAGCGTGCGCGTCTTGATAGCGCCATCCGCCAACACGATCGGCGAACGTCTGACGTAGCGCACTTCGGATTGCCATTACGGATGCCTTTTGTTTGAGCTGGACGACGATCGGGATTGCAGAGCGTGCAAAGCTGTTACTAATCCTTTTGCTCGAAGTGACGAGTAAATTCATTCCACTTAAGGTGAAATTGTTCTGCTGATGGTGAAGCATTAGCGTGCCCCCGCAGGTCTGCGCCTCCACCTTCCATCCGGTGGCGATCGCGCTAAGACCTATCCGCAGTGCCGCAAGGGGACGTAACGGGATTGCGGCCGCTGCTGAAAGGACGCTAGCTCGAAATTTTGGGGGGGGCAGATGTTTGCGGATTTAGAGGTCTTTCAACAGGTGTTTGACGTGTGCGTCACGGGCGCAGGCCCGGTCGGTATTTCCGCTGCACTGGAATTGAGCCGGCGAGGCCTGCGAACGCTGCTTATCGAAGCCGGGCCGAAACGATCGAAACGACCTCACCAAAACGAAACAGGGTTCGACGTAGGAGACGATATCTATCACGCTGCGGACCGACTTACTTCGGCCACCGGACTTGGCGGCACGTCCGAACGATGGGGTGGGCAATGCGTTGAGCTTGATGATATAGACTTCGAAGCAAGAGATTATGTCACACACTCCGGTTGGCCTATTGCTCACGAAAAGATTTCGCCTTTCTATCAGCGGGCGCGGTCTCTTTTGAGCAGTAATATCGGCGACCAGCGATCGGATCCGGATCCGGATCCGGAGCCGGAGAGTGATTTTCCAGCATCCCGGGAAAGCTGGACACGAATACGCAACACAGCGAGAGCCAACAGGGCTGAGATCGCTTCTTCGCAGAACCTCGTCGTCGCTTTAGACGCGAGGGTCAAAGCTCTGGTATTCGACCCAGTAGAAGAACGGGTCCATTCCATGTCGATCGCCTGCCGCGGTGGTTCGTACAAGGTGCGCGCCGACCACTATGTGCTGGCCTGTGGCGGCAGGGGCAATACCCGGCTGCTGCTGAACCTCCAGGTTGCATTTCCGCAATTGTTCGGCGGAAGCGATGGGCCGCTCGGCCGCTTCTACATGGGACACCTCGCCGGACAGATCGCGCAGATCGAATTCGCCACCAAGGAACATGCCGAACGGTATCTTTTTAAGCGCACATCCACCGGAACCTTCGTGTGTAACCGGTTTCAACCCGCCCCCCAATTGCAACGCGCACTCGAGTTGCCGAATATCGCTTTTTGGCCCACAAACCGGAGGGCTGCTGTCGATGAGGTCGATCCGGCGCTCTCGCTGCTATATCTTTGGAACAGTCGGAAGACCGTCGTTCACAGGGCGAGATGGGGCGAAGCCGACCGATCCCGTTACTATAATGTGCTGCATAATGTCCTGCGCAATCCTCTTGGCACGACCTCTGCCGCGCTGGCGCTGTTTAACCAAAAATACCGTGTGGCCGAACCATATGTTCTGCTGCGCAGGCCTGACTTGAGATACGGCCTTCGTTACCATGGGGAGCAAATTCCAAGCAGTTCAAACCGCGCCTTCCTCAAGCCCGTGCAAGATGCGGACGGCCAGTTCAAGCTCGAGGTCTCATTCCAATATTTACCTCAGGATTTTCGCGGCACGCTCCAAGCACATCTCGCCCTTGATCGCTGGCTCAAGGAGCGCAAAATAGGCAAGCTGATATTCGATACAGCCCCCGAGAATCTTGAAGAGCATATCGCCGCACAAGCCAAAGACGGCTACCATCAGATCGGGTTGACCAAGATGGGCGTGGACCGCAACCACGCCGTCGTCGACCACAACTGTCGCGTCATCGATATCGCTAACCTCTACATCGCCGGTAGCTCCGTTTTCGCTACATCCGGACAAGCTAACCCCACGCTTCCCGCCGTCGCCTTGGCCGTCAGACTCGCCGAACATCTGGCTACTCTGGCCCGCCGTCAAAGCACGGCTGCAGGTTTGTCGACGAGCAGCCGCTTGGAACCTCAAAGGGGAACGCCTCTGAGTGTCCCGCGAAGCATTTGCTGATGTCGTGCTGCGTATCGTGCGTCTGATCCGCCGGCTGAGAATTACGCGAAACTCGGCGTTGCTCGCGGAGAAAGTGTAGGGAAGCAGGGTGTGTCCGGCTTTTTTTGCCCCGGTCCTCTACGATCGCTAGATGGTCGAGAAATTGCGCGGCATTCCTCTCAACGAAACGCGAGGAACGTATGACACCATCATCGGTGCCGTCACCTCGGTCGGTAAAAATGTCCTGCCGCGCGTTGCTGCCCTGCACGACGGTCTTTCCAGGATTGTTGTCTTCCTCCCAATTGTGCGATGTTCCTCAGCGAAACGGCAGGATCTGCGCACAAGGGAAATGGGCGGTATGAGCGTATCGGACTTGGAGGGCAGCGGTGGACCGCGCAAGAGGAGCCTTTATGAGGAGCTTCATGGGCGGCTGAAGGCTGAAATCCTGGAGGGTGCCGTGCCGGAAGGCATCGTGCTGACCGAGGCTGCCCTTGCCGGCATTGTCGGCAGCAGCCGCGCGCCCGTTCGGCAGGCGCTGCAAATGCTGGTCGAGGATGGCTTGATCAATCGCTTCGACGGCCGCGGTTTTGTCGTCGGCTCGTCGGGAACGGCGCCCAGACGGGAGAAGCTGGCCGACTATCTCGGTAAGCTGATCGAGGCCGATGCCAGGCCGATGTTTGCCTGGCAGGCGCTTTATGAAAATGTCGAGCGCATCGTTGTTTACCGCTCGTTTTTCGGGCGCTACCGTATCAATGAAAACGAGCTTGCGCGGCATTTCGGGGTCGGCCGTGCGGTGGCGCGCGATGTGCTCCTGAAGCTCGAAACGCTCGGCATTATTGAAAAGGACGACAATTTCCGCTGGTCGATCGTGCCGCTCGACAGCCAGCGCATCCGCGATCTTTACGAGGTGCGCGAGCAGATCGAGCCGATCGCGCTTTCAAGCGCCTTGGGCGGCCTTTCGGATGATCATATCGGCATGATGCTAGCGCGGCTGTCGACGGCGCTTGCTGATTATCCCGACGTTTCGGCCTCGACCATGTACGAACTGGAGCTCGATCTTCACCTTCGCAGCCTTCAGGCTTGCCCGAACAAGGAGTTCCTGAGCATCCTCAGGCGGACCCATTGCATCCTGACGCTCAGCAAGCATGTCGTCGGCATTCGCATCAAAATGCCGGAATACGAGCCGTTTCTTGCTGAACATATCGGTGTCTTCGAGATGATGCGGCGGCGCGACGAGGAGGGGTTACGCAAGGCCATGCGCAACCACATCCGCAATTCCGAGCCGAATGTCCAGGCGCGCGCTGCCTATATTCGCGAGCATTATCAGCCTGATGATTACAGCTTCATCGCCTAGCAGATAAAAGCGGTATCAGGTGATCGCGCCGACCTGCCAGGGCACGAATTCATTATCGCCGTAGTCGAAGGTTTCACTCAGCGTCTTCTTGCCGGAGGCAACTGCAATGATGTCCTCGAAGATGCGCTCGCCGGCCGCCTCGATCGTATCCTCGCCGCTGACAATGTCACCGCAATTGATGTCCATGTCCTCACGCATGTGATTGTACATCTCGGTGTTGGTGGCGATCTTGATGCAGGGAGCCGGCTTGAAGCCCGACACCGATCCCCGGCCTGTCGTAAAGCAGATCACGTTGCAGCCGCCGGCGACTTGGCCGGTAACGGCAACCGGATCATAGCCCGGCGTATCCATGAAGACGAAGCCGGTCTTGTCGACGATCTCCGAATATTCGTAGACCGCCTTAAGCGGCATGGTGCCACCCTTGGCGACCGCGCCGAGCGATTTTTCCAGAATGGTTGTGAGCCCGCCGAGCTTGTTGCCGTAGGATGGGTTGTTGTTGAGCTCGGCGCCGTTGCGTCGCGTATAGTCGCGCCACCAGTCGATCCTGGAGAGCAGTTTTTCAGCAACGTCAGGCGTTGCAGCGCGCCGCGTCAGCAGGTGTTCCGCGCCGTAGATCTCCGGTGTTTCCGCCAGAACCGATGTCCCGCCATTGCGAACGAGAAGATCCGAGGCATATCCGAGCGCCGGGTTAGCGGAGATTCCCGAATAGCCGTCCGATCCACCGCATTCCAAAGCCAATTTCAATCCCGAAAGCGGCTGAACGGTCCGTTCGGCCGCGTTGACCTCGGGAAGCATATCCCGGATCATCTCGGAGGCGGCGGCGATGGTCTTTCGCGTGCCGCCGAGATCCTGAATGGTCATGGTGCGCAGCCGGTTTCCCTCTTCTAGCTTGTAGTGCTCCAGAATAGGCGCAATTTGGTTGGTTTCGCAGCCAAGCCCGATCATCAGGATGCCGCCGAAATTCGGATGGCGCGCATAGCCCTGCAGGGTACGCGCCAGGTAGCGGTAGCCCTCGGAATTCATATTGATCGCGCAGCCGCCGCCATGGGTGAGCGCGACGACGCCATCGACATTATCAAAGCCTTCCAGGCCGCCGGTGCGGTTGAAGTGTTCGGCGATATATTTCGAGACGGTGGCCGAGCAGTTGACCGTGGTGATGATGCCGATGAAGTTGCGGGTGCCGACGCCGCCGGCACCGCGATCGAAGCCCATGAAAGTGCGACAGTCCTCGCGCGACAGCATTCCCGTCTCTTCGATATCGACACTGAATTGGTAGGGATGCTCGGATTCGATGACGGCGAGATTCTGCAGGTGCACATGGCCTCCCGCCGGAATGAATTGCGTCGCTATGCCGATCGGCTGGCCAAATTTACGGATTTCCTGACCGGCGGGGATATCGCGCACCGCCACCTTGTGTCCGCGCGGAATCTGCTCGGCGGCGATCAATCCTTCGATGCCGGTCTGGTTCCCGGCACGGATCATCGCGCGGGCAACCGCGACGTCGTCTATGGGATTAAGGAGGATGACAGGCGAAACGGCGGACATGAAGGGTTCCGTGAGGTTGGATTAATGTCTATTGCTAGCAATAGACAATCATTCGACGGGGAGGGCGTCAAGCGTGATTGACGCCGGCGGCAAAGTTCTTTCCATCAGCTGTGCGGCTGGCGTGCAAGCCAGGCGCTCAGATCCGCCTCGGCCCGCTCCAGCGCGCTGTGATTGAGTAGCTTTCGAAGGAGCGCGACGGCAATGGCTCGCGCCCGCAGATTGAACCGGCCCTCGTCGCTCTGGGCACCGAGCGGCTGATAGACGCCAAGTTTGATGTAGAGCTGCTGCAGCCGGTTCTGCACGCTGCGTACCGACAGATTGCGCCTGTGCGCAATCGCCCGATCGGTGAGGCCGAGCGCGATGTCGACAAGGATTTCATACTCGGCCTCGGTGAAGCCGTTGATGGTGCCGAGGCTTCTTTGCTGCATGCCGCGCACTTCGCGGTCGATCACGCACTGGCTTTCGATGAAAATGCTGCGCAGCGCAAGCTTCAGCCGGTCGTCGGAGGCCGATTTCAGGACATAACCGTAGACGGCACCGACCGGCACGATGCGAGAGACGCCGCGGACATAGGCTTCGTCCGAGTAGTTCGACCAGAACAGGATGCGCGTTTCCGGGCGCTCCTTCCAGATGGTGCGCGCAGCCTCGATGCCGTTGCGCTCGCTCATCTGCAGGTCCATGACGATATGGGCGGATTTGCAATCGCGCGCCAGCCGCTCTCCGGCTCCGCCGTTTTCTGCTTCCAGCACGCCATCGCATTCGGGGAGGGCGGCGCGGATGGCCTCGCTCAGATAGGATCGATGGAGAGGATCGTCCTCGATGATCAGCACCTTCATGCCGCAGCTCCCTTGGCCGATAGCTCTTTGGCGGGCAGGCTGACGCTGACCAGCGTGCCTCCGGAGACCGCTGCGGCTTTGATCGCGAAGCGCGCCGAAATCAATCGCGCCCGCGTCTTCATGTTTTCGATACCGCCGCCAGAGGATCTGTGGGCGTTTCCAAGCCCGAGGCCGTCATCGATGACATCGATGGTGACGGCTCCCTCGGTGGCCTTAAGATGAACCACAATACTGCTTGCCTGGGCATGGCGGATCGCGTTGTTGATGGCTTCCTGTATAATGCGAAAGAGCGCGATGCTGACTGATTGCTCGAGGCGGTCGATGGCACCGCTCGTTTCATCGTTCAGCCTCCATTTGAGCGTGGCTCCGCTTTCCTGGATCGACCGTTCGAGGTGGTTCTCCACCGCCTGGGCAAAGCCAAAGAGCTGAAGGACCGAGGGCTTTGCTTCCTCAATGATTTGGCGAAGATCGTGCATGCTGTGCTGCAGACCCCGGAAGAGAGGTTCGAGCGCCTCGCCTGTGACGTCAGGCTGACGCGCCAGCCGTTCCAGCCGCCGCGAAAGTCGAGTGAGATCGGCGAGAATCTGGTCGTGCAGATCCATGCCGATGCGCTGGCGCTCCGCCTCAAGAGCCTCCGTCAGTTTAAGCGCGCCGAGCCGCAGGCCTTCCTCGCGAGCCCGTGCCTCCGCCTCGACGATAGCGGATCGTTTCGCCTGATCGGCCGCGCGGATGGCGAAGAAGTGCGGAGCCAACAGATCGGCAATCACACGTGCGCTTTCGACATCCTGCATGTCGTAAAAGCCCATCTGATGGCTGGAGCAGGAGAGTGCCCCGATGACGTGGCCTTGGACTTTGAGGGGGACATGCAGGCGGCTGTGCAGCGATTGATGGAAGATCGGATGCGAAAAGGCCCCCTGGAAATGGAATTGCGGGTCGCTCCAGGCGTCATCCGTCAGCAGATGGTCGGTCTCGCCCCACAGAAGCGTGCGGATGGGGCTGTTGCTGACGGGAGCGGGAAAGCGCTTGCCCCAATCGGTCTCCATTCCGCTTTCGTAGGCCGTATGGAATTTTTCATCCACCATGATGATGCAGACATCGAGGTGATCATGCGGGATGACATGGTTGATCTCGGCCGCGACCGCCTGGATAACGGAGTGAAAATCGAGCCGTCCGGCGATGAGCCTTGAAATGTTGAGGTAATGGTCAAAGACCGATTGCGGCGCCAGATCGCGCAAGACAGGCCCTCCCAGGCAACGCGTCGACCTCAACTCCTCCGGCCGATCGCAGCATGTAAATTTCCAACGCTATTAAGCGCCGAACAAAGTCGTTCGTCCTGCGGACTTGCGCATCTTTTCTGCGGGATCCCGCAAGGTCCCGCCCTTTAAGCGCCTGTACAAGCGTCACAATCTCGGACATCCTGTTTCTACTGAAAGGGGAACCTTCAGTGCAAATAATATTTTCGATCGTTCGTTGAGGAGCGCGCTCGAAAATCTTGGCCTGGAAGTTGAAGTACAGGCTCTTTGGGAGGAAAAAAATGAATATTACCAAGATGCTTCTGGCGTCCGCCGTCATCGCGAGCGTTGCCGTACCAGCTGCTGCTTTTGCAGATACGTCATCCAAGAAAATTGCCCTGTCGAACAACTATGCGGGCAACTCCTGGCGCCAGGCCATGCTCACCAGTTGGCAGAAAGTGACCGGCGAGGCCGTGAAAGCGGGCGTCGTTGCCGCCGCCGACCCGTTTACGACGGCAGAAAACCAGGCGACCGAGCAAGCCGCGCAGATCCAGAACATGATCCTGCAGGGTTATGATGCGATCGTCATCGATGCCGCATCGCCGACCGCGCTGAACGGCGCGATCAAGGAAGCCTGCGATGCCAAGATCGTCGTCGTTTCGTTCGACGGCATCGTCACCGAACCCTGCGCCTGGCGCATTGCCGTCGACTTTAAGGGCATGGGCGCAAGCCAGATCGAGTATCTCGCGAAGAAAATGCCGAAGGGCGGGAATATCCTGGAAATTCGCGGGCTTGCTGGCGTTTCCGTAGATGACGAGATTTCGGCCGGCATCCACGATGCGGCCTCCAAATATCCGCAGTTCAAAATCGTCGGTTCGGTGCATGGTGACTGGGCGCAGGATGTTGCCCAACGCGCCGTCGCGGGTATCCTGCCGAGCCTGCCTGACATTGCCGCGGTCGTGACCCAGGGCGGTGACGGCTATGGAGCCGCGCAAGCATTCGCAGCCGCAAAGCGCCCCATGCCGACGATCGTTATGGGCAACCGCCAGGACGAGCTTGCCTGGTGGAAGAAGGAGAAGGACGCCAGCGGCTACGAGACCATGTCGGTTTCCATCGCGCCCGGCGTCTCGACGCTCGCCTTCTGGGTCGCCCAGCAGATCCTCGACGGCCAGCAGGTGAAGAAGGATCTGGTCGTGCCGTTCCTGCGCATCGATCAGAACAATCTCGAAACCAACCTTGCCACGACCCAGGCTGGCGGCGTCGCCAATGTTGAATACACGCTCGACGATGCCAAGAAAGCCATCGCCACGGCGAAGTAGACGATATCAACCTGCTTTTTAAGACCAGCGCCGCCCGATGAGAAGGTGGCGCTGGGCAGACGCAACGCCCGACCGGACGATCCATGATTGCAGTCAAAGACAATGCTTCGATGAGACAGGATGCCGAGCCGCAAGCGGTCGTCTCGGCCCGCGGCGTTAAGGTACATTTCGGTGCCGTCAAGGCGCTTGATGGCGCCGATGTTACAATTCTTGCCGGCGAATGTATCGGTCTTGTCGGTCACAATGGCGCCGGCAAGTCGACGATCGTCAACGTGATCAATGGCGGTCTGAGCCCGCACGAAGGCATCATCGCCTATGAGGGCGACGATAAAGTGCATGGCATCAACGCTGCGCGTGCGCATGGCATTCGTTGTGTTTTCCAGGAGCTATCGCTCGCGCCGAACCTGACCGTCGTCGAGAACATGCGGGTCGTTCACCGCAGCCTCGCCGGCTGGAACTGGCGGCGGCAGGCTGCGGCGATCATCCGCGCCAAGCTCGACGAGATTTTCACCGGCCACAAGATCGATGTCATGCGCACTGTCGGCGAACTTTCCATCGCTGAGCGGCAGATGGTGGAGATCGCGATTACCTTTTGCGCCGTGGGGGAAGAGCCGAAGCTCGTCATTCTCGACGAGCCCACCTCTTCGCTCGATGCCGGATTGGCGGCGCAACTGATGGCCTATGTCCGGGCTTTCGTTCAGACAGGCGGCGCCGTGATGCTGATCTCGCATATCCTTGGCGAGATTCTGTCGACCGCGAGCCGCATTCTGGTCATGAAAGACGGCCGCGTCGTTGCCGATCGCGTGGCTCAGGATTTTACCGTGCACAGCCTTGTTCAGGCGATGGGTAGTGTCGTCAAGGAACAGGATCGCAAAGTGAGGAACGAAGAGCGTGTCGCGGTATCTCCCATTCTTGCGTTGCCCGCGCGCGGCGGCAAGGGTCTTGCCTTCGCGGTCCGCAAGGGCGAGGTGATCGGCCTTGCCGGTCTTGCTGGCCACGGCCAGACCGAAATGCTCCTCGATCTCCATCGGTCGCTCTCGAGCAACTGGCTGCCGGGTAGGCAGGACAAGATCACCTTCGTTGCCGGCGACAGAAGCCTGAATGGCACTTTTCCCCTGTGGAGCATTTTGAAGAACCTCAGCATCGCATCGCTGGGCGAGCTCTCGCAGAAGTACCTCGTCAACAGACAGCGGGAAGAAGGCCTGGGAGCCGACTGGAAGGACCGCATCGAAATTCGCACGCCAGCCATGGAAAACGGAATCCTGTCGCTTTCGGGCGGCAACCAGCAGAAAGTTCTGTTTGCTCGTGCGCTAGCGACCACGTCGCCGATTGTGCTGATGGACGATCCGATGCGCGGCGTCGATATCGGCACCAAACAGGAGGTCTACAGGATACTGAACCACGAAGCAGCGGCCGGGCGCACCTTCATCTGGTACTCGACCGAGATGGATGAGATCCGCCTCTGCGACCGCGCCTATGTCTTCCGCAATGGCGCCATCGTCGCGGAACTGGTCGGGGACCAAATTACCGAGGAAAATGTGCTGGCCGCTTCATTTGCCGGAGAAGACGCATGAACCGTCCATCTTCCGCCACCTTGCGCCTGCTGATCCCGGCGCTCTCGCTTGCCGTCCTGCTCGTCGCGGTCTTCTATCTGCAGCCGCGCGCCATGAGCTATATCGGCCTCAATCTGCTCTTCAATCTTGCCGTGCCCATTGCGCTCGCGACGATCGCCCAGATGTTGATCATGTCGGTCAACGATCTCGATCTGTCGATGGGAACCTTCGTCAGTTTCACCGCCTGCGTGGCGGCGACCTATCTGCAGTCGTCCCCGCTCATCGGCATCCTCATCCTGGCTGCAGCGATTGCCGTCTATGCCGTAATCGGCATCGTCATCTATATCAGGGATCTGCCGTCGATCGTCGTGACGCTCGGCATGAGCTTCGTCTGGGGCGGTCTGGCGGTCCTTTTGCTGCCCGCACCAGGCGGTACCGCGCCGGATTGGGCGCGCTGGCTGATGACCTCTAAACCGCCACTTGTCCCCATAGCAATCGTCGCGAGCGTCGTCATCGCGTTGATTTCCCACCTGATTGTCATGCGCTCTTCCTTCGGTGTCCTGATCCGCGGTGTCGGTGGCAATCAGCGATCGCTCCAGCGTGCGGGCTGGTCCGTCGTCAGCCTGCGTGCAGCGGCTTACGCTCTGGCCGGCCTCTTCGCCGTGCTGGCCGGTGTTGCGCTTGTCGGCCTTACGACCTCAGCGGATGCGAATATAGCGCTGCGCTATACTTTGCTGTCGATTGCGGGGGTCATCCTTGGCGGGGGCGAATTCACGGGCGGGCGCGTCTCGCCGGTGGGTGCCGTGATCGGCGCGCTGACGCTGACGTTGGCGGGCTCCTTTCTGTCTTTCCTGCGGATCTCGCCGGACTGGCAGATCGGTGCGCAGGGTGCGATCCTGGTCATCGTGCTTGCCCTGAGGCTCTTGCTCAACCGTGTCGAAAAGCGGGAGAAACAATCATGATCGCTCTTCGTGCGCTCGGCCGGAAGCCCTGGATCTGGTCCTTTGTCGCTGCCATCCTCGTGTGGATCATCACGGTGCTTTTCACCGGCGGCGCCAGTTCGATTGGCCTGTCGCAGGCCGCACTCACCTTTGCCGCCTTCTCCGTCATCGTCGGCATCGGGCAGATGTTCGTCATCACGCTCGGGCCTGGCAATATCGATCTCTCGGTGCCGGCCACCATGACGCTTGCCGGTACGATTGCGCTGAAGCTGATGAATGTCGAGGACGGCATGGTCGTGCCGGGTCTTCTGGTGTCGATCGTGATCGGTCTCGGCATCGGGATCGGCAACTATGCGCTGATCAAGCTGTTGCGCATTCCACCCATTATCGCGACCCTCTCGATGAGCTTCATCATTCAGTCGGCGGCCATCTGGAGCAATCGCGGGCTGCGTATCAAGCCGCCCGAGCAGCTGGCAGATTTCACCACGTCCGGCGTGCTCGGCATTCCAAATGTCGCCATCGTCGCGCTTCTGCTCTCGGCGCTTGCCTGGGTCTTGCTGGAGAGGACGATCTACGGTCGTTGGATCTCGGCGATCGGACAGAGCATGTTTGCCGCGCGCATGGCCGGCATTCCCGTCGACGGCACGCGGCTTGCCACCTATGTACTCTGCGCCATTCTCGCCTCGATCTGCGGCTATCTTCTCGCCAGCTTCTCCGGTGGCGCAGCTCTTAATATGGGGGCGGAATATCTGCTGATGTCGATCGCCGTCGTCATCATCGGCGGCACGGCGGTCGCCGGCGGCGATTCAAATGTGCCGGGCATATGGGGTGCGTCCCTGTTCATGTTCCTGGTCGTTTCCATGCTGAACACCTATGGTTTCGGCGCAGGCCCAAGGCTCATTCTCACCGGCTTAATCATCATTGCCGTCATTCTCGTTGCCGGCGGCCGTCCCATCGGCGGGCGCTGACACTGTTCCCAGCGGTCTTTACAGGAAAATAGCAATGCCAAACGACGCACCGTCCATCTACGAAATGTACGACGCGCGGTTCCGCGATCTCGTGGTTCTCAGTGCCGGTCTTGAGGAACTCTATTCCGATTGCCGCTGGGCGGAGGGGCCGGTCTGGTTCGCAGATACCGGATGCCTGATCTGGAGCGATATCCCGAACGAACGCATGCTGCGCTGGGTGCCGGGTGGGAGCGTGTCGATCTTCCGCGCTCCCTCGAATTTCGCCAACGGCAACACGCGCGACCGCCAGGGGCGATTGGTATCCTGCGAGCATGGCACCCGCCGGGTGACGCGCACCGAGATCGATGGTTCGATCACCATTCTTGCCGATAGCTACGAGGGCAAGCGGTTGAATTCGCCCAACGATGTGGTCGTCCGCTCCGACGGCTCCGTCTGGTTCACCGATCCGACCTACGGCATCCTGTCGGACTACGAGGGCTACAAGGCAGAGCCGGAACAGGCGACACGCAATGTCTACAGGCTGGACCCGGCGACCGGCGCACTGGAGATCGTGGTCGACGATTTCCGTCAGCCGAACGGCTTGGCCTTCTCGCCGGACGAGACGAAGTTCTATGTCGCCGACTCTGCCGCAAGCCATGACATCAATGCTCCGCGGCACATTCGCGTGTTCGACGTGATTGATGGAAACAAGCTCGCCAACGGCCGGGTGTTTTGCGACATCGACGCGGGCATTCCGGATGGATTCCGCGCGGATATTGCGGGTAATATCTGGACGAGTGCCGGCGACGGCGTGCATTGCTTCGCGCGCGATGGCACCTTGCTCGGCAAGATCAAGATACCGCAGACGGTCGCCAACCTGACTTTTGGCGGGCCTCGCCGCAATCAGCTGTTTATCGCTGCGACGCAATCGTTATACCGCGTCTACACCACAGCCACAGGCGTCCAACTGCCCTAGATGTGGTTGGCCCGTTCAGGCGCGTTGAAGTTGATGGTAGCAGTCCTCCGCTACTCTTCGCTGACGATTGCGGACAGCCAACCCTTAATTTCGTATTGATATTTTTCGCCTGCTTGGCGCAGGTCGACGGATTACGGCTGAGACGACTTCTCTGAACGCTTTCGCCGGGCCGGATACGGCTGCCCGAAGGGCCACACCATTGGCATTCCTTCTCTTGGAATAGAGAAGCGGCTCTGCCTTGTGGGGCAAGGCAGAGCCGGGAGACCTATAACGGCTCACTTAGTGCGACCAAGTGTCAGGGGTGTGAACTTGTCCGTCCGCTAATATTACACTACTCAAGGGTGAATTCCTAGATAATAAATCATCCTTTCGTGATGCGGCGCCTCCGGGTATGTGGGCCTGAGCTCCTTAGTGAAACGAGGAAAATTACAGGGATGACGCGAAATTCTTGGCGACGGTGCGACGACGTTCCGCCGATCGACGGCGGTCCCTCTTCATCAAATTGGCGGTAAATTCAGGCCGGATATGGTCGAGCCCGCGAGAATCGGGCCGGCTGGCATCTATTGCAGCTTTTGCCCGTCAAGAAGACCATTCTCATAGGCAGCCGCAAGAGTGCTGTTTTCCGGATATGGATTGGGCCTATCGTTCAGGTGTCGTCTTCCTGCAGCAATACCTTGTTCATAGGCTTCTCTTTCTCTTTCCGATGGGGTCCTCGGCATTTCTCGGCCGAAGCGCCTAATGGCTCTCGAGGTGGCGAGATCGCGTAGTATATTGCAATCAACAATTCCACTTTGGTAGAGCTTGATCAGATCCACCGCAAACATCTCTCGGTTGACATCGTTCAAAACGAACCAGGGCTGAGCAATGATAACGTCGAAAATCTTTTGAAGATTGTCGATCTCCTCTGGTTGAAGAACGCATTCGATGAGGTAGCGACGCATGACCTTCCTCCATCGTACAAGATACTCTCTTTCAGCCTCCCGTGAAATGATAATCAATGGCAGAACTGGAAACCCTATTGTCTCTTGCAAACCCCAAATTGCGGTACATGCGAGCCGAAAAATGTAATCGTTTGCACGACATCGCATTTGCCCATGAGGTGGGCGCGAGTGTTCACGATCCCGTCTATCCGTGACCTATCCTAAGTTGCCAGCTTGGAACTATGCGGTTTCAAATGCTCTGCAATCAGTTCCCGAGCCGCTGCGAATACGCCGCTTTGGTCATCGCCCTGGCTTTCCTCAAGCATTTGAAGGGCGTTCTCATACATATCGCGCTCTGCTTCCGCGCTGACCGCGCCGATCCGCCGAAGATGACCGATCAGCGCTGCAAGCATGGCGGAATTCGAAAGCGCCACCGCGCCGGCTGACAGGGCGGCGGCATCACGGTTGTTCGGTTTCCCGGTCATGTGTTCCTCCCGACGGTGAAGTTCCTCCCAGAACTGTCGTCGCTGTAAAATAGAAAAAATATCAGAAGCCGCGCGAATGTCGATGGCGAGGATTCGCCTTCAAGTTACGATCGGGCGCTTTTAGCTGAGGCGGGCAATCGTATCGTCGAGGTTGTCGATCGCGAGTTGTTCGCGGGCGATCATGCCGTCAATATCGATATCCTCGTTGACCCATTTCGCAGCTGCGCCCTGCAACTTCATCGCCAGAAGCTCATTGCGATGGGCGACTTTTTCGTCTCTAATCTTGACAAGCTTTAAGCGAAAATCATCATTCATCTCAAATCCCTCCGCCGGGGGTGGTTGCTCATTGATAACTCGCGTCAACCGCGCGTTCCGCGACTGTTGATCTCACTCGTGCCCACGTCCGCGATAGGTCGTTGGAACGCCGGCAGCCTCATGGCATTGTGCGAGAGTTTCAAGCCACGCCGCCAATCCAGTCGGCACTTCGGCATTGCCTGCTTCCAACGCCTCCACCCACGACAAGTCGCATTGCAGGGCACTCGCCAGATTGATGGGCGTCCAGCGAATATGCAAAAGGCATTCGGAAAAACGTTCTGGGGTCATGGATCTTCCTATTTTTGACGTAACATTTACCGTGCCAGAGGGACACATGAAGTCAAGTACGATGAAGGTTCCACTGGTCTCGCAGATCATTGCCGAGTTGCCGCAATGCCATTGGCTTGCCTGGATGAAGAAGGTATCCGACCTCAACTACGACATTGTGAAGCGGTGCATGCCGATGACAAACGAGAAGAGCTCTGCCTCGTGGCATTGAGGCAGAGCTTAAAAAGGCCTATTGAAAAGACCTCCCTGTGCGAACCTCCGGCTGGGGGGCGCGAGTGTTCGCACGATCCGTGCTTTATCGGAGCTCGCTTAAACGAACCTGAAGGGCGAGTGGGCGCCAGCCCTGTCCGGGGACGTGGACCTCAAAGCCTGGCACTGCGATCATCGGTCGTGACATTCACCTGCACGGACATGTCGTCGAAATCGGATGCGCTGCCATCATAGCTGCCCCACAGGGGTATCGCCTGTTTCGGGTCGCGGGCGACGCCGACCCGGATCAGGTCGCGGTTGCCGACGATACCGTTGGTGGGATCGAACTCTACCCAGCCGGCGCCCGGAAGGTAGATCTGGCACCAGGCATGGGTCGACCCGCCCCCGAGCGTCAACGAGCCGTCACGGTCGGGAACATAGATATAGCCGGTGATGAAGCGGGCAGCGAGCCCAAGCGATCTCGCCGCCTCCATCATTAGCAGTGCAAAATCGCGACAGGTTCCACGCCGAAGCTGCAGAGTTTCCAGCGGAGTCTGCGTGCCATGCGCCAACCGCCGAGCGTAGATGAAGCTCTCGTGGATCGCGTAACATAAGGTCATCAGCAAGTGCCCGGTTTCGGTAGGCTGGCCGATCCGCACGAATTGCCGCGCCCATTTGCCGACCGTATCCCCCGGATCTGGGTAATGGCGATGAATTGTCCGCTCCAGATCAAGTGCTTCCTCCGGATCGTATGCAAAAGGATAGGTCAAGGCCGCCTCGTCGATCTGAAGGTCGATTGCAATGTGAGGCGTATGGTCGAGGCGAATGGTTGTTTCGAAGCGAAGTTCACGCGAGGCTTCCGCAAAACCAACCAGGGCGACGCAATTGCCGAACACGTCATGGATCCATCGGACGTATTCCGGCTGCGGATCGACCTGCAGGTGGGAGCTCAACAGCGTCTGGTCGAAACTGTCCCTTGGCCTGAACATCAGCCGGTGCTCGCCAAACTCCACAGGTCTTGTGTAGCGATAGGAGGTGATATGCCGGACGGAGAATGTGGTCATCCAATCACCGATGATAGTTGCGAGGGCAGCGTTACCTATAAATCCTGCATCTCTTTTTTGCTTGGAAGCGATGCGAGAGCCAATGCCATAGCAGACGCCGCCTGACGATCACAGGCACAAACGCCGGCAGTCGCCGATATGCATCTGCTTCGTAGGGTTTTCCGAGCTTCGATCGGAAGTTTGGCAATTTTATATTGGGTTTCTCAAGGAAAAAGTGCACCATCGCGCTCCGCGCGGGTCCATATGCGAACCACTGATATCGCCGCCGGGCAGGCAACAGCGGAGTCTAAGCGTATTCGCCTCGACATGTAAATTGGGATGGGTAGTCGAAGCACGTTGCCTTGCTTGTCATTATCCCCACCGCCGCCACCAAGCTCAATTTATCGTCGACGCCGGTCAAATCAGTTCTTCGATACTGAGACTGCTGCCCGATATCTCGCATTGCAGGCTCACACGCTCTCTGGAGTTATCGTCTCAAACGGCACGATACGTTGGAGAATTGCCGGGCTGTCGCGATGGGTCAGGGAGGCAATCATTGTTGCGACCAATTCGTCAGAGATTCGGTCCATCGGATGACACAAAGCTGCAGTGATTAGGCCTTCCGTCAGTCCCTTACGCGTCTCCGGACCAAGGTCGCGGCAGACCACCTTCACCTTGTCTCTTCTTTCGGGAGCCGCCTCGCGCAGTGCCCTGAGAACCCCCGAAATCCCGCCTCCAATTATGAAGATACCTCTCAGGTCATCGAGTTCGGACAGCAATTGGCTAACGATCCGATGAGCCTCCTCGGGCTCTTCATGAGTTGGCCGGCTATCGTCGATTTGGATGTGAGGCGCATGCTCGCGCATATATGAGCGAAAGCTGGCATCCGAGACGTCCTGGCATTGGTAGCGGTGATTACCGATGAACACTGCAACCCGCCCGGGCGATTGGGCAGTCTGGGCTAAAAACCATGCGGCAGTTCTGCCCAGTTTCCAATTGTCGGTCCCGACGTAGCCGGCGCGATCTGGAGCGCTCTGATCCGTTATATAGGCAACGGTCGGCTTGCCTCTAAGCTTGAGAGAATGAATTGTCTGTCCGATCAGGGGATGATCTCCCGCAATGACAGAGACCGCATCGCATTTTTCTCCCAGGGCATCCAATCTGTTTGCGATGTTCTCGGGACTTAAAACGTCGACAAATTCGACCAGCGCCTCGACTTTCTCACCGGATCTCCGCTGACATGCATTGACGATGCTGGAGCCGAAGAGGCGGTATAGCTCTCGGGTCGACTGCTGCAAAAGAAATCCGAAGCAATATGAGGGGCGGGCATTTCTTTGCCGGTCTTCGATGACGCCCCGACCATAGAAGCCGATTTCCTCCGCAGCCTTTTGAACTCTCTCGATTGTCCTCGGTTTCACAGAGGATGAACCGTTAAGGATCCTGTTCACGGTGGAAATGCTCACCTTGGCGGTACTGGCCAAATCCGCGATCGTAGGGCGTGCCTTCATGACATTATCCAATTCATTTTAGAATGGAATGAAAGATACAAAATATTCATTCCATTGCAATAGCTATTTCGAACAAGCAGTTCATTTGGTACTACTGCCTGGCGTTGCCGAGATCGATCAGAGGAGATGTGATCTCGAGGGCAACTTTCGGGAGGAAATCTAATGAAGTTCTTTAAGGGTGCCCTCAAAGGGGTATTGGCGGCGTCTGTTGTCGCCCTTTGTGCCTCTGCCGCCCTGGCCGCCAATATCGCCGTGGTCGGTGGCAAGACGGATGACGAGTTCTGGAGCCGCATCAAGAAGGGTGTCGATGATGCGAGGCCCGTTCTCGAAAAGAACGGCGGTACGGTAACTTATCTCCAGCTGCAGACCTATGACAATCTCGGTCCGGACGCAGCGCAGCTCGTACGCACCGCGATGAGCCAGGGTGTGAAGGGCATCGTGGTCCCTGACTGGGTGCCGGCGGCAGAGGATGAAGCGATCAAGGCTGCTATTCAGAGCGGGATCAAAATCATCCTCATGAACGCCGGCAATATCGATAAGGCGCGCGAGCTCGGCGCGATCAACTATGTCGGCTCGGACGAATATGTCGCCGGCAAGGCTGGCGGCGAATATATGGGATCAAAAGGCGCAAAGAATGTCATTTGTGTCAATACGCTTCCAGGTGCTGCCAATCAGGAGGCCCGGTGCAAAGGCGTGATCGATGGCATCACCGCTAGGGGTGGCAAGGGCAAGCAGTTGCCGCTGCCGGCCACGAGCTTCGGTGATCAAACGGCAATTGCCGAGGCGGTGAAGGCCACACTCATTCAGGATGACACAATCGATGGCGTCCTCAACGTCGGAGCGACCGACGCGGACGCCGCTGCGAGCGGGATCAATCAAGCAGGCAAGGTGGGGAAAGTCGTCCATGGCACTTTCGATCTGAATGCATCGGGATTGGCGCGCATCAAGGACGGCTCTCAGACCTTCGCGATCGACCAGCAGCCCTATCTCCAAGCCCTGCTCAGCGTAACGCTACTGGCATCCCATCTGGACTTCGGCACCAACCTGCCCACGGCGCCGGTGCTGACGGGTCCGGGTATCGTCGATGTTTCCAATATCGACGCGGTCATGGTCGGCGTCAAACAGGGCGCCCGATAGATCGGGTAGGCTTCGCTCCGGCCCGCGAGAAACTCGCGGATCGGCAATGAGACGTCCCATGCTTCGAAAAGAAGCCTGATTGGGGATACAGCAAATGAACAATCTGTCTGTCGGCAACCTCTTGCGCCGCCCTGAGGCGGGTGCCTTTCTCGGGCTCTTTGGAGTGCTGGCGTTCTTCATCATCTTCGGAAGCGCCAAGTTTCTGGAACCTGCCGGGGCCGCGAGCTGGCTGAACGTCGCTGCCAATCTCGGCATTGTCGCTTTGCCGATCGGACTTTTGATGATCGCCGGCGATCTCGACATTTCAATCGGCGCGATGATCCCCGCCGGTTCGATGACGGTGGCGATCATATCCGGCTATTACGGTTTTCCGATCTGGCTCGGCATGCTCGGGTCGATCGGCATCGGTCTCATCGTCGGTCTGACCAACGGCTATCTCGTGGTGCGCACGGCGGTGCCATCGCTGATCGTAACACTCGGCACGCTCTTTGCGGTCCAGGGACTGATGCTCGGCGTCTCGGTTCTGGTAACCGGAACGACCAGCGTCGCCCTGACCGCCGATCCGTGGGCAAAATTCCTCTTCGGCCAGTTTCTATTCGGGTCTTTCCAGGTGATCATCGTCTGGTGGATCGCGATCACCGCTCTCTTCGTCTTCTTCATCCATTTCTCGCCGTATGGAAATTGGGTCTTCGCGATGGGTGGAGACAGGGGCAGCGCGCGGAATGCCGGCATCCCCACGGCGGGACTGACCATCATCCTGTTCGTGCTCTCTTCCACGAGTGCGTCCTTCGTCGGCATGTGCCAGGCCATCCTCTTCAATTCGGCGCAGGTCTCCGGCGGCATGACCTTCATCTTCAACGCGATCATCTCGGTTGTCGTCGGCGGCGTCCTGTTGACTGGCGGCTTCGGTTCCGTGATCGGGATCTTCTTCGGGACGATCACCTTCGCCGTTGTGAACCAGGGCATCTACTTCACAACCTTCGACCGCAACTGGTCGAGCCTCATCATCGGCGTCATGCTGCTGATCGCGGTGCTTATGAACAACACGTTCCGTCACATGGCGCTGACCTACTCGCCGAAGAAGAAGTGAGGGATCAGGATATGAGAACGCCTATCCTTGAACTCGAAAACGTCAACAAGTCCTTTGGTCCGATCGATGTCCTTCATGACATCACGTTGAAAGTCCATCCGGGGGAGGTCCTTTGTCTTCTTGGAGACAATGGTGCAGGCAAGTCCACTCTCATCAAGACATTTGCCGGCGTCTACAAGCCGACGAGCGGGACCGTGAGGTTCGAAGGCAAGCCGCTGATCTTCAACAACCCGCGCGAGGCCGCCGATATGGGCATCGCGACAGTGCACCAGTTCGGCGGCACGTTCCCGCTGATGAGCATCGGCCGCTCGTTCTTCGTCGGTCGTGAGCCGACCAAGGGCTTCGGCCCGTTCAAGATCTACGACCGCAAAACGGCAAACGACATCGCGGTGAAGGCGGTGCGCGAATTCGGCATTACCCGTATCGACGACGGCGATCGCCTGATCGGCGGACTGTCGGGCGGGGAACGCCAGTCGCTGGCGATTGCCCGGGCGGTCCATTTCGGCGCCAGGGTGCTGATCCTCGACGAGCCAACGGCAGCACTCGGAGTCAAGGAAGCCGCCCACGTGCTTCGCATCGTTCTCGAAGCGCGGCGTCGCGGACTGGCAGTCATCTTCATTACGCACAACGTCATTCACGCGATGACGGTCGGCGATCATTTCGCTGTCCTGATCAAGGGCGAGAAGGCGGCCGACTTCCGCAAGGGCGAAAAGACGAGGGAGGAGATCACCGATCTCATGGCAGGCGGGGAGGCGATGGCCGAACTGGAGGCTGAGATCTCGGCTCATTCATCCGCGAATGACGACCATTCCCCGGCGGTCTGAGCGATCGGCCAAACGAACACCGCCAGACAATCGAAACCGGCTCACCCGCCATCGCGGGTGGGGCTGTCAAGTGCAACCATTTTAGAGGTGATCAATCATGAAAATCGCGCTCGACCCATTTATGCATCGACATCTTTCCCTTGAGGAACTCCCTTCGAAGGTCGCCGAACTTGGCTACGAGTGGATCGAACTCAGCCCCAGGGCGGACTTCCTCGAATGGTTCAAGGCGCCGCGCGTTTTCCCCTCGCGGATCAAGTCCTTCAAGAAGGCGCTCGCGGACGCGAATGTAGGCATTGCCTCTCTCCTGCCGATGTACCGCTGGGCGTCCAACGACGAGGCCGAGCGGCAGGCCGCCGTCAAGCATTGGAAGCGCGCCATCGAAATCTGCGTCGAACTCGGCGTCGATACTATGAATTCCGAATTCGGGCGCGGTCCTCACCCGGATAGAGGCTCCTGCTATTGCTGCCATACCGGATCGATGATCGAAGCCTGCGAGGATGCCTGGTGGCGCTCGATGGACGAACTCGTGGCGGTCCTCGAACGCGAGGGCATCAACATGCACGTCGAACCGCACCCGGAAGACTGGTGCGAAACGCTTCAGCCGGCATTGGATATCATCCGGACCGTGAACTCGAAGAACGTCAAGTTTCTCTATTGCGCGCCGCACACATTCTACTTCGGCGACGACACCAAGGCGATGCTGCGCGAGGCCAAGGACGTGCTCGCCCATGTCCACGTCGGCGACACCTTCAATCATAGGGCGTCCTCCGGACTTCGGTATATCCTCAATCCTCCCGGCACGAACGCCCGCGTGCATCAGCACCTCAACATCGGTCAGGGCGAGGTTCCGTGGGACGATTTTTTCGGCACCCTGGCTGAGGTCGGTTTCGACGGTATCATGACCGCCTGCGTCTTTGCATGGGAGGACAAGGCCGACCACTCCGGCAAGTTCATGCGCTCGGAGATGCAGCGTTTCGTCGACAAGTACTGGGCGGCCAAATGACAGCGGATAGGTCCGTCTGCAGCCAGCGCCCCAGTGAGCCCTCGGCGCGCTGTAGCCGAGGCCGACGCGGCTGTGCCGCCACTTGAAATTCACAGACACTACTCCTGGAAGGACAGAGGATGATCAACGGAGAAAGACAGATCGAGCGCCCCCTGCGCTGGGGCATGGTCGGCGGCGGCCGCACTGGGCAGGTGGGATACAAGCATAGAACCGGCGCTCAGCGGGACGGCACCTATCGGCTGGTCTGCGGAGCCTTCGACCTTGATGCCGAGCGCGGACGCGACTTCGGCATGAGGATCGGCGTCGCGGCGGACCGATGCTATGCCGACTACAAGGAACTGATCGCCCGCGAGGCCGGACGCGAGGACGGCGTCGAGGTCGTTTCGATCGCCACGCCGAACTTCACACACTACGAGATCACCAAGGCCTGCCTTGGAGCCGGTCTCCATGTGATTTGCGAGAAGCCTCTGTTCTTCACCGTCGCGGAATGCGACGAGGTCGCGAAGCTGGCGGAGAAAAACGGCCTGATCGTCGGTGTCACTTACGGCTTTACCGGCCATCCACTAGTTCATCAGATGGCGGCGATGGTCAAGAAGGGCATGCTCGGCGACATCCGGATCGTCGACATGCAATATAGCCATGGCTTCAACGCGGGCGACGACACCGGCGCAGGGGAAGCCCTTAAATGGCGCACCAATCCCAAGACCGCCGGCTCGACCTTCGTGCTTGGCGATATTGGGACGCACCTTTACTACCTCTCCGAAGTCGTGCTGCCGCACATGAAGATCGACAAGCTGCTTTGTGACCGCAAGGCCTTCATCCCGACCCGGGCTCCACTCGAGGACCATGCCACCGTTCTTATGCACTACGACAACGGCGCCCGCGGTCGCCTCTGGGTATCCTCGGTGAATGCGGGGAACATGGGTTCGCAGCGCTACCGCTTCGTCGGCTCCAAGGCGTCGGTCGAATGGTCCGACGCTCAACCCGACCAGCTGATCTACGAAGTGCAGGGCGAGCCGAACCGCACGCTGCATCACGGCATGCCATACCTCGAGGAGGAAAGCCTTGCCGTCGACCGCATGGGCGCGCTGCACACCGAGGGCCTGGGGGATAGCTGGTCGAATATCTACCTCTGGATTGCCCAGGCCATAGATGCCAAACGCCGTGGAGACGAGGCTTTCCTTCAGGGCCATCACTATCCGGGCATCAAGGCCGGCACCGCAGGTGTGCGTTGGCTGGAAAACTGCGTCCGCTCGGCTGACGCGGGCGCCGCTTGGGTCGACTTCCAGTGACCCAGCAGAGGACGTGCCGGACTTCCTCCGTCCTACTCCTAGGCGCGTCCTCACCCTCCTTGTTTTGAAAGACAACACGATGAAACTCTCTATTTGTACTGACGTGATGGGCGACCTCTCCTTCACGGATATGCTCGACAAATGCGTGAAGCTCGGCGTCGAGGGTATCGAGATGACCGGCGGCGGCTGGTCACGCGGTCCGCACTTCCGGGCCGATGAGCTCCTGGCCGACAAGGGTCTGCTCAAATCCAAACTCAAGGAGATCGAGGTCCGCGGCCTGCAAATCGCCGCCCTCAATTGCTCCGCCAATCCCCTCGATCCAGGCGACATGGGCAAGCGCCACCGCAAGGAGATGGAGGACACGATCCGGCTTGCAGGCGAAATCGGTGTGAAGAAGATCGTTACCATGTCCGGTCTGCCGGAGGCCGGTCCCGGCGACATGGTGCCGAACTGGCTCGTCTACACCAAGAGCTGGCCGAACGAGATGCCGGAGCGCGACCGCTACCAGTGGGAAGATCGCGCCTTTCCGCTCTGGCACGATCTTGTGAGGCTTGCAGGCGAAGTCGGCGTCGAGAAATATGCGCTGGAGAATTTCTCGGCGATGCTCGTCTGGAACCCGGAGACCCTGTTCCGCCTGCGCAACGAGGTTGGTTCGACAGTCGGCATGAACCTCGACCCGTCGCATCTGATGTGGATGGGTGCTGATCCGATCGCATCGGCGCGCGCGCTCGGGAGCGCGATCCACCACTGCCACGGCAAGGATACTCGCATCGAACGCGGCCTGGCTGACGTGAATGGCTTGCTTGAGCTGAAGGACGTCACCGACGTCGCCAACCGCACATGGAACTATGTCGCCGTCGGCGCCGGCCATGATCTGCAATGGTGGAAGGAGTTTTTCTCTGTAGTTCGCATGGTCGGCTACGACGACTGGGTCAGCCTCGAGATGGAAGATTTCACCATGTCCACGGATGCAGGCATCCAGTCCTCCATCGACGCACTGCAGGCGACGATCAGCCGCTGATCAATGATCGCGGGTGACACTTCGCCCGCCTTCCTTCCGGTTTGTTTTCGACGAGGCCGGCAATATCCAACCTGATCACGATTACCGATGTGCCGCATTGCTGGGGGGTGGGTGACGTAAACGCCCTCCGATTTGCCAGGTAGGGAAGCAGCTCTGGACGAGTCCACCGCAAACGAAAATTCGCCATCCCGTATGGGCATTTTCCGTTGCAAGAGTGTCAACGGCCGGAGATTGATCCATCGGGAGGGGCCGAGAACATCTCGGACAGCAGAGGGCTTCGCGACCTTAGCTTGGACCATCAGGTTCTCGTAGGCGATGGAATTGGAAATGGCGGACACCGGCTCGGCGCAGCGCCGATGCCGGGGAGGGTCGCTTCTAGAAAGGATGTTGGCAAGCTTGTAGGCTTCTGATAAGTTACATGTAACCAAAAATGATGGAGAAATACGTGGCCCTTATATCAAAGCGCATTCCCTCGCGCGTGAAGGTCGGAGAGCATCGCGCCCGATTGCGTGCCCAAGGTTTGCGTCCGATCCAGATCTGGGTTCCGGACGTGCGTGCACCATCGTTCAAGGCCGAGGCCCACCGCCAGTCGCTTGCCGTTGTGGCAAGCGTGCATGCCGACCAGGATCAGGCATTTGTCGATGCTGTGTCTGATTGGGGTGATGGGTGAGGCGCGGCGATATCTGGACGGTCGCGGGTGGCAAAGATCATGCGGGCAAGCCGCGCCCCGTCGTGATCGTGCAGGACGACAGTTTCGACGCCACGGATTCGATCACTATTTGCGCCTTCACATCAGACGAGACGGAGGCGCCGTTGTTCCGGCTTGTTGTCAAGCCGAATGACCGCAACGGTCTGCGCACGGCATCCCGGCTGATGGTGGATAAGATCACAACCGTTCCGAAATCGAAGATCGGCGGGCAGGTCGGACGGCTTGACGATGAGGACATCGTGCGCCTCAATCAGGCGATGCTGGTCTTTCTCGGGATGGCAGTGTCGCCAAGAACAAAAGGAGAAGTTTGAGCGTCAGAGTGTGAAAAAGTGCAAAGATGACCCCGTCGAGAGAGCCCATATACAGAGGCATTTGCTAAGGATCTGGAAGTGCACTTCCTCCAGTGAGGAAAGATGGCTCTGCCTTTTTCCCCAACAAGGGCAAAAACTGTCTCCCCATTCTTCGTTATGCAAATGCGTGTCCTTGAGAACGAACGCGTCACTGGGCAAAGGGTGAACTGGGGGCATCGTCGAACGAACTATCCTCTGTCTTCACATGCGCACGACTACCTTTCCACCGGCCTCGTCCGTCTCCATCAGCCTGTGCGCTGCCTGGATATCTTCGAAACGAAACACGCGGGCAGGCTTTGCCTGATAGAGTCCTCGGGCCGCATTGTCGGCGATTTGCTGGAACGGAATCTCGCTGAGTGGATAATCCTGGGTGCCGAAGACGAGCGCGCTGGCGAATGCGCTGAGGTGGGCGCCGCTCGGCATTTGGAAGACAGGATCAAACTGGGGCAACGGCGCGCCGCCGCCAAGAAACCCTGCCAGGCAAACGCGACCGCCCCGCCGAACCGCCGCCAGAGAATCGAACACGGTCGTGGTGCCGATAAGGTCCAGCACCGCATCGACGCCAGTCGGCGCGATATCAAGCAACTTCGCCGCCAATTCGTTGCCGCCAACTATGACATGCGCCGCGCCGAGCCGGTACAGCATATCAGCGCGATCCCTTCGGCGCGTGGTGGCGACCGTTCTCACTCCCAAACCTCTTGCGATGTTCAAGGCCGCCTGGCCAAGCGCAGAAGTCGCCCCTCGGATCACCAGCGTCTGGCCGGGAGCCAGTTGGAGATTTCCAACCAGGCATGTCCAAGCAGTGGCGTAGGATTCAGGAAGAGCCGCAAGCTCTTCCCAAGGCAGGTCTGTGTCGATGGCGACAACGTTTTCCCGAGGCACGCTCACGAACTCCGCGTAGGAGCCGTTGCGGGTGCGGCCCATCCCGCCCATAAGCGCAATGACCTTTTGCCCCGCCGCAAAGCCTCCCTCGAGATCGGCCTCGACGATGCCGGCACACTCGATGCCGCTAATCTCCGCCACCTTACCCCAGGCACCGCTTCGAAAGTAAAGCTCCGCCCGGTTCAAGCCAAAGGCCTTGACCGCGATCAGAATTTCGCCTGATCGTGGATCGGGTCTCGGGCGTTCCGAGAGACTAAGAACTTCGGCGCCGCCGGGGCGGCTTATGATAATGGCGCGCATGTGTGTGCTCCTTTTTCCTCTCAGAAGACATACAAGCGCCCGGCAAAAAGTATTTTACAAAGTTTCTCCAAACATTGTAGACTTTATCGCCATGAATGGTCTCACGCTCGCCCAACTCCGCTCGATCGACGCCGTCGTCTCCGAGGGATCGCTGCAAGCTGCCGCGCTGCGGCTCGGCCGCACGCACCCAACTCTGCATACGGCCATCATCAACGTCGAACGCCAGATCGGCTTCCCCCTGTTTGATCGAACTGGGTATCGCATGGTCCTTACGCCCGCCGGAGAGGCGTTCCTGGCGCGTGCCAGACGCGTGCTCACCGAAATGGCGGACCTTCAGGTCTATGCCGCCCAGCTCGCCGCCGGTGAGGAAAGCGAGTTGCGAGTCGTGATCGGTGATCTATCGCCGCTTCCCGAAATGCTCCAACTCCTGCGTGGTTTCTTCGATGGTCGGCCGGCCACTCGATTGCATCTTCAGTTCGCGGCGATTTCCGGGCCATGGGAATTGCTGTTGGAGGATCGTACAGACCTCATTCTGCATCACGTCGATCAGAGTGATCCGCGCTTTGAAACGATCAGCCTTCGTCCTGTTCGCCTGATTCCAGTCGCTGCCCCGAACTTTCTGCCCTTTTCGACAGAGGAGGCGTCGCCGGAACGAATGCGGGACCTGGTTCAATGTGTCATTCGGGACAGCGCGCAAAATTTGCCCGAGAGAAGCTACTATGTCATCGAAGGTGCGCGGACTTGCACGGTCAGTGATCAGCTCATGAAGAAGGAAGTGATCCTGCAAAGCCTTGGCTGGGGCCACATGCCGGATTTTCTTGTCGATGCCGAATTGCGGGAAGGCCGTTTGATTTCTCTGGCCAACGGCTATTTCGGCGGCGGCGTGATTGAGCTGGTCGCCGCCCGGCGGTCCGGCCGGGCACATGGGCCAGCAGCGTCGGCACTCTGGCGTCTGCTGCAGGCGAGCGCTGCGTCGACGTTAAGTGGCAAACCGTGACGATAGTACTGATCGACATTAGCTGGTGTATAGCATAGCAGATGATGTCAGCAGACCTTGCCTCATGCCGCCAGTGGTTCGTCATATCGCATCAGCCGCCCGGCGTTCGCCAGCACCAACAGTGTGCTGAAATTATGCAGGAGCGCGGCGACAACGGCCCCCGCCGCTCCGAGAAAACCGAAGCCCGCCAATACGACGATCGCCACTGTCCAGCCGAGGCCAGTGATAACGTTGGTTTTCAGCGTCCGGCGACAGAGCCTGCTGAGCCGGATGCATGTGCCGAGCCGTCGCAGATCGCTGCCGATCAGGATGATGTCCGAGGAGGCAAGCGCAATATCGGCGCCGCCCGCGCCTAAGGCAATCCCGACGGCACCGGCCTTGAGGGCGAGCGAGTCGTTGATCCCGTCGCCGACGACAAGAGGTTTGAAGCCGCTTTTCGTCTCGCTTAGCACGCGCTTCAGCTTGTCTGCGGGCAAGGCCTCAGCCGCGATGTCGGTTATGCCGATCTCGCGCGCGAGGGTATGTGCGACCGATTGGCGGTCGCCGGTGAGTAGAAGCTGTCGATGGAGCCCGAGCGCCCGCAACTCCGTCATCGCAGCCGCTGCTTCGGGCTTGATCGTGTCCGACAGGAGAAGCCAGGCGACAAAATTTCCGCCGATCGACATGCCCGCGAGCGGACCGTCATGCACGGGAACCGGGGGAACGACGACGGACAGGCGTTCAAACAATTGGGGACGTCCAAGGGCCACTTCACCCATTGCCGTGCTCGCAACGACGCCCAAACCTTGAAATTCCCGAACGCTCGTCAGGGGGTGATAAGCATCATGGGCGACGAGCAAGGCCAGCGCTCGGCTCACCGGATGACTGCTGGCAGCGCCCAGAGAGGCGGCCAAGGCCCGAACGATCTCTCGATCCGTATTGGCGGTAAGCCTGATGTCCTTCAGCCGAAGCCGGCCGAAGGTGAGGGTGCCGGTCTTGTCGATGACCAAGGAGGTCAGGTCTGCCAGCTCTTCGAGAAATGCCGAGCTACGGATGAGGATGCCGTGGCGCGCGGCGACTGCGATACCGGCAATCGCCGTTGCCGGCGCGGACAGGACCAGGGCGCAAGGGCAGGCAGCAACCAGGATCGCAAGCATGATCTGGTCATTGTAGGTGAGGAACCAGGCGATGGCCGCTATCGTCAACACGAATGCCAGATATTGCTGGGCGTAACGCTCCAAGAAACGGGTAATAGGCGGCTTTGAACTTTCCGCGCGCTGCATCAGCGCGATGACTTTTCCAAGCGTCGAATCCTCACCTGCTCGGGTCACCTCGATCTCAAGACGACCGTCCAGGTTAATCGCGCCACCGAAGACGTCCATCCCCGCGGAGACTTCGAGAGGCACGGATTCGCCGGTGATTGGCGCGGTGTCGAGGCTTGCCTGTCCCTCCCTGACGCGACCATCGGCGGGAATGCGGTCTCCCGCTCTTACCTCCACCAAATCGCCGGGCTTTAGAGATACATTGTCGACTTCACGCGTCCGGCCGTCCGGTGTGATCAGCCGCGCGTGGCTGCGGGTCAGACGTGCCAGCGCCTCCATCGCTTCTTTTGATCCGATGACGCTGCGCTCCTCCAGCACATGGCCAAATATCATGATGATCGGCAGAAGTGCGGCGGTCAGCAGATCGCCCGTCGCCCAGGCAGCCAGCATCGCCAGGGCGATCAACTGATCGGTGATGCCGTGCAGGCTTGGATGGCGCAGACTATGCCAACCGGACCGTACGACCGGAACTGCGACGATCAGCGAGGCAGCCGCCAGCAGAAGCTGGCTGACGCCCTCTTCGTCAGGCGCAAGCCAGCGCCAGCCGATGCCGAGCGCGAGCAAGCTCAAGGCGATCATGGCGAGTGTGAGCTGAACGGCCGCCGCCTGCTTTTCGTTGGCGGTCAGCAGGCCGGCGCTGAGCATATGGCCATGATGGTGCGCGTGGCCGTGGGAGCCGTGCGAATGATCGGTCGCGACACTCATTTGTCGGCTCCCTGCAGAATGAGCCGTGCGTCGTCCCGGGGATCGACCGTGACCACCGAGCCTGCCTGCGACAGGATTTTGCCAACGCGATCCCGATAGAGGCGCCAGAGAAGACCGGGGTCGCTATCGGACCCTTGCGCGTTGGCAAAACCGGTGACGGTGGCCGTGTCGGCACGCGCCTTTGACAGCCGTTCGCTGGATTGCGCTTCCGCCACCTGCACGATCCGGTCGGCTTCCTGATCGGCGGCCTGCTTGTCCTTTTCCGCGTCGTTTTGCGCTGACGCAATGGCCTGCTCCGCCTGCTGGCTCGCCGTGAGCACCCCGTCGAATGCGCTAACGGCCGGCGTCGGGAGCGCGGATTGAACATCGGCGCGGTCGATCTCGATCCCGAGACCTGTGCCCTTCGCTTTCAGGGAGTTTAGACTGCTATTGATGCTGCTCACCAGGTCGGCGCGCAAACGCTCGCGACGCTCGGCGATATCGCTGCCGGCGGAGACCAGCTCCGGGCGTGCGACCAGAACGCTGTCCAGATCGCGTGAGGCGCAGATCACAACGGCGCTTCGGGTCACGAGGCGGTCCAGTGCCGGAAGGACGTGCTCCTCTTGCAGGACGTAGGTGAAGGGGTCGGTCACCCGATAGAAGACGCGGATGTCGAGCTGAACGACACTCGCGTCGGCGGTCAGCAGGTATCCCGATCCCGCCAGGGTATCGCTTTCCATTGAAGCGTCGGCCTCGCCGCCCTGAGCCGGAGGCGAGCGAAGCAATCCGTTGATCCGGCGTTCCAAGACCGTTGCGGCGTTGGGCAGAAGCAAAACCTTTTCGAAAGGCGCGGGCAGGGCCCATAGCAGGCCAGATTCCTGTACCCTATCCAAGGCGCCCAGGCGCAGGACAACGGCCCGGCTTTGCGGTGCGATCTCCCTGATATTGGATGTCGCCCAGCCGACGGCCGCCAGCACCACGATGGTGGACAGCAGCACGGAAACCAGACGAACAGCCTGATGTTGCGCCGCCGAATTCCTATCCCCGACCGCATTCATCTCTAACGTGCTCCGCCTGCCGATGCGGCGCTGGGTGGACCATCGATCAAAGCCCGGAACGGCGCGGCATCGGTGCGTAGGACAAGGCGCGTGTTGGAATTGACGATCGTGCCGAGCGTGTCGAGCGAGCGAAGCAGTTCGTAAAGCTCCGGCGCGCTCTTATAGGCAGTTCCATAAATCTGCGCCGCTTCGACGCGAGATTTGGCCTCTATATCGGCAGCCTTCACGGTCGCGTCCGCCCGCAGGACTCTCGCGTCGCGTTCGGCTGCGGAGCGAATTTCCGCGGCCTGACGCTTGCCGACCGCCGCTCGCTCGGTGGCGATGGTCTCACGCTCGGCCCGCATGCGGTCGACGGTGGCGTTTAGCGTCACCGACGGTAACGTCAGGCGCTCGATACCGACATCGACAACCCGCAAGCCATAAGTGTCGAACAATTGCTGCGCGATCTGGGCCTTGAGCTGTGCTTCCAACGCATCGATCCGAAGCTTGCTCGGATCGGGATTGATCAGCGACGACAGGTCGAAATTGCTGGCTGTGGTTTCAAGCGATGACCCGAGGAACGTGCGGATTTGCACTGCCGCCTGATCCGGCTGGTTCTGAACCGACCGCACGAAGCGCTTGATGGCATCCGGATCGGAGGGAACCTGCCAGATCGCATAGGCCTGCGCGATGATCCGCAGCCCATCCTTGGTCCCGACATCCTGCAGGCCGCTGGACGTTGATTTGGCGCGCAGATCGACGTCGATGGTCTTTTCCAGGGGAATGGGAAGCCGGAAGGCGAGACCCGGATCGATCAGAACGCGAGCGGGATTGCCAAACCTGGTGATGACGGTCGCGGCTCCCGATCTCACCTGGACGAGGCAGGCGGCAACCAGAATGATGGCGACGACGATCATCGCGACGATCAGGCGGGACCACCGAAAGGGCATCGTCTCGTTGTGATCATCGCCGTGAGAATGATGATGATCGTGACCGTGATGGTCCGAGTCCGGATGGGCGTGCGCGTCAGTCATCGGTCGGTTTCTTCGCTTTGGTATGGAGTGTTAGGCTCGGCATTTGTTTTGGGATCGACCGGTAGCATCATGCTCCGGAGATCGAGGGTCGGAGTGATGCTCCCGCCGATGCGGTGATCGATGACAAGAGCCTTTGAATGGGATAATCCCATCGCTAGTTGATTGAAGTATTCCTCTGTCAGAAATGCCTGTCCCGCCTCGTGGAAGGCCGATTGCTCGGCCTGGAAGCGCAGCTTTGCGACCTCCGAAGCCGCAATGCCTTCCCTTGCCTTCGCGATCGCATCGTCCTGTCGGAGGCTGGCATTCAATTGCGCCTCGTTCGTCTGTTCGGCTGCGGCTCCCCGCTCGCGCGCAACCAGTGCCTCGGCGCTGATCTCTGCCGCCTGGACACCGTGAAATGCATTGGCTGCGCCGGCGGGTGGGTGGATGGCCTCGATGACCACCGCCAGGATTTCGACACCGCTGTTCAACTCATCCATGCTCTTCTGAACTGTTGAGGCAATATCGCCTGCCAGTGACAACCGGCCCTCGCTCAAGACATCGCTGAGCGTTCTTCTGGCAAAATCATGCACCAATACCCGGTTCGCTGTGCTTTCGATCAAGGCCGGCAGATCGGCGACCCGATAGGCGGCCTTCATTGCCGCCTGGTCCGAAAGACCGATACGGTAGACGAAGCGGACGTCCATGTTGACGATCTGAAAGCTTTGCTCGCCGCCGGTGCCGCTGGCGATGACCTGCGATTTCTCGCTGATGTGCGAGGCATCCCATAGCCGGTTCGCACTTTCCGGCGCTAGTCCTTCGGCATCGGCCAGCGGCTCGCCATTGCCGTTCGTGCTGACGGAGGTTGCCAGCTCGTGCACGCTGCCGTTCTCGATGGCAATGACACGGCCGAACGGCCACGGAAGACCGATGTGAAGGCCGGAATGCAGAATGTCCTCAGCCTTGCCGAACCGCTCATAAACGCCACGGCCGGTCATCGGAATTTCGCGCACGCCGCTCAACAGCCAACCCAGAAGGAGTGTTCCAAGAATGATGGCCGGAGCGGTCTTTCGAATGAACGAGAAAGCCCAAATCTGCCGAAGGTCGATGCCGTGTTTGGTTCGCAATTCAGATTGGATGCCGACCAAAAGCTGAGGCGGCCACTGAAGCGTGCCGGCGACAAGGCTGGTGGCGATCAATGTCGGCTCGCGGCTGTCGTTTTGCGGGCGGAACATGGAGGCGATCGCGCGGAACAGGAACTCAAGCCCGACGAGTGCGACAAAGCCTCCCAACGCCGCCAGGAGTTTGATGGGCAGTCCCGATCCGCGCGCGCTCAGGAACAGGCAGAAGCAAGACAGGACGAGCACGAAAATGGGCACGCGCGCCAATTGCGAAATTGCTCTTGCCTCGGGCCACTCCGCTGCATCGGTCGCAGCGAGTCGTCTTTCCGTCACAAGCAGAAGAAAGGCGAAAGCCAGACAGGCCGCAATGACGACGAGGAACGGCGTTCCGATCGCAGCGCTATCCGCCTTCAATGTCCAGCCGGTGTAGACGATCAAGCATGCGAACATGGATAGACCGGCGACCCGGAGCGGGCTGGCTCCGATCCGCAACAGGAGTGATCGCCCCGCGAAGAAAGCGCTTCCCGTCCATCGCTCGATCAGATCGGGCCCTTCCGTCTCCCGCTGCGACCACGGCGACGTCACGAAAGCAATGAGCCATTGCGCGGGTTTCCCGAGCCGCATACCGGCGAGACCGGCTTTCTTTCGACGCCACTCTGCAACGTCGTAGGCAGATCGAAGCCCGGTGCCAAACAGGATAAGTGCAGCGGCGTTATTGCAAAAGAAAGCCACCCAAATTGGGTTAAGGCTGAACGTATTTGCAATCAGAGCACAGAGCAAAAGCAGGGCCGCAAAGATTGAAACGCTGAAACCCTGGTTTGCAATATCATGCGCTTGAACCGCGGCAAGTTGGAAGTCTGCTCGGTTTTTGATCTCAGGAAGCTGCTGCGCGTCGTCGGAACTAGTTTTCGGCATTCCCATACTTTATGCGCTCTTCCGCGCCGCATTGAAGAAAGGTTTTCTATCTATTTCGCCAGCACCGCAGTCATTTGGGTGTAGGGATACGTTATTACGTATCGTACCCTTATCTGCAAGGCTTCGCCTTGAAAAAGGAAAGTCGGCTGATCGGCATCACTTGCGCCGTGTAGCCCCCCGGAAACAAACATAGTTTAGCCTACGACGGGCTTGGCCGACGGCGCCCGTTGTCTGGACAGAGCTGACCTTATGCCACGCGCCGGGTATCGGATCTTCGCAACGCGGCGGCGCGGGTTCTTAAATCCCTGACCCGTCGAGCTGCTGGGTGTCGTCGCCTTCCCAGGGTGAGGGCATCGAGGTGCGATTGAGATTAGCCGAGGGCATCGGCATCCAGCACTTCAGCTCCGGCTCGGCATATTCGATGACGCGGCCGGGCGAGGAATCAGAGGCGCGCCAGCCTTCTACGCCGAACTGATCGCCATTCGACCAGTAGGCGAGGTCGACTTCTGCCGGCCCCTGTTCGGACGGGCGGACCGTGACGAGGATCCGACTGCCGTCTTTCGGCGCGCTTGCCATGTGGCGCCAGCGGTCTGGCTCGTCCATCATTTTTCCTCCTGCCTTGCTGCGGGTTGAAGTGTCGCCTCACCATCGAAAGCGGTCAACCCAAACTTTCCACAACCCATCCTCTATTGGTCGTACTTCGTTTAGAACAGTTGCAGGAACGCAAGAAGCATGCCGAACCCGGACGCATTGCTTCGTCCGCCGGCCTCCAACAGGGCTAGCCGGGGCGGGCGTTTCGAACACGGTGCCGCCAAAAGGCAACCGCCGTCCGCGGCGCTCCGACCGTCACATAGACCGTCGCCCCTCGCGCGGAGGTTCCTTCTCACATCGTTGCGACCCGCCAGACATCGTTTCGCCTTTCAGCTATTTGGCGTTTGTCGTTCCGACCACCGTGTTCTAATATGATGAAAGACATGCGGACACTCCGCCACGGTTGACGGCGACGCCCCGTTCAATCCGCCATAGCGAGCGTCAGGGATATGACCTTATGCTCATCCGCTATGGGTACGACATTACCGTAACTTGCGCACAACCGACACCGATGCTGACCATGCTGACGCCGCGTCCCGAGCGCTCGGCTGATGTTCGATCGCCGGATGTTGTTGTGACAAGCCCTGAGATAGCAACCACCACCTATCTGGATTTGTTCGGCAATGTCTGCCGCCGCTTCATCGCGCCGACGGGCGACCTGCAGATATGGGGGGACGGAACCCTTGAAGACAGCGGTACCCATGATCCTGCTTTTTGGGATGCGCAGGAGATCGCAGTCGGTGAGCTGCCGGACGATTGCCTCATCTACCTGATGGGAAGCCGTTATTGTGAGACCGACCGTTTGAGCCAGATCGCATGGGACAGGTTCGGCAACGTCGCGCCGGGATGGGGCAGGGTGCAGGCGATATGCGATTTCGTTCACCAACACATCATCTTCGGCTATCAGAACGCCCGCTCGACGCGGACGGCGCTGGAAGCCTACGAAGAGCGTATCGGCGTCTGCCGCGATTATGCTCATCTGGCCATTGCCTTCTGCCGCTGCATGAATATTCCGGCACGCTATATCAACGGTCACTTGGGCGATATTGGCGTGCCGATCCTCGACCCAATGGATTTTAGCGCCTGGATCGAAGTTTTTCTTGGCGGTCGATGGATGACGTTCGATCCGCGCAATAACGTGCCGCGCATCGGTCGCATCGTGGTCGCCCGAGGTCGGGACGCAGCTGACGTCCCGCTCATAGTTTCCTTCGGTCCACACGTCTTGAAGTCTTTCCGGGTCTGGACCTATGACGTCACCGATGCACAACCTCCGGCCACCCAGTAGCAATGGCTGGGCGCGACGGCAGCCCGGTTCCGAGAGCTCGCCGTTTTGTGCATCGTGTAAAGTTTGGTCCCGTTGTAACGAATACTGCCGCGCCGTCGGGTCGGGCACGCACCGCTGACAGCATCGGCGGCTTCTATACTGATGCCGCAGCAGCAGGGAGCTTTCCGCGCCGGCTATTCGGATCCGCCGATTACCCGGCGGGTGAAAGCGGCTGTATCGTCGGCGACGTCAAACAAGGCGGGCATGCTGATGGAGTCTAAATGCAAGAGCGAGTTTCAGACTTTAGCGGCGCACGTTTTGCCGGCAGCTCTGAAATCGCATCGGGTGTGAGCAGAGCATGTTCGAGACGCTGAATCTGGCAGTGGGCCGTTCGGATTTGTGCTGACTACGCCGCCTCGGATACAAGATGGTAAGGTCGGACTAGGTAATCGGAAGGGATGCCCCATTCCTTGTTCAGCTTGTGGATCATATCCACAGTGAGGGCGCGCTTCCGGTTCAAAATCTCGGAAGCGCGCGACTTGGAGCCGAAGAGTTTAGCTAGATCGGATTGCTTTCGCCCGCTCATCTTCATGTGGGCCTTGATCAGCTCGACGGGCTCCGGGGCTTCGATCGAATAGTGACGATTCTCGTAGGCCTCGATAAGAGCGGAAAGGATATCGAAGCGATCTGCATCCTGCGTACCCAAGGCGGGAGGGTTATCGAAATACCGCTCAACCTCGCCAGTAGCCCAGGCAAGGTCTCCATCGTTCCTGATGGCGCGGATGTTGTCCATTACACTGTCTCCGGGATGATATGATAATTCGTATGGGTACCGACGAATTTGACCAGCACCCGTTGACATGGATGGGCGATGTGGACGATCAGGCGATACTTGTCGCCTGAGAAATCGAAGATGATGCGATTATCGCTGACGAAATCGACGTTCGCTCCAAACATCTTTTTGACATCCGCAGGGCCGCTCCGGGCCGCTTTACCGGCAATCGCATACCAAGTCTTCAATGGGGTTTTGGCTGGGGATGGATTTCCCAGAACTTCCTCAATGTCGACTTGGCGATGATCTGCATAGGGATTGTGTAACATATTCCCATCTTGGGAACAAGAAAGATTTCCCAAATTGGGAATGCTGGCCGTGTCGGCAGTCGCGATGTCAGACGGTTCCCTAAAGTCATGGAATGCTATCTGACGACGGGAGAACGCGATGCTGTCCTTCGCATCGTCACTGCCGATCTTGATAGCTATCGGCGATTTCGGGCCGACCACCGACATGGATCCCGAACGTGTCGAACCTCAAGGCCGATGTTTCGATGGGAACGTTGAAACTATGTTGCGAACCCCATATGGATTACTTCACCAACGAAGGTTGGTTCACCGTGACCGAAGCCGAAGCGATCGAGATGGCAATCGACCGGCATGGCGAAGATGGAATCACATCTGTCGCCTATTGTGCGCTTGAGACGTGGGATGATCATGGTAACCGCGAATGCCATTTTTAGTTTGATCTGTTTCTCAAACTGATAAAGGGGGAGCATGTCGGCTGTGCCTAGAGATCACTGGCCCGCCGTCGTTCTTGTTCGCCCGACACTTCACGGACATCATTTATCGATACATCTTCTGCATTTTTCTGATGACAGCATGTATCAGCCATCGACGAAGGCGCGCACGCATGATTTCGAACGGCAGGATACTCTGCCGCAGGCTCGGAATTTCAGATGCGACGTTTCGGGCGCACGGTATCAACCAATTTCCTCAAAGGAGCCGTCAATCGCCATGATTTGCTATTCCGCAGATTGCCAAGCCGACCAAGAATAATTGCGTTTTCCTCTTCGTATTTTTTGGCTGTCTCCAACTCAATTTCGAGGCGCTTCGCCTCAGCTTCGATGGTGTTGCATCGCGCGGAGAGCCTCGCAACATCGTTGGAAAGCCTCGCGACATCTTCCGCTGCGGTCTGTCTTTCCTGTCTCACCCGCGTGAGCTCGCGGCGCAAGGCGATGAGATCGATATCGGATGTCGTGGGATAGCGATGGATCGATTGGCCGGCAGCCTCTCCGGCTTGGTTCGGCTCGGCACCGCCAAGTTCGGACCCGACCCGAACCAAGGACATGGATGCGACTTGATCATGGGCCGATTTTGCCGCTTCGGCGGTAATCGTAGCGGGAAGTATTGGCTTTAAGGTCTCGTAAAGATAAGACCAATCCTCGACCATGCGCGGAAAGACCGGGAATATCAGCGGGATGCCCGCCCTGGCGGCGCCATGCACCAGTCGATGAAAACCAATCGCGAGCAGCCGCGCTTGGTCGAGGGGATTCAACGAGTAGATGATCCCGCCGGGGGTATAGGCGAAAACCTCCCATGTGGCATCGAGTCGGTCCGCCATCCAACCAACGGTCTGGTGCAGGTGTCGGTGCTCTAGAATGCTTCTGCTCGAAGCCGCCTCGATCAGGTCCCGCATCGGAATGATGATGGCGTCGAAAGAAAACCGATTGCTTGCCAGGATTTCGTCGATGTATTCGCCAGACCAAGGCGATTTCAGGACATATGGCAGATTTTCGTTCGGCTCCACGAGGGGTAGGCGTTCGAGGCCGGCATTGGCGTTTTCCTCCCAAGCTTGCGACTTGTCATCAGGTTTGAAGCCCGTGTCCAGACCCAAGGCGGAAAGATATCGTACAAGAAAGCTCGTACCCGCTCGGCCGGTGCCAGCAATGAGGAGATGGTGCGTTGGTACAGGACCTTCAACGGTCTCGTTGGTATCTTGCATGATCAGACTAGCTCAATGTTCCGGTAAACCGGAATTGCGGAGGTGCCGTCGGATCCCATGAGGACAACGCGAACATTCCGCGTCGGGTACATGAAACCGGTAACGATGCCCCCCCACTTGAGCATCATCGTGATCGAGTCAGTCTAGACGGCTTGCCCGTTGAAATCCATCCTCAAACAAGAAACTAAGTTCGTAATTGATATCTTCTTAATTTTGCGCTGTTATGAACCCCACGTCATTCAACCCGGGCGACCTGCGCTAGCAAACATGTCCCGCTGGCCGTGGAAAATATCGTGCTTGCAAAAGGTCGAGTTTTCTTAAGTTATTCAGTCACCAGAATATGGAATTGGTCGGACAACGAGCGAAGGCTGCTGCGGGCCTGTTTTCCTCGAATATGACAAGCCCACATTCATGAAGGGCTTCTCGAATATTTGGTAGCTAACGAAGGCGAATGGAACCAGCGCGAGGAAGCAAAGCAAGGCCCAGACCTGTCCAATGTAGTAGTAAGAGATATTCATGATGTGTCGTTGGACGAAGTCTGCCATGAAGAATACGACGTAGAAGTGCCAGAGATATATCGAGTAGGAATATTTGCCGATCTTTGCGATGAATCGCGACGGCAATCCGCGGGAATGTTGGAATGAGCCGTCGTAGTAGGCAATGAGCGCGCTAAAGAAAGCGCCTTCAATCGTAGGGAGAATAATCCAGATAGGAGAGGGCGAGGGGTATTGCGGCATTCGGTAGAAGCCGCCCATCCGGTCAAATAGATAATAAAATACGCAAAACACGGTCCCTAGTACCAGAGCAACGACGTGTTTCCTGATGATCATAGAACGGTAGTGGTAGGCCAAAATTCCAAATACAAATTGGTCTAGGCGGCCAACGAGCGTCCAGTAGGCGGGCCAGTAAACCGTACCGTTCCTAATGAATAAGAACGTTCGTAAGGCGACTGCCAGGAATATCGCCGCGAAGAGCAGCGCTGGCGATTTCCGGCAGAGAAACAGCAGAAGCGGAAGTAGAAGATAGAAGTGGAATTCCACCGTGAGGGACCATGCACCGTTGGGTAGTGTCGGTTCGATCAGACCGGTCGCAAGGCTTCTTAAATAGCCAACGAGGTCAGCTCCAACGACATACTCCCGCACGCCCTCCACTACCAACATCGCAAAAAGTAGCGGTAGGAGCCGGGTTGCTCGACGTGACAGGAATGCAAGGTAGTTTACCGATCTCCCGTCAAGAATTTTCGCGAAAAGATATCCGCTTAGCGTCATGAAAAGAGCGACGCCCGTATGCCCCTCATCCAGCAGAGCAAGCGGGAAAATCGATGGCGCACCTTCAAAAGGCACTGGATATCCATTCGCGTAATGCAGGAAATGCCAGCTGAAAACCATGAATGCCGCAAGTGCGCGAATATGATCGAGACCTAGGTCCCTCGTACGGTTTTTGGTTTCGGTCATCGCTCGAAATGTGTCAGATGAGAATATTTGTTGGGGCTATACCAATCGAGAGAGTATTTCAATCCTTGCTCGATGAGGCCTGGACTGTTCAAATTGGCTACAGTGACCATTATAGGGCAGCTGATCTTAATACCCCCCCGGCTGGGGATGGGTTGCCAGCCTCAGGTCTCGTAGGCCGCGATTGCCGTCGCGGTTGCCGGTTGCGGCGACCGCAGTGAAGATGCGCTCAGCATCGTCATACATTTTGAGATTGAGGTAGCAGTATCCGCGCAGCACCATCAGGTCCACACGCTCCTGCTGAAGCTGCGAGCGCTGGTCGAGATAGAGGAGGGCCTCATGGTACCGCTTGCCCGAAAAGGCCGAGAGCGCGCGATCGGAGAGAATGGCCACCTGTAATTCAGCGGCGCGCTGGTGGTTCATGGGGGCTTTGGTCGCCGCGACGGCGGCGTTGTTGGCAAGCCCGGCTCGCAGATAGGCGAGGCTTTGCCCATAGGCGGCCTCCTCGCGCGACTTTGGATCGGTGTTGTTCAGCGCGACGCCAAAGGCTTCCACGGCTTCCATCGGTCGATTGAGGTTCATCAGGCACCAGCCGCGCGATAGCGCGTTTGCCGGTGTCAGCAGTTCGGCACTGATCGTGGTTGTACAGCCGGCCGGACTGCGTGCGCCGCGCACGACCGTCCTGGTGCGGCCTTCCGCTTGATTGTATTCGACTGGTGGCGCGCGGCGAACGGGCGCTGCGGGCTCCGCGGCGGCCTGCGCGTTGACGGGCGGTTGCGTGATGGGGGCCAGAGGCGTTGCTTGGGGAGCCGCCAGAGGCGCGCTTTGGAGCGATCCCTGCGGCACGATCTGCGGTGTTAGCTGGACTGTCTGGTTCGGAGAGGGCAGTGGTGCCGAGGTCGGCGTGCGCGTCGCCGGCTCGCCGAGAACGGCGATACGCTGCGAACGGCCTGCCCAGAGCCGCTGGACTTCGGCGACACCTTGCCGGTCGTTCAGCTGATTGCGGGTGATGGCCAGTCCATAAGCGGATGGTTCGTCATCCGGCTTCCAGCGAAGCGCCGTCTCGAACCAGCGCGCCGCAGCCTGCGGCTGGTTCAGCGAACGCGCATACCATCCGAATTGTTGCGCCGTTGGAACGTATTTTTGCTTCACTACTTCGCCGGCCATTCGTCCAAGGACGTCCTCGCTGAGATTGGCGGGTGGCTGCAAGGCCATCAGATTGGCGGTGGCGGCAAGATAGGTTGCCATCGCGTCCTTGGATTCGTTGCGCCATTTGTACATCGCCTCTTCGGCCTCTTGCGGCTTGTGGTCGGCGATCAGCACCAATGCCAGGCCCTGCGAGATTGCTGCGGAATCTTCCTTGGCGTGCGCGGCCTCGAACCACTGCTCCGCGTCGCTGTAATTGCTGCGGCGCAGATAATACCAGCCGAGAAGCGAATCATCGGATGCCAGCCCCTGGCTGCGGGCGACGCGTTCGACCTGCGAGAGATAGTCCTGAGAGACGGTCAGTTTCGGATCGTCATTGCCCTGCGCCACGAAACGGCGTGCAAGGTCGGTCCTTATGCTGTCGAATTCCCGCCCGCCATTGCCGTCGGGTTTCTCGAGGGCCAGCAGGTCCTGCATGGGCTGATAAGACAGCAGTGCCGCGGCTTTCTGGATAGTCGCAAGCCTTTCCTGCGGATTGGTGCAGCTCTTCAGCATATAGGTATAGGCGTCCTGCCCGCGCTTGACCCGATCCGTGCGGATAAAGGCTTCCGCCACCCGCCACAGAATGTCTATGTCGCTGCAGGTGAGCAGGCTTTGCGTGTTAGCGGCGATGTCGATGACAGTCGTATATTGCTTGAGATCGGAGGCGTTGACGAGGCGTGCGCGCGCTTCGGCGACGTCGAGGCGTTCCAGCAGATCGGCGGGCGGCTGCCATCCGGCTTCTGCGGTCTGACGGTCGGCGATCGCCTTGCGCAGCTCAGCATAGCGGCCCTCAGAATAGAGCTGCCACATGGCTTCCAGCTGCTTGTCGCTGTTTTGCGGAACGGCAAGCGGATCGGCCGGCGGTGTCCAATTCGGGTAAAGCGTTTGCAATCTGGAGATTTCAGCCTGCAGCCGCGCCTTGTCGCCGCGGCTGGCGAAATAGCGCAACGCGCTTTCGTCCACCTTCGGCGGGCTAGCCGGTTGAGCTTGGCCCGACTGCTGCTGTGCCGGTTGTTGTTGAGCAGCTTGGGGTGCCGTCGACTGCGGTGCAGCCTGTGCCAGTGCGTCAGGCGCCGGCGCATTCGGTTGCGGATTGCTCGGCCCGTCGGACAGGACGGCGGATGGTGCCGTCGCCTGAATGCGGTCGGCGACCGCGCGTAAATCGACTGTTTGTTCGGTAGCGCCGCCCGGCTTGATATCGGCGGCAAGCAGAGTCTGCGGCTCCAGGCGGCTCGATTTCGCCAGCTTGATCTTGTCTTCAGGCGAGACATGATCCTTCGTCGCGAGGGTGAAACCCGCCACGGCCACTGCCATAAAAGCCATGATCAAAGTGGATTTTATAAGCACTCCGGGTGTTTCTCCGCGACGAAAGCCAGGCTCAACAATTGCAAAGTGGACGGGTAGTAAAGGGACGGCGCGAACTGCCGAACCGAGGTGGGTAGTTTCGTTCCGTTAACCACACACGCCACAACATCGTTAACAATTCTATAACCGGGGTCGGGAAGCAGCTGTTTTGGCTTGCCCGTTGCCAGATCGATCGTGCCCGGTACGCCCCCTTCGACGGTCATGCCTTGTCGCAGCCGTGTCAGCAAAATCTTGTCGGCTATCCCGGCTCGCGCCAGGTAGAGCGGTATCCTGATGGCATTATAGCCAAACTCCGCCTCGAAGCCATCGGCAGGTTCCGGCATTGCGCGCAGACTCACCCAATCGGCCGGCAGTTTGCGCGGGCCGAACTGCATTGAGCGCAACAGGGCAACGCCATCATCCGTCAGTTTTTGCCATCGATCGGAGGGCGCCAGCAGCGCCATGACGGGGATAGCCTCGTAAATCCAATAGGATGGATTGATGATGGGGCCATCCTTGCGGCCCGGGGCCTTGTAGCCATCAACTCCGGGAAGGAGGAGCGTCCGGCCATCGAAATCGATCACGACATGGGAAAGAAGTGCCTTTGCCATGGTTGCGGCGACCTGCAGATAGTCCTTCTTGTTCCATGCCGATCCCGCAAGCGCCAACGCGTAGGCGATCAGGAGGTCGCCGTCGGAGGCATTGTTCGTGTCTGTTATATGCGGCATGACGGCGGGATCCCATTTCCAGGCCGCCAGGCCATCGTCGCGCAACAGCAATTCGGTTCGTGTGAAGTACCAGATCTGCTCGAAATCGGCCGGGCTATTGGCGAGATAGGCGAGCAAGAGGCCGTAACCTTGCCCTTCGCTGTGGCTGACATTGCCGTTGCCATTGTCGATGATACGGCCGCTTGCATCGAGGAATTTCGTTTTGTAGGCGATCCAGGCTTCCGGATCGATCGCAGCATGTTGAGCTGCGACCGGTTGGGCTACCGCCAGGATGACAGCGCCGCAGATTGCAAGGATGAAGCGCCAGCGTCTCATTCGCGCCTGCCGATCTTCGAGAGAATGCTTGCGGTGCTGACGCCGAGCAGCAGCGAACCGATCACGAGCAGGAAGGCGTAGGACAAGATATTGCTGGAAAGCCAGTTGGCGGCGATCAGGCGATAATTGGTCAGCGACCAGGGCTGCGACATGACTAAATCGAAGCGGCTGACAGGCACCGTGTCGATCTTTCCCGTCTTGCCGGAATAGACAGTGATGCGACCGCTGATTTGCGGCCAGTCGAGTTGCGACGTCATGGCCTCCACGCCAGCCCGCAGATCTGCGGCGCTCGGTGCTGTGATCACGGTCCAGGTGGCGTCGTTGGTCGAGTTGGCTTCCTGGGCGATCAGGAACGTATTGGCATTCGACGGCGTAAACACCTGCTCCGAACTCGGCATGAAGCGTAGCGAACTGAGCGAGATATCGAAGTTGCGATGCATCCATTGCTGGAAGCGGTCGAATTGACCCTGCAGCAGACCACCGCTGATGCGGGAGCGCCAATCCGCGATCGTGACGGAGGCGTCCTGCGTGCCGGCTTGCCCTAGAGTGGGTGGACGCCAAGACACTTGGCTCGTCGCCGCGATATTCATTTGCGAAAGGATCGTTGACGGCAGTTGGGAGATCGAACCGATGAAGATCGTGTTGCGGCCACTGATCGTGTTCGGCGAGGTAGTCGGCTCCACGGAGACCGGGTGTCCCGCAACGATCGCCATCTGTCCGAGCAGGGTTGCGGTCGCCGACAGCGTATCGGCATCGGCCCGATCGATGAAGAGGGTGGTCGGCTCGGTGTCACGATTATAGGGATAGCCAGTTCCCGCAAACGCCGCCAGGTTGGGGCGCTGTGCGACCCTTGCAAAATCCGGCATGCGGAACTGGCTTGTGTCGAACAGCGCAAAGCGCGGCGTCGTGCTGGACGTGGCGGCGGGCGCGCAGGCGGTATCCTCGTCGGTCATTAACATGGCCTCGAGCGTCAATGTATTCAGGCCCGGCTTGAAATGGCGCATGGTGATGCGGATGGGCAATTGCCGGAAGATGCCACCGCCGCTGGCAGTAATCGGTTTCGTCGTGGCAATGCTGCCATTGACGTAAACGTCGATATGGCTGCCGGGGCGCACGTCCTTTGCATAGGCGGCGTCCAGCAGGATGGTCGCTTCCCCATAGGCATTCGCATAGAAGTCCGAGGGGATCGCCACGTTGAAGCTGGTGTGGAAGCGACGCCCGGAGAATTCCGTCGTCTTCACGCCCAGTTGCTCGAAGGAAAGGGTGGTGCCGGAGTAGATCAGAGGGGCATCGGGCGCCGTCCATCGCTGTGTAACCAGCAGATCGCGACGGGTGCCAGGGTCCCTGTCGGTCGGTGAAACGACCATATCGATCGCGGCAGAGATCGCCTGCCAGGATGGGCCGCTGATGAGCAGAAGCTGCTGGCCGCTGCGCGGATCGGTCGCGAATGTCGCCAGCGCGCCGCTCTGTGCCGAGGAAGGTGCGGCGAAGACCGGCTGCAGTTCTGCGGGTGTGCCGACGACAACCGTCATTTTGCCCGGTCCTGCCGCCGGTACTCCATCCGTACCAAAGGAGAATGTCTCATTCGGCATGCCGCTGAGGAGCGACAGGCCTTGCGCAAGCCGCAGCAGCGGCTTGGTGGTACCGGGTTGAGCCAACGCCGGCACCACGATATTGTATTGGGTTTTCCCGGCACCATCGACGCCGATCGCGCGGATTGCATCGGTGGTCGACAGTTTCTCAGCCTCGCGGCCGGTGAAGCTCAGATAGGTTTTTTCCGGATCGACATCGGACCAAAGTTCATAAGTCGATTGTATGTCGCAGTCGGTGCGATGGCGTTGTGTCGCCTCGAATGTCAACAGATTGGCGCCCGGCTGCAAGAGCCCTCGCGGAATGTCGAAGCTGACATCCGAAACACTATCGGGCGAACCGATCTGCTGCTGGTGAACTACCCGGTCGTTGAGAAGGACGGTGAGTTGCGATGCTTCAGGAGCGACGACGACCGCGTTTTGATAGGCAAAATTGAATTTCGCCGGTGCCGCCGCCTGTTCGGGCGTCAGATAGATCGACCAGGATCTGCGATCGTTCTCGCCTTCCAGCCGAAACTTCGCGAAGGGGACGACGTAACGCCGGAACGCAGGTGTTGCCGGTGCCGCCTGCGGTATCACTTGAGCAGGGACGGCCGGCGCCGTCACATGCGGCGCGACAACCTGCGGCGTAGCTGCCGGCGGCACTATCGCTTGTGGAGCAGTCACCTGGGGAGCAATTACCAGCGGAGCGACCGCCTTGGGTGCCTCGGTCTGCGGCGTTGCCGGCTGTGGCGTGAAAATCTGCGGTATGGGCGGCGGCTCGCCTTTCGGCCGTTCGCCCGACATATCGAAGGGCGTCGTTTGCGCCTGCGCGACGGCGGCGCTGATGAGGAAGATCAGTGCTGGAAGGATGCGTCTCATCAGCCTTTCGCCTTCGCGTCCTGCCGTTGCTGCCCCTTTTCGGCCCCGACACCCTTGAAGAGATAGAGCAAGCCTCGGCTGGTCTGGTAGAGCGATAGACCCAGGAACCACACCGTTCCGCGGATGATGCCAGGGTTGCGGCGGCGTGCCTGCTGAAATTTCGTCCACTGATCGGAGTTGGCAAAGACGAGATCGGCGATCAGCCGGTGATCGGCTGCACCTTTCGGGACATATTGGCACCCGATGGTCGTGATATCTCCCATCTGCTCGATATTGCGGATGATGACCGACAGCGTCACCATCTCGGTGCCGCTATAGGGCTGGAAGCGGACGATGGCTTCGGAACCGATCTTCACCAGGCCCATGTCCTTGTTGAAGACGTTCAATCTGGCGCCGTGAACGGACACATCCTCGATAGAGGCGGAATTCCATTTGTCGCCGACGCCGAATTCGCTGCGGCGGTCGACCCTGACGCGCCGCGAGGAGGCGCGCTCTCCACGCTCGGAGACGACACCCAGTGCGCAACCGGAGAGGATCAGGTTGATTATGTTCCAGCCGCCGACGACGAGCGTGACATCAGCCTTATAGGGCTCGGCATAGACACGGTATATGGTCACCGCCAGCGCAATGACCTGTACGGCAAATATGACGAAGAATGGGCGGCTGATTTCGGAAAGACGGCTGACGGAGATCGATTCGTCCTTGGCCGTGACCTTGAAGGTCGGCTTGCGGGGGTTGAGCATGACCGAGATGACGGCGGGCAACAGATGCACCGTCTGGACATATTCGTAGAGCTCGGAAATCCACGGCCAGCGGAAGGAGCCATAGAGATAGTTCTGCATCATCAGGTTCACGAGCATATAGGCAAGCGTATAGGCAAGGAATTCGCTGCCTGAGGCCGTGAATATCTCGAGATCGAAAAACAGATAGAAAAGCGGCGCGAACAGGAAAATGACGCGCGGAAACGGGAAGAGCCAGAACAGCGTCGAGGACATGTAGCACAGGCGCTGCGGCAGGGTCAGACCACGCTTCAGCAGCGGGAAGCGGAAGCGCAGAATCTGCATCATGCCCTGCGCCCATCGGCTGCGCTGGCCGATGAAGCTCGCAAACGTGGCGGGCTGCAGCCCGGCGATCAGCGGCTTGTCGACATAGATGCTGTTCCAGCCGGCGCCATGGAGCGCAAGTGCGGTTTCACAGTCTTCGGTAATACTGATGCCGCTGAAGCCGTTTTGAGATTCCAGTGCCTTGCGGCTGAGCACGGCTGCCGAGCCGCAGAAGAAGGCTGCATTCCACTTGTCCAGACCGCGTTGAATGATGCCGTAGAACATCTCGTTCTCACTCGGCATGCTGTCGAAGGTGCGCAGATTGCGCTCCAGTGGGTCGGGATTGATGAAAAAATGCGGAGTCTGGACGAGAAAGAGCTTCGGATCGTCCTCAAAGTAGCCGACCGTCTCGCGCAGGAAATCGCGCGCGGGCGCGTGATCGGCATCGAAGACGGCGATCAGGTCGCCATCGGAATGTTCGAGCCCATTGTTGAGGTTGCCGGCCTTGGCGTGTTCGTTGCGCTCTCGCGTCAGATATTCGACGTCGAGCTCCACACATAGCTGTTTGAGCTCGTCATGGCGAGCAATGGCCGCCTGGGATTCAAGTACCTTGGTGGAATTTCGCTTCTGTGCCGTGCCGCCGTCGTCAAGCAGCCAGACTCGGAGCTTATCGGCTGGGTAGTCCATCGCCTTGGCGGAGGCGAGCGTATTGGCGAGAAGATTGGTGTCCTCGTTGTAGGACGGCACGAAGACGTCGACGGATGGAAAATTTTGCGTCTTCAAGGCACGGGCCGTGCGCGGGGGCAGGGGTGTAGCGACGATGAAGAGGCTGAGCATCAGCATCGCCACGTTATACATTTCGGCGAGATAGAGCAGCAGCCCCGGGATGAAGTTTTCAAGCTGGTTGACGGGCGGCAGCGTGCTCGTCGTCCGCCAATACACATAGCGCAGCACGATTGCCGTGCCGAAGGCGAGCGCGACAAGCCGCCAGGTGCCCTGACGCTTGAGGATCTTGATGATCGCCATCATCGTGACGACAACGGTGCTGGCGATCAGCTGCGTTTGAAGGTTGACCGGCAACGTTATAAGCACCACCCCGCACAGCGCGATCACGGCCCATATCAAGATGCTGCTTGCTGTCTGCATCGATCTTCCTTCAAGGGTATTGCCAGGCGCCATCCTGGCGCCCCGACGTCGTCCCGCTTAACGGCGGCAAGCTTCAGATATGCCAGCATCTCCGTTACAGTCCGGTAAAGGCACGATGACGCCGCTTCCAGCGGCTGCGGGCGGATGCTGCGCCGTGGTCGCCGGTGCGCTGCCCGCAGCTCCCGTCTGCGGCGTGTCGCCCGGCCCATCGGGGAGCGGCACGCGCGGACCAATCATTGGCGGCAGCGCTGGGATGGCCTGCGGCTGAACGACGACCGGCCGGCGCGGAACGAAGCGGTGCGCTGCCACTGGAGCGGTCTGGTAACCTATGGTGATCGGAGGGGTGCGATAGGCGGCGGCGTCGGGATAAACCGGCTCGCCGGGCTTGCCCAAGAGGGCGTCGGCACCCCGCGGAGTTCCGAACGGGTTCAGGGCGGCGTCGTCGAAACGGCCGGCGATCGTGTAGCCGTAGACTGTGCCCAGCAGCTGGCGCTCGGTTGCGTGTGCGTCGCAAAGCCTGAGCCTAACCTGCACCATACCGAAATTGCGCTGTTCCTGCGCCGGAGAAAAACCTGCCTGGATCTGCTGCCAGGCATAGAGACAGGTGTCACCATTTCTGCTTTGGCCCGAAGCATAGCCGAACGGTCCGTAGCTGTTCTGCACGAAGGTCGCCGAGCGTGCCAGCCGTACACCGGGCACGGCCGATGCCATCTCGCGGGCTATCGCGAGGTCGCTGATCGTGTTGTACGGCCTGCTGCCGAGCCCTGGATTGGATCCCGTCAGGCCGAGAAACTGCACCTTGAGGAAATTCTGGCCCGGGACAGAAGACGACGTCGAAAGCGAAATCGTCTGCTCGACATCCTTTGCATGTCTGCGCTCGACCACATTCACGATCGCCGGACCACCGGGCGGCGGAAAGGCCAGTGCCTTGTCATTGTCGACCGTTTCGACGCCGATCGACTGTCTGATGTGACCCGTTGTCGTGCATCCCGCCGTCAAGCCGGCTAACGTCATCAGCGCTATCGTTTTAAGAAGGTGCATATTGTCGGGTCACGGCAAAGTGTTTCTGTGTAATATTACCCGCTAAATTGCGCGGTGGAGCTGGGAATCAAGTCCTTGTATTTGATAGCACGAATAAGCGGGATTATGGTTAACCAAGGATTAACGCCAGGAATTGAGGTGCCGGATAACGGTATGAAATTCAGCTGGGCGTGACATTCGTTCAAATTTGCGCCGAGGCGAACCGCAAAGGCTCGCCCGCGCGCCACTTCTGTTGCAGGCAAATGCGTGAATTTGGGCTCTATTTCGACCTGCGGAACGCAATCTGAACGGCCCTGTTCACGGCGACCGGAAGAACGGACATATGGTTCTCGCCGGGATATTCCTCGAATATCGCAGTTCCTGCGAACGACGCCGATATTGCCCATCGCTGCGCCATGTCACGGGCGAGTTCGATCGTGCGTGTTTCCTTGGCGCGTTCCTGCCTTTTGTGCTCATCGGGCGTGCCCTTGTGGAAAGGCGCGAGCTTCTTGCCTTCATATTCGCCGGACGAAAGGTGCAGCTCGATATCGAGGGGAGCCTCAAGATTGTCCAGGAGCGCTCTTTCAGTCGCAAGGATCGCTGCATCTTCCCAGAAGATCGCCGGGCTCGCCGCAATCCAGCGGCTGAAGGCGTCTGGCTTCGAAAACAACGCATAAAGGGCGAACAAGCCGCCGAATGAGTGGCCGAAAAGCGCCTGGCGTGACTGATCGACCGGAACATGGCCTTCCACCCAGGGCTTCAGTTCGTTTTCGATCAGCTTCAGGAACCGTTCTCCTCCGCCTGTCCTGACATCCGGCCCGCCAGGGAAAAATGGCGGATAGGTCCGCCCAGGTGGCGGGCTCAAATCCCAGGAGCGCCTCAGCGGATCGTAGGGTTCGTCGGATGGATAGCCGATAGCGACGATAACGCCTTCACAGATATTGGTTCCGTTTGGATAAGCGGCCTGCACTTTGAGCGCGTCGACGGCGGTTGCAAAGCAGGCATTCCCGTCCATCAGATAAAGAACCGGCCACCCTTCTGGCGGGGGCGATTTATCGGGTCGATAGAGAAAGATCCTGTGCGGCTGATCGGCGTTTTCGAAGGTGATATCGGCAAATGTTGCCCCGGCAAGTGTAACAGGCGTCAGCGGAACCGCTGCATTGAGTGATAACGGGTGAGGCATGGTCTCTCTGGGCGATCGAAAGGGCGGGTGCGGCGCAAAAGAGGCTGCGCAAAAAAAAGATGATAAAATTCCTCATATTATGAGAATCGAAATTTGCCAAGCCGATCAGGAGCTTCAACCTCATAATTTTACGGTGTCTCTCCCTTGGAGGCAACTTTGGTGCGTCAAAGATCCCATATCGACAAAAAAGATGACTATTAAAGTCATGTATTCTTGACGACCACAGCGCCTGCAATCTAATTTGCGCCATCTTTTACAGGAAAGGGCAGGCGAAAAGGGAACATGGGACAGATATTATATAATAATATCAATTATTTGGGAAGAAATTCATTTCGATTGGGGCGCGCTGCCACTGCACTGGTCACCTTGTTTGCGCTTAGCGGCAATGCCTTTGCGCAGGATTCTGCAGCCAGTGAGAATGCGGGCGGCGCGACACAGCTCGCTCCGATCGTCGTCAGCGGCCAGTCGAGCGGCACAAGTGACGATAAGACAGTCGCTGCCAAGAAAAGCCGCGGTGCCACGAAGATCGATACGCCGCTGGTTGAGACGCCACGCGCCGTTTCGGTGGTCACCAAGAAGGAGATCGAGGAGCGCGGTGCGCAGAGCATCATCGAGGCGGTGCGCTATTCCGCCGGCGTCCAGACCGGTATGAACGGCTTCGATCCCCGCTTCGATCAGATCTTCATCCGCGGCAACAACATCACGACAACGGGCGATTTCCGCGATGGCCTGCGGCAACCCTACATGAATTATGGAATGTTCCGCACCGATCCCTATGCGCTGGATCGGGTCGAAGTGATCAAGGGGCCAGTGTCCGTGCTTTATGGTGCGGGCTCGCCGGGCGGCATCGTCAACAAGATCTCGAAACTGCCGACGGAAGAGACGATCAGGGAAGTCGGGGTCGTCTACGGAACATCAGATCGCGCCCAGACCATGTTCGATTTCGGCGGCCCGGTCACCCAGGATGACGATACGATGTTGTACCGGATCGTTGGCCTGGCGCGAAGGGGTGACACCAATTTCGATATTGCCGACGATCGCTATCTCATACAGCCGTCCTTTACCTGGAAGCCGGACGATTCCACTAAATTTACGGTCTATGGCTCGGCGCAGACGGATGAGACGGATGCCAATGTCGGCGCCATGGTCGGTCCAGATGGCAATATTCTCAATTTGCGCGACAGCGATCCCGACTATGACTACCAGAAGACCCGCCAACAGCAGGTGGGCTACCAGTTCGAGCACGAGTTTGACGGCGGCTTCACCTTCCGCCAGAATCTTCGCTTCTCTCATATGGATCTGAGGGCTCGCTATCTCAGCACATACAGCTGGACCGGCACCGTCGCCCATCGCGGCGCGACAGCGATCCGGGATGCGATGAATGTCTTCCAGGTCGACAACCAGCTCGAATCCAAGTTCGACACGGGGCCAGCCTCGCATACTATGCTGTTCGGCCTGGACTACACCAATGTGAATTCGTCCTTCGGCTACGGCTTCGATGCGACGACCAGCGCCGCCTATGATTTCGACATCTCCAATCCGACTTACGGCGTTTCCGGCCCGACGCCGGACTATAATTACAGCCTGGTCAGCGCCAGCATGCGGCAGGTGGGAGCCTACGCTCTCGACCAGATCGAGCTGGACAAGTGGCGCTTCACGCTTGGTGGACGGCAGACATGGGTCGATCAATCCAGCGACACGACCTTTGTTTCCTCCGGGACGAGCACGTCCGAAAACATCAACAACAAGGCGTTCTCCGTCCAGGCCGGCGCACTCTATCTTTTCGACAACGGTATAGCGCCTTTCACCAGCTATTCGACCTCCTTCGATCCCGTGACCCAGCGATCGGCATCCGGCAGCATTCTGGATCCCACGAAGGGGAAGCAGTATGAGCTGGGCGTGAAGTACCAGCCGCCGGGCACCGATATTCTCTTGTCCGCCGTAGCCTATCATCTCGTCGAGACGAACAAGCCTGTCCTGGTCAATCCCCTGACGCTCGTCTATGCCTCGCTGGGTGAGGTCACCAACAAGGGCATCGAACTGGAGGCCAAGGCGACAGTTGCCGACGGCCTGGATGTGATTGCCGCCTACAGCTACAATCATTCGGAAATCACCGGTGGTGACGACGTCGGCAATTCGCCTTCGGTCACACCGAAGCATATCGCCAGCCTATGGACGAATTATGCCTTCCAGGAGGATTCCGTCGCTAACGGCCTGACGGCCGGCGCCGGCATTCGATACACCGGCGAGACCTATACCAGCACCGCCAATACCTCCAAGAACGACGCGAGCTTTTACCTGGACGCGGCCCTTTCCTACGACTTCGGGGCTGTCGACAAGAAATACAAAGGCCTGACGGCATCCCTCGACGTCCGCAACATCGCCAACCGGCGCCTGACGGTCTGCGACAGCGGCTATTGCTATTTGGGTCAGGGCCGCAACATCACGGCATCGTTGAAGTATCGGTGGTAACTGATTGGCGGGCGTTGCGTATTTGGCGTCGCGCCCGTCATCTCTCCTGCGGTGAATTTGAAGCTTGGACGCCGCGGCTTATCCGCTACCGCACTCAGTGTACTCACCGGCTTACTGAAGCGGATTGTTACGATTCCACCGGCCAAAACCTGTCACTAAGGTCTGTCAGCGACTGAATAGAATGCGCCTGCTACGCGCCGATAGCGCTCTAACGTGATGCTTTTGGGCGCTGCAAGTGTTCCAGCCTGCGTCATGAGACTGTGTCGCGAAAGACAAGGAGCGACGGAAGCCAGCCTTCATGGATCTTATGCCGTCCTGCGCCGCTTCATCAGTAGCACCAGCAACAACGGCGCACCAACGAGTGCCGAGACCAGCCCGGCCGGAATTTGATACGGAAACACAATCATCCTGCCGAACCAGTCCGCGAGCATCATGATCCCTCCGCCGGCGAGCACTGCTCCGGTAAGCTGGGGGGCTGCGCGTCGTAGCCCAAGCTCTCGCGCCAGATGTGGCCCCATGAGGCCGATAAAGCTCAAGGGACCGACGACGAGTGTTGCGGCGGCGGTCATGGCGGCGGCCAGCGCGAAGAGAGATGCGCGGGCGAGGTTGACGCGGATGCCGATCGCCTGTGCGGCCTGTGGTCCGAGTGGCAGGAGATCAAGCCAGCGGCGGGCGAGGAATGCCAGCGCGAGGCCCATGGCAGCGGCAATTGCGGCGGAAATCGCCTTCGATGTATCAACGAGATAGGTCGATCCGCTCATCCATTGCATGATAGTCATCGCGCGCGGATCGCCGCTGGCGGCAAGCACGCTGATGACGGCATCCAGCATGGCACCCAGCGCGATGCCGGTCAGCAATACCCGTTCTGGTGCGAAGCCGGAACGCATGCCGAAGGCGAAGATGGCAAGCAGGACGGTGAATGCGCCGATGCCGCCGAAGCCGAGCTGAGCGGCCATGCCGGGTGCGGGCAGGATGAAGAGTGCGGCTGTGACGCCGATGGTGGCGGCGGCCGAAATGCCCAGCACTTCGGGGCTTGCCATCTCGTTGCCGCTGAGCCGCTGCAGGATTGCGCCGACGACGCCAAGCATCGCTCCGGCGGCAAAGGCGCCAATGACACGCGGCAGACGATAGGGCAGCACGTCGGGCCAGTTCAAATAGGCAAGGGTAGTCCATGTACCATCCGGCGCGCGTCCGAAAAAGATTGCGCCGGCGAGCAGAGCGAGAAGGCCGCCGATCGTTGCAAGGAGCAGATTTCGCGAGGTGTGTGCAGTCCGGTTCGGGCTGTGCGAAAGGGCCGGCACAGTACGCTGTATCGTCTTCAGACGCGGCAGCATCAAGAGCAGCAGCGGAGCGCCGAGCAGGGCGGTAATGGCTCCCGTCGGCAGGAAGGTCGAGGAAGCGCCGGAGAGCAGCACCAATGCCTCATCTGTCAGAAGCAGCAAGCCGGCGCCGATGAGAGGGGACCAGATAAGCTGGCTCCTCATCTGCCGCGCGCCGGAAAGCTGCGCGATCCGGGGGGCAATAAGGCCGATGAAGCCGATGACGCCGACGGCGCTGGTCACGATAGCGGCCAGCACGATGGCAAGGCAGACGGCGGCAATACGGGTCCGCTTCACCGAAAGGCCGAGCCCGCTGGCACCGCCGTCGCCAAGTTCCATAAGCGATAGCGGCCGCGCCATCAGGAAAGCGGCGATGGTGAGAATCGTGATTTTCGGAAGGAGCAAGAGGGGGATGGTCCAGCTCTGCTGCGCCAGCGACCCGGCACCCCAGATGAAAAGGCCGGAGAGGTAGCGGTCGTTCATCAGAACGAGGATGGCAGCAAGCGCGCCGCTCCAGACGCTGACGATCAGTCCCGAAAGCACGAGTGCAAACGGCGAAAAGCCTCGTCTTGCACCGATCAGGAAAACGACGGCGGCTGCCGCGGCACTGCCGAACAGAGCGACCGCATCGCGGCTGAAGCCCTCAAGCGCCGGAAAGGCGAGCATGACGGCGACGAGCGCCAGGTTGGCGCCGGCGGAAATGCCGAGCGTAGAGGGTGATGCAAGCGGATTGCGCAGCACTTGCTGCAGCAGAGTGCCTGATAGTGCGAGCGCCGCGCCGGCCAGCAGCGCAGTCGCGATTCTCGGCAGCGTCGAATAAATAAGCAACAGGCGCTGCGGATCATAACCGGCGTCCTGCACCATCAGCCGCGAAAAATCCGGCGCGACCTGATGCCAGGCAAGCAAGCCGGCAAGCACCAACAGCGTCACCGCCACGGCGGCGGCGCCGAGGGAATTGTTTCCATTGGTGCGGATCATGCGAGCTTTTCCAGGTGATCGAGCAGAATACGGGCGAAGCGCTCCGCCTCTTGAACCATGCCGAACATCAACGTGCCGGGCAGTACCGAGACTCGACCCGCCTTAACGAAGGGAAGGCTGGTCCACAGGGGGCTGTCTTGCAGATTGTCGAGTATATTTGGTGGAATAAGAGGTTCGAAGGCTATCAGCCGCAGGCTTTGATCGAGCGCTGCCAGTTGCTCCAGGCCGATCGTTTCGAAGCCCCAGAAATTGCCGGGTCCTGTCCAGGCGTTCCTGAGGCCGATCCTGGTCATGACGTTCTGATAGAGGCCGGTGCCGCCATAGATGCGGGCGTGGCGCTGATCGACAAAGTTGACGAGCGCCAGTGGCGGAGGCTTGAGTCTGTTCACCCGGCTGGCGCAATCGTCGAAGAACTGCTCGGACTGCGTCAGGAAATCGGTTGCCTGCTGTTGACGGCCGGTGGCGGCGGCTAACAGCCGAGTGGCTTCGATGGAGCGTTGCAGGGCTTCTCCGCCCTGGGCATAGATCGTCAGCTCCATGACCGGCGAAATCGCTTCCAGGCGTGGCTTTAGGGGAGCGAGATAGGGTGTGGTCAGGATCAGCGCCGGTTTCAGGCTTGCCAGGATTTCGAGATTGATCTCATTGGTGGTGCCGAGATCGACGACCCCGGCCGGCATTTTCGGCTCGACGACCCACCTGTCCCAATCGGCAAGCGAGGCGATCGCGGCGGGTGTGACGCCGAGCGCCAGCAGCGTCGAGGCAAGGCCGTAGTCGAGCGACACGATCGGTCCGGACACTGCCGCGCCGGCATGTCCCGCGCGGGGGACGGCAAGGAGAGCCGCGGCGGCAAGAAGCGCGTTGCGGCGCGATAGCCTCAAGCCGTGGAAATGATCCTCAGATGACATAGGCGAGCGGCGTTCCATGCACCGGATGAGCTGTCACGCCCATGTTCGTGCCGTAGATCGTATGCAGCGTTTCGGCCTTCATGAGGCTCGGCGCGGGGCCGGCGGCAATCAGCCGCCCTTGTTTCAGCGCATGCAGGTGATCGCAAAAATGCGAGGCGACATTGATGTCGTGCAGCACGAGGATGACGCTCAGGCCCTTCGTGCGGCAGAGCTCTCGCACCAGGCCGAGGATCTCCATCTGGTGGGCGATGTCGAGTGCCGAGGTCGGTTCGTCGAGAAGGAGGCAGCGACTGTCCTGCGCGACCAGCATGGCGATCCAGACCCGCTGGCGCTCGCCGCCCGAAAGCGTGTCCACCATCCGGCCCTTCAAAGTGTCGACATGCGTCAGCCGCATCGCGGTCTCGACTTTTTCGCGGTCGAGATCGGTGAAGCGGCCCAAGGCGCCATGCCAGGGATAGCGCCCGCAGGCGACCAGTTCCTCAACGGTCATGCCGGCGGCCGATGTGGTATCCTGCGGCAGATAGGCGACAGCACGGGCAAAGGCGCGCATGTCATAGGAAGCGGCAGAGACGCCGTCGAACAGGACTCGTCCCCCCGTCGGCTGGATCTGGCGTGCCAGCAATTTGATCAGGGTCGATTTGCCGGAACCGTTATGGCCGATCAGTCCCGAGATCTCGCCGGCATTGAACGTAAGATCCAGCGGATGGAGAATGGTCTTGCCATCGACGTCGAAGTGGAGGCCCTCCGTCGTGAAGACGGATACCGGATGCTGGCCGGCTTTGGCGATGGTTTCGTGTTTCATGGTCGTTCCTGCTGAAGCAGCATGGCCTCGTGATATTTCGATCGCCTTCAATTGGCGGCCGCTAACGGCTTGACGAAAAACAGGCATGGATGGTCCTCGTGCCAGAGGGTGGGGAACACCTCGGCACGGATAAAGCCGTTCCTGTCATAGAAGGCGCGCGTCGCGTCGTATTGCGGTTCATCCTTGCCGCGCGGCGCAAGTGTCTTCACCGTCAGCAGCTTGCAACCAGCGGACCGAGCGAACCGCTCGGCGGCGGCGAGCAGCCGCTTGCCTACGCCGCTGCCATGGTGCTGCCGCCGGGTGGCAATGACCAGGATTTCAATAGCGGCTGGAGGATGGGCCTGTACGGCAACGAACCCGGCAACTGTGCCTTCGTCGAGACAGCCGAACATCGGCAAGGTTTCGACGGCTTTAGCACATGCCTCGATGACCTCCGGCTCTGTGAACCAGTCCGTCAGCTCCGACATGATGGCACGACAAATATCGCCCTTGGATTCGGTTATTTCGATAGCTTCCTGCATCTGTTCTTCCTTACCGGCTGGTAGCGTCATTCGGCGCTCCCGTGTCAGGCTCGCATCTCTGAGGTTCGTGGTGTTCTGCGCCGGTTATGCTCGCGGCCGGCGGCATAATCCTGGTCGGCCTCGAGCGATATTGCAGCGAGGCAGCGTGAATGCGCCTCTCTCAACAGGCCGCAAACGAGGGCGCGTGAGACGCCGGCTTCTTTGGCGATGATGTTTTGCGGAACATCCTTGAAATAATGCTCCTCGTAAAACTTGCGCGTCCTCGCGGGCATCGCCTCGACCGTGCAGCGGAAGGCTTTGTATGCCTCCGCCTCGTGCAGATGCTCTTCGGGGCTTCCGTAGGCCGACGTGTTGCCGCCGACCTCTTCCTCGACGAACAGGCCTCTCTCATAGCGCAACCGTCGCATGTGGTCCGTCGCCAGATTGCGTACCATGCGCATCACATAGGGGCCTGGTGCCGCTATGTCCTGCTTGAGCGGTTTGGAGACCAATTGCAGAAGCACCTCCTGCACGACATCTTCGGCCAATGTCATGCTACCGGTGATCCGGCGCGCGATGGAGAGAAGCTTGGGATAGGCATGAAGGGCTGTTTGAAGTTGCTCATTGGAAGTCGACTGCGAAGTGTTGGCAATCATGTCGGGCTCTCGCTGAAATCCAAAGTTGCATTTCGGTGTGCCCCTCTTTTTCAGCGCACCGTATAAAACATGATAGTGTTAGTCAAGATAAAATCTAAAGGCTGGGAACCATCTTTCCTTGCATCGGCTAGTGATTTGATTTTATTTTAATTTTAAACAATCATCAATGAGGCTTCCAACGTCTGGATGCTGCTGCCAAACAGGCTCGGATAGCATTTGCGAGGCCGCGACGGCCCATAGAAAGTTAGGTGCATTTTCGCTACGGCAAGAGCCGAAGCGGATGAAATTAGCTTCATCGAATGCCCGATTTAACATATTTTCGGTTGTACCCGCCGGCTCGAGCGCGATGCCTCTCGGATCATCAAGGAAGCCGCGGCCACGGCACTTCAACACAGCCTCTTTTCGAACCCAATATGAGAGAAATGTCCTGTGTCGTTGCTCTGGCGGCTGTCGCTGGATGTCGTCGAGTTCCCGCTCGCACAGAATCAACGGCATGATTTCGAGCGCCTCGGTTTCGGAAATCCTATCCGGCTGCTCGATGTCGATTCCCACGCGACCGCCGCGGCAGACGGCGAGAGCAACCCTGTCTGTCGTGTGGGAAAGATTGAAGTCGAAATCGGCATGATCCGGCAGATACGGCCTGCCATATGGCGTAAGCGAGATGGTGAGGGCCTGTGGCGCGCAGCCGACCATTCTGCCGATAATGCTGCGGCAGAGAAGGCGTCCGGCGATGAACAAACGCGCAGCATCGCGTGACCGAAATGCGGCGACGCGCGCTTTTTCCGCGTCGCTCAATAGAGCGGTCGAGATATGAAGTCCGTCGCGCAAATGCAGGCTGTGAAGCTCGACCTGCGCGATCTCTTCTCCCTTTGGAAAGGCGAGCACCTTATTCCGCAGCCTGTCCTAGATGCGAAGGGAGTTCGGATGGATGTCGCTGGGTTTCCCATTGGACGATGGGATCGAGCTGACCGAGATCGAAATGCTCACGGCCAAGCAATGCATTGGCGATGACGGCGCTGCGCCAGGCGGCAAGGCTGAGCTGCGGTTCCGCAATCCCGTGGCTGTGGCGCCCTGCATTGAGGACGAAGATGCGATTTTCGCGCGGGCCGTCCCATGTCAGCGAAAAATCGCTTTCCAGCACCGGCTCGCCGATGGAGTTGAGCTCGATGCGGTTCTCAAGCGAATGCAGGAGTTCGGGAAGGACGAAGCGATAGCCTGTGGCAAGCACGATCATGTCGACCGCCAGCGTCTCGATGCTGTTGTCGAAGCCATTGCGCATGGTAAGTGCGATTTCGGGACCATCCTGTTCGGCTGCGACGACATCGCGGAAGGGGCGTAACGAGATGCCCTGATCGGCGCCACCGGCCGCTTCAAGCTTCCTTTCATAGAGCCGGCGATAGAGCTTCTTCAGGGTCGAGGCGGAGACGCCATCGCTCGCAAGCACCTGCCGGCGCGTGTGGGTGAGCCGCAACGCCTCGGGAAGCCCGTGAAAGCGCTCCATGTAGCTCGGTGTGAAGAGCTCGTTGGTGAAGGGCGTGGCATCAAGCGGCTCGAAATTTGGCCGGCGGCTGATCCAGTGGACCGACGAGACGGCGTTCAGATCCAAGAGGGCATCGACGATCTCTGCACCGCTCTGGCCGCCGCCGATAATGGCAACGCGCGGGGCCTTGACGTCGCCAAGGCGAGTGGCGGCCTCGCTGCTGTGAAAGGTCATCGACTTCGGCAGTTGCTCGGCCCAGACCGGGCGCGCCGGTATCTTACCGACGCCGACGGAGAGATTGCGGGCGCAAACCGGGCCGTCGTCAGTCGCGATGGAAAATAGACCGTCATTCGCATGGACTTCGCGCATGCTTGCACCGAAACGAAGCGACGTCAGGCCGCGCGCGACCCATGCGAGATAGTCAGCGAATTCCTTGCGGGGAACGGCCTCATATTCCGCATTAAGAAACTGGTAAAAGCGTTTGTGTGCAACAAGATAGGAGAGAAAGCTCCATGGGCTGGTCGGGTTGGTGGCGGTCACCAGATCCTTGAGGATGGATGTCTGCATTTCCGCGCCGGGCAGCATCATTCCCGGATGCCAGGCGAAGGCAGGTCGCCGCTCGAAAAAGCGGACCGAAAGTTGCGGTATGGAGTCGAGCTGGGCGGCAAGGCTGAGGTTGAACGGACCAATTCCGGCCCCGGCGAGGTCGAGCACGTGCGATGTCATGATGCAGCTCCAGAAGGATGTCGATTAGTTGTTCTTGCCCGCGGGCAGGATGGTCGGCGCAAAGGCGTGGTCCAGCCGTCGGGCGAAGCGCTGGTGGAATGGCGTCTTGCCGATGATCGTCAGGTGGTTGGTGCCGTTGACGATCTCGGAGGCCGTGGCGTTCGGCGAATAGCGGCGCCAGTCGATGACGTTGAGCGCGCGTGTGAGGGAATCCTCGGCGGCAAAGGCATGGATGCGGAAATCCGAAGGCGCAAGGCGGTAGTTTCGAAAGATCATCGCGTTGTCGACCAGAATCCAGAACGTGTGCTCCTCGGAGCCGATGTCCGGACCATCCGTCGGCAACTTGACGTTATGCTTGACGATATGGTGGAGGAACTGTTCGTAGACCTCGCCATCCATTGCGGCAAAGAGCCTCTTCCAATCTTCGCGCATCGGCGTCGTTGCGAGCCAGCTTTGCACGGCGGCATGGGTACGGTCCCTGATGCCGTCTTCGAAGCGCGGCATGATGCCGACGGTGAATTCCTCGTCCATGTCGCAAACATCGACCATGCCGATCATGCGCAGGTCGATGTCATTGCCGAGCTGCCGGGCGGCCTCATAGGCAAGAAGCCCACCCCAGGACCAGCCGAGGAAGGCGCAGGGCCGACCCTTGGCCTTCTTGCGCACTGCTTCCGCATAGCGCGCCGTGATGTCCTCGACACGGGTGCTGAGCGTCTTGGTCTCGGTCAGCGAATAGCAAATGAAGCCGGTCGCCGGCTGTTCCGGGCCGAGATAATCCACCAGGCGCATATATTCGCGCGTCGAGACGAGGAGGCCGGGGAAGCAATAGAGAACCGGCCGGTCGCCGTTTCGCCGGAGATAGACGACGTCGACGCCGGTCTCGTCGCGGCTTCCCTCGATGGCAAGTGCCAGGTCGCGGATGGTCGGATGATTGAACATATCGGCTATCGAAAGCGGCCATTCGGGATGGCGCATCTTCAGGCGTGAGACGATGCGCACGGCGGCCAGCGATTGTCCGCCGATATCGAAGAAGTTCTCGGTGACGCCGATATCGCCAATGTCGAGAATGGCCTTCCACGCGTCGAGGATTGTCTTTTCCTTCTCGCTTGCTGGCGCGACCAGTTCGCGTTCGATGCGAGGTGCGGGCAGGGCGGCGCGATCCAGCTTGCTGTTCGGCCCCATCGGCAGCTTGTCGATGATCATGATGGTTTGCGGCACCATATAATCGGGCAGGGCGGTCATGGCTGCGCGGCGCAGTTCGGTAACGCTTAAGCTTTCGCCCTCGCGCGGAACCACATAGGCGACGAGCGAGCTGCGCCCGCCTTCATTGTGCAGCAGTAGGACGGCTTCGGCGACGCGCTGGTCGGATCGCAGCACGGCCTCGATCTCGCCGGGCTCGATGCGGAAGCCGCGCAATTTGATCTGATGATCGACGCGGCCGGCGAATTCGACGATGCCATCCTCCCGCCAGCGGCCGAGATCGCCGGACTTATAGAGTCTGCCGCCTAGCGAAAAGGGATCGGGAATGAAGCGGTCCGCCGTCAGCTCCGGCTGGCCGAGATAGCCGCGTGCAAGGCCGCTGCCGCCGATATAGATTTCGCCGATCACGCCGACCGGAACAGGCGCGAGGTCGGCATCGAGCACATAGATGCGCCGCTCGCCCACGCCGCGGCCGATCGGCGCGACCGTCCCCTCGAAGCGGGTTCCCGCCGGGATTTTCCAGATCATCGGCGTCATGATCGTCTCGGTCGGGCCATAGCCATTGATCAGCATCTGCGCCTTGAGGTTCTCGGTGATCATGTCGAACACCGCTTGCGACAGCGCCTCGCCGCCGAAGGAATAGAGCCGCAGCCGCGGTATGTCGCTGTTCTCACCGGCATATTCGGCAAGTCCGCGCACGTAGCTTGTGGGAAGGCTGGCATTGTTGACGCCGTGCCGCTTCATCATCGCGAAAGCATCTTCGGGCGTGGCGAGCTTGTCCTGTGTCAGCACTACGCCGCCACCCGCCATCAGCGGCACCATCCAGCGTTCATGCCCGCCATCTGACGTAAATGGCAGGACCGGATATTCGCAAGAGTCCTCGTTCATTTCGTAGATGCGCAGGGTCGCCTTGCAATGATGCGCCAAGGGACCGTGCTCGACCGCGACACCCTTCGGGACACCTGTCGAGCCAGACGTGTAGATCACATATGCGAGCTGCTGCGGGGCTATGGCGGTGGCGGGCGCGTCGCTGCTTTCCGACGAGAGATCGGTTGCGTCGAGATTGAGATACGGCGTGGCGATGTCGCCGGGCAGATTGGCGATGTGCCGCGTGCGGGAGATGACGAGAGACAGGCCGGGAGCGGTCAGGATACGCCGGTTGCGCGCTTCGGGGTGATCCGGCTCGACCGGTGTAAAGGCGCCGCCTGATTTCAGCACGGCAAGAATGGCGACGATCGCATCGATCGACTTTTCGAGCGCGATGGCGACGCGCTTCTCGGGCCCGATCCCCATGGAGATCAGGCGATGCGCCAGCCGATTGGCCGCCGCCTCGAGCTCGCCGTGCGTGACCGACTTCTCCCCTTGCGCAACGGCGAAGGCATGCGGCCGCCGTCTGGCTTGTGCGGAGATGACCTCGTGGATCGGCACTCCGTCATCCGGCTCGGGTATGTCGGGATAGGGCGCAGACAGCCCGTCCAGTTGTTCCGGCGAAACGAATGGGATGTGCTTGATCGTCTCGCCGGGGTTGCTGCCCAACCGGGCAAGGGCGATAACCAGATCATCGGCGAAGCGAGCGATCTGCTTACGGTCATGCTTTTGCGGATCGAAGCCGATCCCGATGCGAAGTCTATCCTTAGATACCCGGGAAACAGTGACGACAAGCTCGGCATCGCGGCGCGCCGGAGGCTCGACGAGGCATCGGATCGGAGTTCCATCCGTGGCCGATTCCATAAACTGGAGCGGCGGCCGTACATCGAGAAGCGTCTTGACGAGGCCGGTGGTGTCAAAGAATTCGTCACGTCGCAGCAATGCGTCGGCAAGAGCCTCGAAGGGCAGGGATTGCCGTGCCGCGGTCTCGATTTCCTCGATGAATGTCTTGCGGACATCCTCAAGCCCCATGGCGCCATTCAGTTCCGCGGTGAGGATCAGCACATCCTCGCTGCGCGCGGCGATAATCGGCGTCTGTGGCCGCGTGACCAAACCGATCCTTTGGGTGCCGTATCCGGTGTGGCGACGGAGGGCGATGCTCAGCGCGACAAGAATGTCACGGGACGTTTCAGCGGTCGGCTGTGCTTGCGCAGGCTGTTCTGGAGCGGGCACCTCCATCAGATGCTCGGACCATGCCTCATCGACTATATCCCTTCCAGCCGATGCCTGCGGCGGGAGCGACGCGATGTTTTCCTGCGCCGTCAGGCGTTCGAACCAGAAATCGACGAGCTCCGGCGCCGGATTGCGTGGCGCGCTATTGCCGGTCATCCAGGATGCTGCGTCCGGGAGCGCGGTTTCGCTAATATCAGCCAGCACATTGGCGCTGCCGCGTATATTGCGCAGGAAATCCTTCGCGAGCAGATCGAGCGTTGCCGCATCGGCAAGAACAGCGTGGAGAGAAAATACCGCGCCGACTGCTTGCTCGTTCCTTAACAGCAGAACGAAACGGGCGGGATTGCCGCTGGCGAGATCTATGGCGCGCGCTCGTTCCGCCGAGGCCGCTGCTGCAAACGCCTCGTCCAGACTGTCGTCGGCAGCCAAATCCGCCTCGATCACATCGACATGACGACTATTCCTCAGGATCTGCTGCACAGCGCCGCCGGCTCGAGCCTCGAATTCCGATGTGATGAGCGGATGTTGACGCGAAAGTGCCGCAAGCCCTTTGCGCGCTACTGCAAGAGCGATGGGAGGGAAGGCGATAGCGAGAATTTGCCGTCCATAAATGACCTCGTTGCCCGTCTCTGATAGAAGCCAAATTCGCGACTGTGTCGGCGATAGCGAGCATTTCGCGACGTAATCCGAGTCCTCAACCGCATTGGCGTTTCGGTCATGAATAGTCATTTCTTCGCCGTTCTCCTCGAAGATATTTTAATAAACAGCCAACATAGTTAAATAGAATAGTGTACATATCTCAATAGTTATAATAACTATTGAGTTAAATTCGTCATCTATATTGACTTTGTGGCGCCAATAAATTCAATTCTTTCGTGAATTACATCGACGCAGTTGCATAACGAACGGCGTTCGCAGAAATTCAGAAAAATCTCAAAAATATTTCCAAAAAATATTTTGAATTCCACGGGGCACCGTTCGTCACTGCGGAATTAGCGCTGTGTGCGGCCTTGCCGATTCCAATGACGCGCGGTTTCGAGAGATGGAGAAGAACTATGGATGCTTCCGTAGCGATGAGGAGCGAAACGATGGCGTCGCAGTCATTCGATCTGCGTCTGCCGGCCGCAGGCGTTGCGAGCCATGCGCTCGCCTGCGGCCAGCCGCTTCTCGTATCGCACGGGCTGATGTCTGGCAGTTTCCGCGTCGAATATCATGGAGTGGAGGTAGCCTCGGGCAATCTGTCGGGTCCCGCCGACGTTCTGGTCTTCGACACTCTATCCGCGGCAACGGTGGCGGTTGCCGCCGACGATATTGTCAACGCCGTGCTGGAAGCCATTTTGACCTGCAATCCGCAATTGGGCTGCGTGGAGGTCAAGCTCGCGGATGATAGCCTCGTCAGGCGCCTGCTGAATTTGGGCGTGATCGAGCAGGGCGGAGACCGTCTGATCGCGCGCCCCGAAAGCTTCTTTCAGCAAACGAAGCCCTGGCTCGGGAGCATTCCTCACGCCTATCCGGAGGTGCCGATCCTGACGAACGGCGCCCTTCATCCGCAAAGGCCGCCGAAGCCGACGGGTCGGGTCTACAATCGTTTTATACCCTGGCTGAATACCCAGCTTGGATTTCACGTCGCCGATGTCGAGGCCGACCTTGAGCATTTCCATCGCTGGATGAACGATCCTCGGGTCGCCGCCATTTGGGAAGACAGCGGGGACCTCGCCTATCACCGCGATTTCATTGCCGGCCGCCTGGCCGATCCCCGCACCTTACCGTTGATCGGGACTTTCGGCGGTATTCCCTTCGGCTATTTCGAGCTCTATTGGGCCAAGGAAGATCGGATCGGACCGCATTATGACGCTGACGGCTATGATCGCGGCTGGCATGTGGCGATCGGGGAGGACGACTTCCGCGGCAAGGCCTTCGTCAGCGCCTGGCTGCCGTCGCTGATGCACTACATGTTCCTCGCCGATCCGCGCACACGGCGCATTGTCGGCGAGCCGATCCATCATCACAGCCAGCAGATCCGCAATCTTGACCGGTCCGGCTTCGCCAAGATCAAGCACATCCAGTTTCCGCACAAGAAGGCGTTGCTGGTCATGCTGCTGCGCGAGCGTTTCTTCATGGATCGACTGCTCTCGCCGGACCTTTCCGGTCTGACGGGTGGCGATGGTCTGCCCGTGCTCGGTTCGCTAGCGCGAGATGCCGCGTGATGACCGCATCCGTCGACATGAACGATCCGCGCATCCTGCGGCTCGTTCTGACGGTCGCGCTTCCGGCCGTGGCCGGGTTGGCCGCCAGCGCCGGGCATCACGCGATAAACGCGATCTTTCTTGGTGCCCTCGGGCCGGAGGTACTGGCAGGCATCAGCCTGGTCATGCCGCTGTTCCTGCTGGTGGCCGCGGCCGGTCAGGGACTCGGCATTGGCCTCGCCACGCTTCTGGCGCGCCATCTCGGCGAGGGCAATCTGACGGCCGCCTCATCGGTTGCCGCGACCGCGCTCGCTGCGACGATCCCGCTCGGCATTGTCTTGTCCGTGCTCATCTATCTCGGACTTCCCTACTTTGTCGGTGCGCTGGGAGCGAGCGACAGTCTGCTCGCGCCCGGCCTCGACTATGGACGGTTGCTCGCCTTCGGAGTCACGCTCGGGTTGCTGCAGGCGGTCTGCGATTTCATTGCGATTGCCGAGGGCAACTCGCGCTTTTCGATGATCGTGCTGATCGCGAGCTTTGCACTCAACGCCGTTCTCGATCCCCTCTTCATCTTTCTCTTCAAGCTTGGCGCATCGGGCGCCGCGCTGGCAACCATCTTTTCCGCCGTTGCGGCGCTTGCCTGCTATGCCGTCTATTTCATCCGCAGATGGGGCACGGTCCGCGTGACGAGCGGATTGGTTCGCTGGCAATTGCTGCGGCCGATGGCGAGGATCGGCGTTCCCGCCGCTGCCACGAGCGTCGTGACCGGGTTCGGCTTTCTCGTGCTGATGCGTGAGGCTGCGGTCCATGGTGGCGACACCGGAGTGGCGGCCACTGCGATTGCCGTTCGACTGATGACGTTGGGTCAGCTTCCCATCCTCGGCTTCTGCCTTGGGGCCCAGAGCGTCGTCAGCCATGCCTTCGGCTCTGGCGATGCGCTTCGGCTCAAAGGCGTTATCCGCATTATGCTGGCGGTAACGGTGCCCGTCGCGTTGCTCTATTCCGTTCTGCTGTTTGTGGCTGCCGAACCGATGGCGCGGCTGTTCACCGGTCGTCCGCAGGTCGTCGATGAGGCGGTGGCGTGGCTGCGCGCCCTCTTTCCGGTCTTTCCCCTGGCCGCCTTTCAGTCCGTGCTGCTCGTGATGCTGCAATCCCGGGGCAGGGCGGGCTTGTCCGCGCTCGTAGGCCTTGCGCCGCAAGGCTACCTCCTCATTCCGCTTCTGCTCCTGCTGCCTCTCTGGATGGGCTTTGCTGGCGTATCCGCTGCTCCCGCCGCGGCTGCAATCCTAGCCGCCATGCTCGGCCTTTTCGTCGCGCGGAGAGAGTGGCTTGCCATTCTGCCGGCCGAAACCGAGGGGCAACTGAGCGGCCGATCGACACTTCACTCCTGACCAAGAGGAACACCATGAACGAAACACCGAGATTCGATGCCTATCGGCGCGCCATTTCCGATACGCCGATGCCCCGCCGCGACGACCCGTTCGACGCGGCGGTACCGCCGATCTATCAGACGTCGCTGTTCCTGTTCGACAGCTACAAGGAGCTCGAGGATGTCTTCGCCGGCCGCTCGAAGAAGCCGATCTATTCGCGCGGCGATAATCCGACGGTGCAGCTCCTGGAGCGCAGGATCGCCGAGATGGAGGGCGCCGAGGAGGCGCGCGCCTTTGCGAGCGGCATGGGCGCCATTGCGGCGGCGGTCCTTGCCTTCGTCGGCCCGGGAGATCGCATCGTCACCGTGCGGCACGTCTATAGCGATGCCTTCCGCTTCTTCGAAAAGGTGCTGAAGCGCTTTGGCGTCATCGTCGACTATATTGACGGCACCGACACCGAGGCCATGATCGCGGCCCTTCCCGGCGCACGGCTTGCCTATCTCGAAAATCCAACCTCGATGGTGTTCGAGCTGCAGGATCTGCCTGTCATCGCCGAGGCCGCGCGCCGCCACGGCGTCGTGACGATCGTCGACAACTCCTGGGCAACGCCGCTCTACCAGAACCCGCTCGCCCTCGGCATCGATCTCGTCATCCACGCGGCCTCGAAATATCTGGGCGGACAGAGCGATACCGTGGCGGGTCTTGTTGCCGGCTCGAAGGCACATATCGGCCGGATCAACAGCGAAATCTACCCCTATACGGGTGCAAAGCTGGCGCCGTTCGAGGCATGGCTGGTCCTGCGCAACCTGGAGACCCTGCCGTTCCGGATGCGTCATCACCACGAGGCCGGCCTTGAGGTCGCGTCCTGGCTTCACGCACATGAGGACGTGACCAATGTCATGCACCCGGCGCTCGGCGAACATGCCGGCAAGCGCACTTTTAGCGGCTTCGGCGGGCTGTTCTCGTTCGAAGTTTCCGATCGCATCGATGTGGCAAATTTCGTTGACGCGCTGCGCCTCATTCGCATCGGGGTCAGCTGGGGCGGCCCGGAGAGCCTCGTCGTCCCGGCAAAGGCGGCGCTCAGCATCTCGCCGGAGACCAATGTCTTTGCACGATTTGGCGTCAGCGACCGCACGATCCGCCTGAACGTCGGGCTTCATTCAGCCGCAGCCGTTATCTCCGATCTTGAGCAGGCGCTGCTGACGGCAAGACGATAGCAATTTCAGTGTCTCAGATTGCCAAGCGGGCGGAGTGGCACTACTGCTCCGCCCGTCCTATTATCCATTTTGATTTTATTCCCGTCCCACGCTGACCGAGAAAAGATGAACATTCCTTCCAATGAAATACTGAGCGCGTTAGCAGCGGAATATGGAACGCCGCTCTGGATCTACGATGCCGCCGCGATCCGTCGTCGCATCAGGCAACTGTCCGCATTCGACGTCGTGCGCTTTGCGCAAAAGGCCTGTTCGAACATTCATATCCTGCGGGAAATGCGCAAGGCGGGCGTCCGCGTCGACGCCGTTTCCCTCGGCGAGATCGAGCGGGCGGCACGGGCAGGCTTTGCAACCGGCACCACGTCCGAGGCAGCGGAGATCGTCTTTACCGCCGATGTTTTCGACCGACCGACGCTTGAGCGGGTCATTGCCGACAAGATCGAGGTCAATATCGGCTCGATCGACATGTTGCATCAGCTGGGTGAGCGCTCGCCGGGCCACAGGGTTTGGTTGCGCATCAATCCGGGTTTCGGCCATGGCCATAGCAACAAGACCAATACCGGCGGCGAAAACAGCAAGCACGGCATCTGGTTCGAGCAGCTGCAGGACGCGGTGGCGCTGACGCAGAAATATTCCCTGAGGCTCGTCGGCCTGCATATGCATATCGGCTCCGGCGTCGACTACGGCCATCTGCAGCGCGTCTGCGGGGCAATGGTTGGGTTCTGCCGCGATCTTGGCGTCGATATCGAGGCCATCTCCGCTGGCGGCGGTCTTTCTGTGCCCTATCGGGAAGGCGAGGAGGAAATCGACCCCTCGCATTATTTCTCGCTCTGGGATGCCGCGCGGCGTGAAGTCGAGGCGCATTTCGGCCATCCGATCCGACTGGAGATCGAGCCTGGGCGCTTCTTGACTGCGGATTCCGGGGTGCTGCTCGCAGAGGTGAGGGCCGTCAAGACCATGGGCCGGAACCGGTTCGTGCTTGTTGATGCCGGCTTCAGCGATCTCGCCCGGCCGGCCATGTATGGCAGCTATCACCACATTTCGGTCATCCCCGGAAGGACGCCACGCAGCGCTGAAACAGCGACCTTGCCGACAGTCGTAGCCGGCCCCTTATGCGAATCTGGCGATGTCTTCACCCAGGCGGAATCCGGAATAGTGCAGCAACGCGATCTCCCCGAAACCCATGTCGGCGACTATCTCATTTTCCATGGCGCCGGCGCTTATGGCGCGACGATGTCGTCGAATTACAACAGCCGGCTCTATGCGCCCGAGGTGTTGATCGATGGCGGAACGCATAGGTTGATCCGCAGGCGCCAGACATTTGATGAGCTGTTGGCCTTGGAGGATGTCTAAGCGAGAGCATCGGCTTCTTGGCAGGGTGCCGGCATGAAGCGAGCGGGGACGCATCAACCATTTTGTGGTTGATACGCCGTTCTTGTCCGGAGATCTCATTCAAAGATGTCGACGAGCTCTCCTGTCATCAGCGCGGGGGCTTTTCCGCGGTTGCGAAATGAATATAGTGGGCACCACCGGGCGACGTGGTGCCCGATCTTCATCTCATTGTCCTTGGCCACAAGGCGCGAAAGTTCTGCACCGACATGCTGGCCTGGCTTGATCAGAAAACCGAAATCGTTGAGCACGCCGATCAGGCGACGCAAATTTTCGAGCCGGCTCATGCCGCCTATTATAGCGGTAGGCCCGGTCAGCCGCTGAAGCTTATGTTGCAGGCGCGCAGCGATTTCCTGTCCATCTGGCGGCGCGCGGATTATCGGGAGCATGTAGCCGAGTTCAAGCTTTTCGGGCGTCAACTCGTCATCGTCAATTCGCCGGATGCGATCCGTTACGTGGTCGCCAAGCGCCATGAAAATTTCGAGCGCAAGACGCCGCAGATGCGCCGGGCGCTGGAATATCTGCTGGGCGACGGGCTGTTCATCTCCGACAAGGAGACCTGGAAACAGCGGCGGCCGCTGGTCTCCGATATCGTGCACAAGAACCGCGTGCCGGCCTTCGGCGCAATCATGCGGAATACCGCAAGCGAACTCGCCGACCGTTGGCAGGGCCTTGGCGATGGCGCTGAGGTCAATGCCCTGTTCGAAATGGCAGGGCTGACGGCGGAAATCATCTCACGCAGCGTCTTCGGCAACGATCTTGGCGAGGACAGCGCCAATGCCGTTACCGAAGGCTTCGCAAGCTATCAGGCCTTGGTTGATTCCATCAATCTCGGTTATTTCCTGGGCTTCGACGAGGGGCTGCCGATCATCAAGACGCCGAGCCTTCGCCGATCGGTGAAACGCATCCATCGCATCATCGATCAGGTGATCGAGGATCATTTGGCCGGCAAGGGGGACAACAGCTCAATGGTCGAGCTCCTGATCCGCCGGCAGCGGCGCAATCCGGAACTGAAGCTCGATGTCGTGGCGCTCAGGAACGAGGCGGCGACGATCTTCATGGCTGGACATGAGACCACTGCCGCGACCTTGACCTGGGCATGGTATCTGCTTGCCGGCGCACCCTGGGTGGAGGAGGCGGTTCATGCGGAAATCGAAACCGTCTGCGGCGACCGGGTGCCGTCGATCGATGACGTTGCGAAGCTCGACTGGTGTCGGGCTGTCATTGAGGAGACGCTGAGGCTTTATCCGCCGGTGCCGATCCTGGCACGGCAGGCGGCCGAAGCAGACGAGATCGGCGGCGTGAAGGTGCGCAAGGCGGCGCTTGTCCTGATCGTGCCATGGATCCTGCATCGCACGGAGACGCTTTTTCCCGAACCACATCGCTTCTATCCCGAACGCTTTCTCGGGGAGGGGCGTCCAACGCCTTACAGCTACATTCCCTTCGCCGCCGGCCCCCGCGTGTGCCCCGGCCTGCAGTTCGGCCTCACCGAGGCGATCCTTTGCCTCGCAATCCTCGCCCAACGCTTTCGGGTGCGCGTGAAGGAGGGCCACAAGGTCCAGCCGCAATGCCGCCTGACACTGCGACCGCGTGGCGGCATGCCCGTGACGCTGCACAGGCGCTAAGGTGGCAACCGGCGACGAGACCGGCAGAAAAACTGCCGGCAGCAAACGCAAAGCCTGGATCTACGAGGCTCCCAAGGCACCACCGCTCGCCGATTTCCTGGCCGGCGGCGATCGACGCAAGGCGTTTCTGCGCTACTGGCTTTATGAGAATGTCGACAACGCCATAGATCTCCTTTTCTACTTTGCCTTCATGCTTTTACCTGCCCGAGCGTGTTCCGCACTCGGCGGGTGGCTAGGCCGGCTCTTAGCGCCGCGTTTCCACAAAGGGGCTTATGCTCGCGCCGCGGCCAACCTGAAGATGATAAGGCCGGATCTCAGCGGCACCGAGCTCGAGACGCTTCTGGAGCGTTACGCCGATTCACAAGGCCGGCAGATGGCCGAATATTCCGTCGTTCCCCGATTGGCGCGCGGCCATGTCCGCAAGATCGGCACGGAAGGATTGGTCAAGCGTTGCGCCGAAGGTCCGGTGATTTTCATCGCGCCGCATGTCAGCAACTGGGAGGTGCTGTGGCATTGCCTGCTCGACATGGGATTGGCAGTGACCATGAACTACGACCCGCCCAAGCGCCGCTCGCGCCACTACATCGTCAACAGACTGCGCAAGGGTGCGGGCCTCGGGGTCCTGAAACCCGGCCGCAGCTTCGTGCGTCCGGCGCTGCGGATCCTGGAGAATAGCGGCAACCTGCTGATGTTCTGCGACGAAGGTTTTAATGGTTACATCCGCGCGCCCTTCTTTGGCCAGCCAGCGCATCTGGAGGGCAACTACGCCATCATCGCGCGGATGGCGCGTAAGACGAATGCGTTGATCTACCCGCTCTTTATCGCACGGGAAGGAGGAGCGAGCTTTGTGCTGAAGGCATTGGAGCCGTTCAGGCTGCCGGCAACTGACGCGCCGGAAGATCAGCTTACCGAGGATGTTCGGCTCTTGAATGCAGTAATCGAGCCAATTGTGCGCGAAAATCCGGAGCAGTGGTATTTTATCGACAACCGAATGCCAGCTGCCAACATCTGAACTTCATGCTGACGGAGCTTGCGGATGGAACTCCCCGTTTCAGCCGCTTGGTGCGTTGGCAATGCCAGCCGTCATATTTGGTTCAGATAATCTTCGACGCGGTGCGCCAGATCAAGTGGATCATGGCCTATGGTTTGCAGATGGATATCTGGATTTTCGGGCGCCTCATAGGGCGAAGAAATTCCTGTGAAATTGGGGATCTGTCCCGCCATAGCCTTTTTATAGAGACCCTTAGGGTCGCGCCGCACGCATTCTTCGATTGGCGTGTCCACAAAGACCTCGATAAATTCACCGTCAGGCATGAGCTCGCGCGCCATTTGCCGCTCGGATTGGAACGGCGAAATGAACGATACCAGCACAATAAGGCCGGCATCGGTCATCAGCTTCGCGACCTCGGCAATGCGCCGGATGTTCTCCACGCGGTCCTCGGCCGTGAAGCCGAGATCGCGGTTGAGACCATGGCGGACATTGTCGCCGTCGAGCAGGAAAGTGTGCTTTCCCTTCGCATGCAACAGCTTCTCGACGAGATTGGCGATCGTCGATTTGCCGGATCCCGATAGGCCTGTGAACCACAATACGACAGGACGCTGGTTCTTCTGCTCGGCACGGGCGGCTTTGTCGATCGTCAATGCTTGCCAGTGGACGTTCTGCGCGCGATGCAGCGAATGGATAATCATTCCGGCGCCGACGGTCGCGTTTGTGAATCGGTCGATCAATATAAAATTGCCGGTTACGCGATTTTCGGCGTAGCTGTCGAAGCAGATCGGCTGCTGGGTCGACAGGTTGCATACGCCGATCTCGTTCATCGCCAGCGTCTTTGCGGACTGATGGGCGAATGTATTGACGTCAATGCTATATTTGAGCGCTGTCACGGTAGCGCCCACACTATCGGTCTCGGTCCTTAGAATATAGGCGCGGCCGGGTATCAACGCCTCATGGCTGAACCAGATGACATGGGCTTGGAACTGGTCGGAAACGTTGGGTCTTTCGGTCGGAGAAACCAGCAGATTCCCACGCGATAGTTCGACTTCATCGCTTAAGACCAACGTGACGGCCTGTCCCTCAAAAGCCGAGGTCTGGTCCCCATCATAGGTGACGATGCGCTTTACCGTGGTTTGCTGGCCGGATTTTGCGACCGTGACGGCATCGCCCACGCAAACCGTTCCCGAGGCGACCTGGCCGGAAAAGCCGCGAAAATCGAGATTTGGCCGATTAACCCATTGTACAGGAAAGCGGAATGGCTTTTCCGAAGCATTGATATCGATCGCAACGGTTTCGAGATAGTCAAGAAATGCCGGACCATCATACCACGGCGTGTCTGTCGATTTTGTTGCGATGTTGGTGCCATAGCGCGCGGATATCGGTATCGGCCTGATGGTTGCAAAGCCGAGTTCCTTGGTGAACGCCATATAGTCGGCAACTATCTTTTCATAGGTTGCCTGCTCATATTGCAGCAGATCCATCTTGTTGATCGCAAGCACGACATGGCGGATGCCAAGCAGCCATGCGATGTAACTGTGGTGCTTTGTCTGCTGCAGGACACCTTGACGGCAATCGACCAGGACAATGGCAAGGTCAGCCGTCGATGCGCCGGTGACCATATTGCGCGTATATTCCTCGTGACCGGGAGCGTCAGCTACAATGAACGTGCGCTTCGGCGTAGAGAAGAACCGATAAGCGACATCAATCGTGATCCCCTGCTCGCGCTCTGCGTCCAAGCCGTCGACCAGAAGTGCAAAATCCACGTCATCGCCCGTGGTGCCGTATTTGGCGCTGTCCTGCTCCAAAGTGGAAAGCTGGTCTTCAAAGAGGCTTTTGGTATCGTAGAGCAAGCGCCCTATGAGTGTTGATTTGCCATCGTCGACGGAACCGCAAGTCAGGAAGCGTAGGAGAGATTTGCTGTCCTGGCTAGAACGATAGCCATCCACAAGACAAAGAGGATCGGGGCTGATCCCACCATTCATCAAAAGTAACCTTCGCGCTTCTTTTTTTCCATCGAACGTGCCTCGTCCTTGTCTATAAGGCGGCCCTGTCGTTCCGAGGTGCGAGCCGCCAGCACTTCCCCAACAATCTCTTCAAGTGTTGCTGCAGTTGATTCTATAGCGCCGGTGAGGGGGTAGCAACCAAGCGTGCGAAAGCGAACCATCCGCTCTTCCACCACATCCGTCGCTGCGAGCGGCAAACGCTCGTCGTCCACCATGATCAACATGCCGTCGCGATCGACCACAGGCCGTTTGGCGGCGAAATAGAGCGGCACGATCGGGATCTTTTCCTGCATGATGTATTGCCAAATATCGAGTTCGGTCCAATTGGACAAAGGAAACACACGGATCGACTCGCCTTTATTCACCCGCGTATTATAGGTTTTCCACATTTCGGGGTGCTGGTTTTTGGGATCCCAGGAATGTTTCGTGGTGCGAAAAGAAAAGATACGCTCCTTGGCACGCGATTTTTCCTCGTCGCGTCTAGCTCCGCCGAAAGCGGCATCGAAGCCGTATTTATCGAGCGCTTGCCGCAGCGCTTCTGTTTTCATGTTTTGTGTGTAAATGTTGGCGCTATGAGTGAATGGAGTTATGCCCTGGCTTAATCCATCCTGATTAAAATGGACTATAAGCTCAATACCTTGCTGGGTGGCGATGCGGTCGCGAAACGCGACCATCTCTCTGAATTTCCAATTCGTATTGACGTGCAGAAATGGAAACGGCGGCTTGCAAGGAAAAAATGCCTTCATGGCTGGATGCATTAGGACGGATGAATCTTTTCCAACAGAATACAGCAGCACGGGATTGGAAAACTCTGCCGCAACCTCTCGAATAATGTGGATTGATTCTGCCTCGATCTTCTGCAAATGGGAAAATATCACGTTGACCTTTCTCGACTTTTGCCTTGTATTTAAACCGTCTGCGAAAGCGACGATGCGCGCTTCTGCAAGAAGATGGAGCGAACATTATGCGGCGAACTTCAGATTTAGGTAAATAGCGCGTATTGGCAGCATTAACGCCTTTTTACGTCCCAATAGTTTTGTAATTTTGACCTTGCCCCGTTGAAACAATCCATTTTGAAGTAAGCTCTGGCCCATTGTGACGTGCCCCGTTAAATTAGGCGGTTTAGAACTGGAATTTTCCACTTATGATCCCCGCGGGGGAGGAAGAGGAGAATTCGATAAAGGCCTCGAAGTTTTCGGAAGCACAGATCGCGTTCGTATTGAAGCAGGCAGATGACGGAACGCTGATCGGTGAAGTCTGCCGCAAGGCCGGAATTTCGGATGCTACCTTTTACAATTGGCGCAAAAAATACGCCGGTCTCATGCCCTCGGAGATGAAGCGACTTCGCCAACTCGAGGACGAGAATGGTACCGGTTATCGGGTCGGATGCCTCTCCGCCCAGTCCGCAGCCATGGAGCCGTCAACTCCATCACGCCCCAAGCGTAGCGACGCAATGCTCGAACTTGGTCGGGGCAGGCGTGTCAGCATGTATAGCTGGCCGTAAAAATCTGGCTTGCTTCCATATCAGCGGCCTTCACCGAAAGGATACAGAAAAAGGCCAATTTAGTCTTGGGTTGCAAGCCTAACTCTTTCGCTCACAGGGGGCATTTTCTGATTCTTATGTTCAACTACTGAGCGTGATCATCTTGATCGTTTATCGCGGTTGTCATATGACCGTAATGATTAGGGACTAATGGGGCACTATTTTTTGAAGAACGATTACTGGGAAGAGTACTATCTGCACGAGCATCCACCGCTTATTCCGTCGCAGTTTGCGGTATTTGCAATGAATGAATTTCCAGACATCAGCACCGTTGTTGATATTGGGTGCGGTAACGGAAGGGATGCGTTCTTCTTCGCCGCGCATAACAAGCGCGTCTTCGGATTCGATGGAAGCGAAGCGGCTATTGAGGCTTGCGAGCAGCGTCGAGGGGCGCTCGGCATTTCCCACATCAGCTTCATAAATTCTGATGTCACGAATCTCGCAGAGACGATAAGTCCTCTGTTGGAAAACGCATCAAAACAGGTAATGCTTTATTCCCGATTTTTAATTCATAGCCTCACTTCGGATCAGGAGGTGAGTTTAATTCAAAATGTGGGAGCCTTACTACGCAAAACGTCTGGAATTTTTGTCGTTGAGTTCCGTACGGTTAAAGATAGCAATTTGCGTAAAGAAACGGCTCCTCATTTTAGGCGATTTGTGGACCCAACGCACTTCCTCAACCGTTGCGAGCAACATGGCCTCAAATCAAGCTACTTTGTCGAAGGTACTGGATTTGCCAAGTATCGAGGTGATGACGCCCACGTTGCGCGGATTATTCTTGACTTAGATATGGAAGTTGCCCGGTGACGTTTGAAGAGGCGATCGCTAATTTCGCACTAAGGGCAAGTTTGTTGCGGGCAGACTTTTTCTCGGACTTGGTCTTGTCGCTGACACTAGACCCAGATGCAAATTATCAACAGCGCCTAGGTGAGCAGTTTCGCGAAGCGCTTCTTCGTGCCGCCGCCAAGCAAGTCGATCCAAAACTTCGTATCGGCACGCAGCTCTTTTCCTACATTGCCGGTGACCTCCATCTCTATAAAACGATAAACTTCGAGGGGTTGTATGATTTCGCAATTGCGAATGCGATCACCGATCCTGAGTATCGGTTTGTACTTTGCCAGGTGAATGAGCAATTTGCTTATCCCAATCGGCTGGAATTAACCTCGCATGGGCTCGCGAGGTCGTTCCGCTTTTGGAGCTTGCAAGAAAAGGTCGCCTATCTCGACCTCGCAAATGCGGTCGTTTCAACGTTGGCGGTGAAATTCCCAGACACCTGTTATGGCTATGGCTTCGTTTTGTCTTATGTACGTGATCAAGATTTCATACCTCACGACGATGACATCGATATCTTGGTCTGTGTCGAAGACGCGGAATACTCAAACTTCTCGGATGCGATCCGAGCTGTTGAGGATTGCCTCAGAGCTTCCGGTTACGAAGTCACGGGCGATTGGCGCACACATCGAAAAGTACTGCATAACGGCAAGGAGATCGACGTCTTCGTCGGATTGCATGAAGGTGACGACGTGGCATTCTTCCCTGGGCCGCGTTCCGGCATCCGCTATTCTGATGTTTTCCCAGCAGGAAAATCAACGTTTTGGGGCAGGAGGATCTCGACGCCACAAAAGCCTGATGTGTACCTCCAGAAGGTTTATGGGGGCGAGTGGAGGCGGCCCAAAGTCGGTTGGAGGCATATAAACAACTGGGATCTTTTCGCGCCGCGCTTTGCTCTTCCAGCCGAAGAACCTTCGCTAAAAGAGGGGGAAGCAGTTGCCGAGGTCGCGGTAGTGAATATAGATCGCATCGACGAAATTGAAGGCAATCGCAGCGACACACATGGCTGGGGCGCTGATTATAGGGAACTGATCTCAATGACAGATACGAACTCCTGGCAAGATAATGCGCTATCTCTAACAATGGCAGCATGGAGCAAAGGCGTAAAGCATGAGATATTATTCTGGAGAAGCTGGGTTGCTGCAAGAGGCGGTCAGTGGAGTTGGGATTTCACGACGCGCTTAGACCCCGAGTATCCAGCTCAGGGGTTAGTCGACACCCTGCTCAATGATCTCCAAGGCGACCTAAAGGTTCTCGACGTTGGTGCTGGACCGCTTAGCGTGGTTGGGAAGACACACAAAGGACGCTCAATTGCGCTTTCCGCGACTGATCCTTTAGCTGATTTCTATTCTTCTATTCTTGAGAAACACGAGATTGTCGCGCCAGTACCGACGCAATTTGCAACGGCGGAAGATTTATCACTATTCTTTGATGATTCGTCATTTGATCTAGTTTATTGCCAAAATGCTCTTGATCATTCTTTTGATCCGATCAGAGCAATTGTGGAGATGCTTCGTGTATTGAAGGTCGGAGGCAGAATTGCGTTGAACCATCATGAAAACGAAGCCGAAAATGAAAATTACGTAGGCTTCCATCAGTTCAACTTTACCAAAGAAGAAAATGATTTCGTAATCTGGAATAAGACAGAGAAGTTGAATGTCCGCCATTTGCTTCCCGTCTCTGCTTCGCTTTCTGTGGAAAGAGTTGGAGAGAATGTACACGTAGTGATTACAAAACTATCTGAATTCGCGGACGTCGCCAGTGATTCTCGGCATCGTAAACGCGCAGGCCAGCTGCTTCGCAGCCTTGTGAACCATTACGGATCTGAAGAGATGTCAGAGCCCGAGATTTGAATTTTATGGAATTGGAGTAGCAAGTTGGGGATCTCATCTGGAACAGCTCTTCTTGTCACAGAGGAGATATCTGGTCTCAATAAATCCGGTGGCATCGGCGCGTGTGCTTTAGGTTTAGCACTTCACTTAACTGCCATGGGACACGAGGTCGATATTCTCGTGACGGACATGGCTGCTTCTCAAGCAGACAAGTTCAAATTCCAAGAAGCGTACCCCAATCTAGCGATCAGGCTATTGAGTGAGCAGGTCGCTGAGGACGAGGAGGTGACGAGCCCTGGCGATCCAATCGCGAAGGCTTATTGCGTATACCGCTTCGTTAAGCGCATAAGTCCGGACGTGGTGCATTTCAACGACTGGCTTGGTAGTGGCTTTTACTGCGCGATGGCGCGGCGGCAGGGCTCGCTACGGTCACGTGTTGTTACGCATCTCCACGGAAGCTCTGAGTGGGTACGGAGATACAATCGCCACATCCCATCGCTGGAAGACTTTGAGGTCGAAGGTATCGAAAGAAGCCAGATCGAGAATTCGGACATTGTCGTCAGCCCAAGTCAATATCTACTGAATTGGTATGTCGAACAGAATGTTGCCTTGCCTGAGGCCAAAGTTATCAATTGGCTGCTTCCTCAGTGGTTCAATCCGTCGTTCAATGGCGCACTTCCTTTGCGGACCATTGGCGTTGAGCCGGGGAAAATCGACACACTGATATTCTTTGGGCGGCACGAACGACGCAAAGGTTTTGAGCTATTTCTTGAAGCTGTTTCGCGTTTCCCAGAAGACTTCCAGCCAAACATTATCTTTATGGGGCGGTTCGATCGTATCGATCGGGAGTTCACCGGCTCACTAGCACTCCGGAAGTTGAAGGGTTATGGTGGCGAAATTCAATTTATAAGCGACTTAGACCAGAAGGAAGCGCTGAGTTTTCTCAAACGTCGAAAGACCGCGCTCTGCATCATTCCTTCGCTAATCGAAAACAGCCCTTGCGTCGTCGGCGAATGTTTCACACTTGGTATACCCTTCGTGGCAAACGATGTCGGCGGAATTGCCGAGTTGTTTGAGGATTCTTCGGTCCCATCGTTATCTAAGCCAACAGGCAAAGACCTTAGCGATACTATCCTTAGCATTCATCGTGAGGGCTTGCCGCCCGTTGTTTCAACGCTTACACGCGACGCCATAGTGGCGACGTGGGAAGAACTACACGATGAATTGTTTTCGACCACAAACGACGAGCCCAGTGAAGATCAAGCCCTTCCGTTGGTGACGGTGTGTGTTACGCACTACGAGCGGCCTAAGTTTTTGGAGCTCGCTTTAAAGCATCTCGCCGTCCAGACGTATCAAAACATCGAGATTGTGATTGTTGACGACGGAAGTGTATCGACAGCGGCGGTCAATGCGCTGGCTCGAATTGGGAAGAGCAAATTTCCGTTCCCCCTCCGGATAGTACGAACGGCAAATAATTATCTGGGAGCAGCTCGCAATGCTGCGGCAAAGGTCGCGAACGGCGAATTCCTGCTTTTTCATGATGATGACAATGTGGCGGAACCTCATGAGGTGGAAGCCTTTGTGTCGGCTGCGCTTAAATCTGGTTCAGATATTCTCACATGTCAGTCGTATGTTTTTCGAGCTAATGACGCTCGCGGTCCCTTTGCCGATCCAAAGAAGGAACGGTCCATCGAGTTCTACCCGATCGGGATCGGAGGAGTATTTTCCTTCTTCCGAAATCGCTTTGGTGACGCTAATGCGCTGATCAAGCGGACCGTTTTTGAGCAGGTTGGCGGATTCACCGAACTCCGCGGAGTAGGTGTTGAAGATTGGGAGTTCTTCCTCAATGCTCATATTAAAGGGTTCAAAACGGGCATCGTTCCAGAACCATTGTTTCATTACCGGGTAAGCACGAATGGTATGTTGGCGACAGGAGACGCCCTTTCGTACCAAGAGCGCATTTATTCGGCAGTCGATCATGCGCGGCCGGTGTTGGTTGGTGACGTACTACGTTTCGCAAACGCGAATAACTTAGCTCAAGCGGTGCTGGACCAAACCTGGTATAGGCTAGACAAAGAACTGGGTGCCAAACTTCATCACGAGTTAGTGGCCCTTGATCCGAACTCCGCGGATGCCAGGAAAAAGCTATCGGATCTGGCATTTGAGCTCGGAAGAGTTAAAGATGCTATCCAACTAGCAATGCCGATTTACGATCAACGCGAAAAGTTGATCTCGTTGAGCAATTTGCTTGGCATTAACACCTCCGCCAATGATCAACAGGCTGCCGCAATAAAAGTGTCCACGGGCGACGAGCTAGACGGGTACTTTTTGCAAGGTTGGTTGATTGACCAAGATGGAAAGCCGGATGCTCCCGACGGAATAATCATCCATGACCAGCATTATGTGCTTCGCTCCGCAAAACGCTATGATCGGCCAGATGTCAAAGAGGCATTTGAGCTTCCAAGCGCGGTCGGATTGGGTATCACCGCTATCGTTCAGAAGGACAAAATGTCGAAGGTCGGATTGAAATTCGGCCTTAAACCAAAGCGCCGGGTCAAAATTAACGGTATCGGCGATGCCACTTTAGTTAATAGGTCAGGCAAGCTGAGGGGATTTATCGACGAAGCAATTGGATTTACTACGGTGAAGGTGTCGGTGCCGGAAGGCCGGCATTGGTCCGGAAAACTTGAGCTACTAGCACCTGAAAATGTCAAGGCTGCTGTTAATTGGGGTGGAGGCGTGTTTGATTACGGGTCTCGCTACGGATCAAATCAAATTACGTTTACCATACCAGACGGGGCAACCTTGCCGATAGAGATTGAAATTGCCCTTCCGTCAGAGAAAACAGTCGATGTCATCTTCCATTAAGCTGTCATCAACCAGATATGGGTCGATTAAGCGATGAGTACTTGGCAAGAAGCATTTGAGCCGATTGGTGACAACTGCGAACTAGGCTTCATGCAGCGTCAAAAAGGGGTCGATGAGGGGGCGCTACTTAAATGGTGCCGGATTCTGAAGCATACCGATTTGATTACATTTCTCGATGCGCCTCGTGAATCGTTCTATAAGTTTGAGAATCTTAAGCCCACGTCGAATGATATGGTTGAGGACATTTCGTCTAACATCCAGTTCCACACGGAGTTGTACAGCAGAATTGAGGACGGGATACGAACGTTCAACGCAGTGCCACATGAACAAGAGCGCATCTACGCCGCAGAATATCAAAAGCGCTTGTATCTTTACGATAAACTGATCGACGCTCTTTCAAACGCATCAAGGATATGCGTATTCAAGATGAACGGGACCAACGATCTCGAAGTTGCGCAAGCTATTGCCGACCGGCTGAAATCCTTCAACATTAGAAATAGGCTTTTCTACATAACAGACGCAGAACCTGCCAAAGCAGGTTTTGTCGAGAGAATCTCTCATAACGTCTATCGAGGTTTCATTACTGCTTTTGCGCCATACTGGCCTGTTACTGATGCAAAGCTGGAGTACTGGGACGGTCTATGTAAGTCTGCTTATGAGCGAATCAGCAATGATTTTATCCGAAATGCGTGACGATTATTGAGCTTCATAAGACCCGTTGACAATCAGCAAAGTTCCGTCTGCGCCTGGATAGGTGCCGTCGTACTTTAAGATTGTTCCCTTGCTCGACCCGACTCCAATGACGGCCATTGTCTGCTTATATGAACCGTTGTAGGCGAAACCTGAGATTTGACTATTGGCCAGTGCAGGGAACGGGAGCGTAAACTCTGCCGCTTGCTTGCAGGATCCGTTTGCGGCGATATTTGCTGAAAAGTACACGAACACAGTTTTGCCGATTGTTTGATATCTTCCAGAAACGCCAGTAGCTTTTCCCAGGTCTCCGGATCCGCAGCTTAAGCGCGGTTCATACGATTGCCATTGCTCGCCGTTGTTGGAGCCCGAATTGTAGAAAATAGAATTGCTGGGCGATATATCCCCATCGGATACGATGGCGTTGCTTTTCGAGACTGACGCCAGATTGTTGCCGTAGATTAGAGAATTTAAAACCCCATGTCCGATCGAAATTCCCTGCACTTGTGGCTCGAGAGGCCCAGTGACAGTGTGAGCAGTTATTATGGCACCCGTGTTGTCTGTCACTGTATTCTGTAGTCGGATACTAGCAACTGTGGGCTGGTCGCCGACCGTGCCAATCAAAACTTGGTTGCCTTCGAGAAGGAAATTGTATTTTGGGCGGAGATTCGGCTGGTCGTCGGTGCCGCCGGGATATCCCCAACCGTGCGCGCCGATGAAGTGATTGTTCCCACCGTGGTCTGCATAGAAATTCGCGATCCGAGCGTTAACTGCCACAGTTCCGAACTGATTGTCCGTTCCTGAAACCCAGAGATTATAATCTGGCAGCTGCTCGGCATTTCCGTAGCAAGGGTGATCGGCGTCGTTTACATTTTCCAACCGATTTGAATTATCGATCGATGTCTCATATCCGGAGCGCTGATAATAATCAGCGCCGTTGCCAGGCGCGGCGTTGCGTATCACAGAGTTTCGAAAAGTCAGCCCAACCGAGAAGACGTTATAAACTGTGTAGCGCGATACGCAGGATCCATCGATGCGGACGTTCTCAAACGCCAGCTTTGTTTGGCTTTTCACCTGTTCCTTGAATGCCTGTCCCTCAATGAAGAGAGTTGAAAATCGCACCGACGGGTTGTTGCAGCCGGGGAGGGCGCGGATGGTGACGCCACCCGCCGAGGCACCAGAGATCACGAGACTCGAGATGCCATTCGCGACTTTCTGAGGGCGAAAACTATCGGCGCAAACATTGTAGAATCCCGATCGAGGTGGAGGAAGGTAAAGTTTTCCACCCTCTATCCCTGCTTTAGCTGAAGCTGCGGCTGCTGCGACGTTAAGGGCCACGCTGTCATCACCGCCACTTCCTGCATCCGGATCAAAGTCCTGCGGAGTTATCGGGCTATTCTGCCAACGCTGCGCCTCCGTAATATGTGCGGCTCCAACATCATTACGCGCCACAGGCAAATCCGCTCCGGCAGCTGCGAACATACCTGGCGCGCAAAACGTACCAATTGCCAACGAGGTAAACAACGATCGGTGTTTGGTGCTCTGCATCGTAGTCCTATGAAAATTCAGCCCGCATCCAGCATCAGTCGCTTAGAATATCGCTCGGCGGCCAATCCGATGAACAGACAGGTGGCGCCGAAACTCAGCACATAGCCTTTGTCGAGAAGGCGATCGCTATAATTTTCAAAGTACGCTACACGCATCCACTCAACGCATTGTACCAGCGGGTTATAAGACAGCGGTATAGCGATTTGGTCTGGCAAGTTCGGCGTCACAAACAAGCACCCGGAGCCCAGATAGAAGAGGATTGTCATGAGCGCATAAACAGTTACGAAAATCGGTATGATTGTTGTTATGACGCTTATGATGCTTCCTATACCTATGGCCAATAAGATCGTGGCCAAGTAAGCGTATAAAGCTTGGACAGGATCGGTGGGATACGGGTTAACATCAATTGCCATAAATATAATCCAAATAAACATAAGCGTAATAGACCCGGCAATCACTTCTAAAAATGCACGTCCATAAATGATGTCCGTTACCTTCACCACTGGAAAAGATAGCATATTCTTGTTTAGGATAACAGAATACGCCATAAATCTTGAAATATAGATAAACGTGAGTGTAGGAACGACTCCGGCGCCGAAAAAGACCATCGGATGGCTACCATAGGGTGCTGACCGGCCAGCATATGTATTGATTAGTAGCAGCACAAAAATATGCGCCAATGGCCACAGTGATTGTACGAGAAAACCAAGGCCATGGTTGAAAAACCTTGTTCTCATATCGCGAAGGATAACGGCTGTCATCACATGGCCGCGCTCGCGTAGTGCTTCCTTCACAGTCTGTCTCGTGGTTCGCTGAGGTTGTCGCATCTGAACTCTAGAAAGGGGGTGGCAGGTCGAACCCTATCACGTGAAGGATGTAGAATGCGACTAGGATTGCCGCTGTTCCTTCGGCTACCACCAAGTTGAAATCACTATATGAAGTAAACCTTTTTAGCGCCTCTCCACGCCGCCTCTCCAGTTCCTTTTTCTTAATCAAAACATTTACCCGCTTAGCTTTCGACGCGTCAAAATCGGCACCTTCTTTAAGAGCCTGACCGAAAAAGAGTTGAGTGAAATCAGTCAGTTGTGATTCCTTCGGATTTGCTTAGGATTCGATGGGGACCCCAATGGGCTGGACTGATTTCACCCGTGGCCAATATGGCCGACGGACAGGGCGTTACGCAAGTGATCTGACAGAGAGGGAATGGTCTCTGATTGCTGCTTTTATGCCGATGCCACGCAGGCTCGGGCGACCGCGCAAGACGGAATTGCGCGAGGTGCTGAATGCGCTGCTTTATATCGCATCGACCGGGTGCCAATGGCGGACGCTGCCGAAGGATTTCCCACCCTATTCAACCGTGCAGGGTCACTTCTACGAATGACGGGTGACTGGCTTGTGGCAGCGGATCAACCATCATCTGGTTATGGAGACGCGAGAGTCGGAGGGAAAGGAAGCCTCACCGACGGCAGGCGTGATCGACAGTCAGAGCGTCAAAACCACCGAAAGAGGGGGGAATTGCGGGCTATGATGCGGGCAAGAAAATCAAGGGTCGCAAGCGTCATATCGTCGTCGACACGCTCGGCCTGATGGTTGGGCTCGTCGTTCATAGCGCCGATATTCAGGATCGTGATGGTGCGACTGCAGTCCTCAAAACCATCCTCAAACGCTGGCCGTGGTTTAGGCACATCTTTACTGACGGCGGTTATACCGGTCCGAAATTGCGCGGCGCATTGGGCAAGATTGCAAAGTTCACGCTCCAGATCGTCAAGCGAACCGACAAGGCCAAGGGCTTCGAAGTCCTGCCGCGCCGCTGGGTCGTGGAGCGCACCTTCGCCTGGCTCGGAAGATGCAGGCGATCGGCCAAGGATTGGGAAAAATCAATCGCTTCCGCCGAAGCCTGGATGCTCATCACCCACATCCGATTCTTACTCGAAGGCTCGCAAGGTACTATGTTTATTGAACTCTTTTCGAGTCAGTCTCTGAGCGTCGAGAGTATAGTCAGAGTTCCAAGATAGCCTTAACGATCCTAGCTTCCGGGCGCAGCCATTCTTCGAAAAGCTGTGGTCCATCATCAAGCGACCCGCGATGGGTGTTCAGCGCAGCCACCGGAACCCGGCCATTTCCCATCTGTTTCACGACTTCGGCAAAATCGTCTGGCTGCGCATTGCGGCTGGCAAAAAGGGTGGTTTCGCGCTTGTGGAATTCCGGATCGGAAAAGGTGATGTCGTCGCGAACGACGCTGACGAGGACATAGCGTCCAGCATGGGCGACGAAGCCGAAGCCGCGTTGCATCGCTTTCGCATTGCCGGTTGCGTCGATCACCACGTCGAAGAAATCGCCGTCGGTCAGGCGTTTTGCATGGGCTTCGGCCTCGTCATTCGCGAGCAGCTTCCGGTTAGCACCGAGCGAGACGATCGTGAAATCGAGGCGGTCCTCGCGCATGTCCATGACGGTCACGTCGGCGCCGCGCGTCTTGGCGAAGATGATGGCGGACATGCCGATCGGGCCGGCGCCGACGACGAGAACGCGGTCGGTCGCGGTGACGCCGCCACGCTTGACGCCATGGGCGCCGATCGCCAGGAATTCGATCATCGCGGCTTCGTCCAGCGAGGCCTTGCCGGCAGAGACGACATTGGGCTCCGGCACGCAGATGAATTCCGTCATGCCGCCGTCACGATGCACGCCGAGGACGGCAAGGCTCTGACAGGCATTGGTCACGCCGCGCCGGCAGGCAACGCATTTGCCGCAGGCAAGATAGGGGACGATGTAGACATTTTCTCCCTTCTTGAGGCGGTCCGAACCATTTGCATCCTCCACCGTACCGGAGAGCTCATGGCCCATGACGCGTGGATATTCGAGAAAGGGATGCTTGCCCTGATAGATGTGAAAATCCGTCCCGCAAATGCCGATGCGTCTGATGCGCACCAAAACCTCGCCTTCCGCAGGGATGGGAACATCGCGCTCGATCAGGGATAGGCGGCCGGGTTCGTCACAGATCAACGTTTTCATGGTGATAAGCTCTCGATGGGTCGGCGACGCCGACCATAGCTGTTAGAATGCCGTGTCCTGTTGATATCGCAAGTCGGATGCTCGGCGGCTGCTTAGCGTCCGGAATACGAGCCTCACTCGTCTGACGCTCACTTAGCATCTGAATGTCCTGCAGTCTCACGACGCTGTCTCGTTCAAAGGATAACGGGCTGCAATTTGCCTCAGTATGGGCGCCTCCGATACGCTGCCCGCTTTCTTGGCCCAGTTCAGGAAAGCATGGATGCGTCGAGCGACTTTTTCAGGGTGATGCTGGGCGATATCGGCGATGCGATGATCGAGGAAGGGATTAAGGAAACGATCGAACGTCGTTGTCACATAGCTCGTCGCCTCATCGCCCATGCCGTTTGCGACAAAGCCGGGCAAGACTTCGTTTCGATAGAGTGCGTCCAGCCTTGCGCGAATGCCGGCATCGGCAAGGATGGCGCGCACGGTCTCGTCGGATGGCCGGCCCTCTCTTTGCCAGGTTTCAGCAAGGAACGTATGGCCGAGATTGAGAATATGCAGCTTGAGGCGCTCGTAGGGCTCAAGATCCTCGGTCAGTATGATGCTCTCATGTGTACAAGGCAGCCGGACGCCCGGCGCGCGCTTGATCGCCCAAAGCGCATAGGGCTCCGCGACGGCGCCGATCGGCTCGATCGGCTCGGAGACGATCCGGTCGACCAGGGTCTCGGCGAAGGCGACATTGTCGTCCAGCCAGGCAAGAAAGTCGGGTGCCACGCCGTTCTGTTTGGCGCAATCGACGACGGTTTGCTTCAGGACGCGGCCATTCCCGGTCATCAATTCGCAGGGAAGAATCACCAGCGGGCGGCCGGATGCCTGCCAGCGCTTGACGAGAAGTGCTGCAAGCTTGGCCGGAAACGAGCGTGGAATTCGACCGTCCTCGCCGAAGCCATCCTCGTCGGGCCAGGTTTTATATCCCGTTTCGCCGGTGTTGGAGATGATGAATTCGGCATCTTCGGCGAAGAGCTGCGAAAGCTCTTCCCAATGATCAAGGGCGGACATGCCACGATCGACGCTGGTGACGCGTACCGTGCGGTCGACAGCTTGGCCATTCGACATGCCGCGGATGATGACCGGGTAGCCCTCTGGATTTCCGAATGCGCCGACGCGCCCGCTTCTATTGCTGGAACCCGAAATCTGGACCACAGTGATCGGGCCGACATCCTGGCCGGATTGCCTGGCCTCGTGCACGAAGAATGCCGCATGCGCCTGTAAAAAACGGCTGGTGCCGAACTGGATGATCCGCGAGCTCACGCCAGGGTCTCCGTGCCTTCGGGGCAAGTCACTGTCATTCGCGTGCTGTGTTGAGACGTGGACATCCATCGATCCTCCCGGTGAATGTTTTTTATCTATAGAAAACAGATTGCGCCGAACGTCAAGGGTTTTTAGATGAATAAAGCAAACGCAATGATGTTGCGCTCAGTAGAAGGGACAGAGGTGAGGGACAATCACGACATGCCGGCAATGGAAGCAAGCCTGCAGCCACAGCGATCAGCAATTCTTCATAGAAATCACAACAAAATGTCATAAATTGTGTGATTTTGTCGCTACTATCCGTTATGAGCCAATCGAGATGATGCGTCGCACTATGGAAGCTTCGCTTATGAAACGGACGGCGTCCGATAGTTTCCAAATATTGACGATTTTCGACGCCAGGGAACTCCGTTCCCCTGTCGTAAACCGGTGTGCCGCTCAGGGCATCATCCACGCGATCTTAGCCACCCATCATGACCAGGAGAAAGTTGAATGGCACGTATCACCTTGAGGCAACTGCTCGATCATGCCGCTGAAAACGGCTACGGCGTTCCTGCTTTCAATATCAACAATATGGAGCAGGCGCTCGCCATCATGGAAGCGGCTGATGCCGTTGGGGCACCGGTGATCATGCAGGCGTCGAGAGGGGCCAGAGCCTACGCCAACGACATCATGCTGAAGCATATGATGGACGCCGTCGTCGAAATCTATCCGCATATTCCGGTCTGTGTGCATCTCGACCATGGCAACGATGCCTCAAGCTGCATGACGGCGATCCAGGCCGGCTTCACCTCCGTGATGATGGACGGCTCTCTCAAGGCCGATGCGAAGACGCCCGCGGATTGGGACTATAATGTCGGCGTGACGAAGACGGTTACCGACATGGCGCATCTCGGTGGCATATCCGTCGAAGGCGAACTCGGCGTGCTGGGTTCGCTGGAAACTGGCATGGGCGAGGCGGAGGATGGCCATGGCGCCGAAGGCAAGCTTTCGCATGATCAGCTGCTCACAAATCCGGACGAGGCCGTCAAGTTCGTGCGGGAAACCAAGGTCGATGCGCTGGCGATCGCGATGGGCACCTCGCATGGCGCCTATAAATTCACCCGCAAGCCTGACGGTTCGGTGCTGGCGATGAACGTGATCGAGGAGATCCACCGCAAGCTGCCCAACACGCATCTCGTTATGCACGGCTCTTCGTCGGTTCCCGAGGAGTTGCAGGAGATCATCAACAAATATGGTGGCCAGATGAAGCCGACCTGGGGCGTGCCCGTTGAAGAGATCCAGCGCGGCATCAAGAATGGTGTGCGCAAGATCAACATCGATACCGACGGCCGCATGGCGATGACCGGCCAGATCCGCCGCGTGCTGCAGGAAGACCCGAGCGAATTCGATCCGCGCAAATATATGAAGCCGGCCATGGCTGCGCTGACGAAGCTCTGTAAGGAACGTTTCGAGCAGTTCGGTACGGCCGGTCACGCCTCGCGGATTCAGCCGCTTTCCGTCGCCGAAATGGCGAAGCGCTACAAGTCCGGCGCGCTGGACCCGATCTTCTCCTGATTTTGAGCGATCAGCGTGCCGCCGGGCTCGCGGCCCGGCGCGCGCTTTCCTCGGTCAAGGTGCGGCCGTGGAATTTCGATAGCGAGGTGACGACATCGTCGATCTCCTTGGCCAGTCGTTGCGCATCCCACTGCAGGGCTGCCGCCGCGATCGCACCAATTTCGCGCAAACCCTGCATGGTCAGTAGTCCCTCGATCGCCATGGTCGTGCGGCGGAAGACGATGTCGGACAGATGCACGACAAGCTCCTGGCGGGCGATCCAATCGATTTCGAGGGCGCTGTGGCGCGCCGCGCCGCTGATGCGCTGGCTATCCGTGTAGTCCGAACGATGGGCGAGGATCGCCGCTGCGGTCGTGCCGTATCGGCTCAGCAGCTCGTCGACCCTGCTTGCCTCCACACCGGTCTTTGCGGCGATCGATCGGATCCAGCCCGCGCGCTCGCTGGAGCTTACCGGGAAATTCGATCCGCCGCCGATGGCCAGCCGCTCGGTGGATGTCTTGCGCGTGCGCTGAAGGCGCTTCAGCACGGTATCGGACACTTCCTCGGCGAAACCCCGGAAGGTCGTCCACTTGCCGCCAACGAGGGAAATAACGGGGAAGGGCCGTCCGGCCTGCGCTTCGACGACCGGTGCGGAGTGGTCGCGACTGATCAGGCCCGGCGACGAGGCGTCCGAGGCGGGCAGGGGGCGGATGCCGCTATAGCTATAGGTCACCTGTTCCCGCTCGAAGTGAAGACCCGGCAAAAGCGCTCGGACGCTATCGAGGAAATATTCGATTTCCGGCTCTTCGCAGCGCACATTGTCGGGGTCGTCGCAGGGAATGTCGGTCGAGCCGACCAGCGCCTGGCCGAGATAGCCATAGACCAGGCAGATGCGGCCGTCATCGGCCTCGAAATAGATCATGTGGCCATTCAGGCTGCGCACCAGTTCGGGGTGATCGAGCAGGATATGCGATCCCTTTGTTCCGCCGATCAGGTGAGAGGGAGCGCCGAGCGCCGCATTGACGTGATCGATCCACGGGCCAGCGGCATTGACGACAAGCTTCGGCTTCACCGAAAAGGCATATCCGTCCGAGCGTTGGAAGGTGAGCAGGCCGTCGGTCGCAGACACCAGCTTCGTGGCGTTTGCCGCCAATGACTTCTCATTGGCCCCTAGTCCGTCGCTGACCAACTCGTAGACCAGCCGTTCCGGCCGGCTGATCTTGGCGTCGTAATAGATGCCGCCGGCGACGATCTCAGGCGTCACATGCGGCATTTCCTTGAGCGCGCGGCTTTTCAGCAGGAACCTGTGGCGCGGCATCACTCGGTTGCGCGAACCGAAGAAATCGTAGAGCGCAAGCCCGATCTTGACGAGGACGGCGCCGCGGCTTCGGGGAGCGGTGGTCGAGCCCGTCAGCGTGCGAAGGGCTGCCCATATGCCGCGCGTCCAGGAGAAGATCGGCACGAATGTCGGCAGCGGTTCGACGCAATGCGGCGCGTTCTTCAAGAGCAGATTGCGCTCGAGCGCCGACTGCGCGACCAGCCCGAATTCGCCGGTTTCCAGATATTTCAGGCCGCCGTGAATGAGGCGCGATGGCGCAGCACTCGTTCCCGAGCCGAAATCGGATTTATCGACGATGAGGCAGTTCACGCCCTGGGCGCAAAGGTCGCGAAACAGCCCCGCGCCATTGACTCCAGCGCCGAGGATGACGACGTCGACATCTCCGTCTTGAAGTCGGGAAAAGCGTTGTTTCAGATCGGCGGCCATATCGGTCATAACATCATGGTCCTGGTGAACGGCCGCGAAAACAGATCGTTCGCGCAGCCCAATTGGCTGTCTAGTCTTGGGAGGGTTGAGCTGCGAGATTGCCGAGCCTCGGCCAGAGCGGCGTCATGGCGTCGGCGATGTCCTTGAAGAGTTCATAACGCACGCGGTAGTCGGCGCTGCGGGCGGAATCGGGGTGATAGGTCGTGGCGATCCTGCCGACATCGCGTGGGTCGCTCTGCGGATCGGCATAGATCCCGACGCCGGCGCCGGCGCAGAGAGCAGCACCCCAGGCGGCCGCCTCATCGGTTTCCGTCACAGTGACGGGAATTCCAAGCACGTCGGCAAACATCTGCACGACGATCGGATTGCGCGATACGCCACCCGCAAGCCTCGCCTGATTGAAGGAAAAACCGTCACTTAACGCATCGACATGGATCTTGTGGTTGAAGGCGATGCCCTCGAGAACGGCGCGCAGCATGTCGCCGCGGTCGTGCCAGCCGCCAAGCCCGAAGAAGCCGGCGCTCGCCGCCGCACCATAGGGCGAGCCGAACAGATAGGGATGGAATAGCGCGCTCGAGGGTCGGTTGAAGGCGGCCTCGATTTCCGGTGCCAGCAAGGCGTGGATTGAATGGCCAGTGGCTTCGGCGCCCGTGCGTTCGTTGGAGCAGAGCTGGTCCAGAAACCAGTCGTAGTTGGCTGTCGATGCCGGCGAGATCGACATATTGTTCCATTGGCCCGACACGATGGCGTTGCGGCAGAACCAGCGGCGATCGACGCGTGGCTCCGACGACAGCGTTTCGTTGATCGAATAGGTGCCGGCGATCACGGCGACGACACCTTCGGCATAACCCCCGGCACCGAGCGCGGAGGCCGTTACATCGTGGAGGCCGGCGACGACAGGTGTTCCTTCGGCAAGGCCCGTGCGTTTGGCGACCGCTGCCGTCACATGGCCGACGACCTCATCGGATCGCGAGGCGTGCGGCAGCGCCCCCACCAACTCGTCCAGACCGAAAAGCTTCAGCGCATCCGGCGAATAATCCTGAGTGGAGACGTCGGTAAAGGAGGTGCTGGCCTCGGTGCGGTCGGTTCCGGCGACGCCGGTCAGGCAGAAGCGCAGCCAGTCCTTGCAGCTCAGGATATGGCCGATCTCAGCGAAGCGGGCCGGCTCGTGCTCCTTGATCCAGGCGAGCAACGCCGAAGGGGCTGATACGTGCGGCACCTGGCCTGTGAGCACCAGGGATTGGTCGGCGACCGGCCCCGTCAGCCATCGCTCCACGATCGATCCGGCACGGCTGTCCAGCGAAAGAATGGCGCGTCCGAGCGGCTTCTTTGATTTGTCGAGTAGATAGATCCCGTCGCCATGCGCAGTCGCGGCAATTGCCTGAATGTCGCTTGCGGGGCGATTGCTGAGCTTGATCGCCTCGGCTATGGCGTCAGCCGTCGCCGTCCAGAGCTGGTCCATGTCGCGTTCGACATGGCGGGCCTTGGGCATGAATTGCGTCACGCGGCGGCGGGCGGCGGCAAGCGGCGTTCCGTCGATGTCGAAGATCACCGCCTTGGTGACGGTGAGACCGCTGTCAATTCCGAGCAGACTCGGCATTCCTGTTACTCCTGATGGTGGACGATCTCAGGCCGCCCCGCGGGGCTCAACCGTCAGGATCGCTCCTTGTCGCTCCTGGCGACGACCACATTGATATTCTTGTTCTGCATGCGCTCGAGATGGGCAGCGGGGGTCTTTTCATCGACGATGACGACATCGAACTCGCTTAAGGACGCGAAACTATGCAGCGCCCGGCGGTCGAATTTCGTGTGGTCGGTGAGCAATATGCGTTTGGCGGCGCTGTTGAACATGGCCCGCTTGATGTCGACGATCTCGGGAGACTGATGAAACACCACGTCGTCGATGATGGCCGACATCGAAATGAAGGCAACATCGGCTCGCAACCGATTGATCTCGTTGATGGTCATGCGCCCCATGAAGGCGTTGCACCAGTTGTAGTACTGCCCGCCAAGCGCCAAGAGCGTCACGTCGTGCATGTCCTTCAATGCGTTCATCAGCGTCAGAGAATTCGTGATCGCCGTCAGCGGCACCTTGGCCGGCAGTTGCGAGGCCATCTGCAGCACGGTGGTGGAATCGTCGAGGAAGATCGCCTGGCCCGGTTCGATGAACTGGATGGCGGCCGCGGCGATCAACTTCTTTTCGCTCGCCTGCCGGTTGGCGCGATAGACATCGCTCGATTCGATCAGGCTGGTGGCGGTTGCCGTGACGATGCCGCGCGTCTTGCGGAAGAGACCGCGAGCCACCAGTTCGTCGACATCGCGATGCGCCGTCATCAGGCTGATGCCGAAGCGCTCGGTGAGATCCTCGATCCGCATCGACCCCTCAGCCATGACGGCCTCGGCGATCAACTGGCGCCGGGCGAGCTGGCGGGAATGCCGGCTGTCGCTAGGCAGTTCGTCTTGCAGGAACGATGCGGGGCTTGTTTTCTGGGTCACTTTGGCCTCTGAGGCTGAGCCTTACGGGTGTCCGCTTGGTGCCATGAATATCATGTCAAGGCAAAAAGACTATAGAGAACAATTTGCTATTTGGTTTATCGAAAGTTCTGCTTGATGTCCGATAGGGTCTTCAAGCTGTAACGACGCAAGGGTGGGGACGCCGTTGCCGGCGTCCCCGATATCATTACTGCGACAGGACGAACGGTCCCGTGTACTTGTCGACATTGTCCTTGGTGATCAGGATGCAATCGAAGAGCTGTTTTTCGCTCGTGGCGCCGGTCTTGCCCGTCTTGATGAAGCTGTCGGCTTGCTTGACGGCCTCTGCGGAGAAGACTGCGACCGGCTGCAGAACCGTATATTGCAGTTCGCCGGCCTTGATGGCGGCAACAGCGTCCGGGGAACCGTCGAAGCCGCCGACCTTGATATTAGCGAGCTTGCCAGCTTCCTTGAGGGCGGCAATCGCGCCGAGCGCCATTTCGTCGTTGCCGGAGATCACGCCGATGATATCCGGGTGAGCCTGCAGCATGGACTGCATCTTGTTGTGGCCCTGGGTGCGATCCCAGTTGGCGACTTCCTTGGCGACCTTCTTCAGATCCGGATACTGCGTCAGAACGGTTTCATAGCCGTTAGAGCGGGTGGCGGCGTTGTTGTCGGAAGGCGCGCCGAACAGTTCGGCATACTTGCCTTTATCGCCAACAGCTTCGACCCACTGCTGCGCACCGATAGCGGCACCCTGGGCATTGTTGGAGACGAGCTGTGCCTTGGCGAGGCCTTCCTGGTTGATTTCAGCATTGACCAGGAAAACCGGGATGCCGGCAGCAACGGCCTTCTTGACCGCACCGACGGAACCATCGGCATTGGCCGGGTCGAGAATGATAGCAACCGACTTGTTGGTGATGGCCGTGTCGATCAGGTTGCTCTCGGTGTTGGTGTCGCCCTTATGCGCACCGACCGTTGCCGTATAGCCGAGCTTTTCGGCTGTTGCCTTGGCGACATTGCCTTCCGTCAGCCAATAGGGGTTGGACGGATCGTTGACGATGATCGTCATCTGGCCGGCGGCCCATGCTGCTCCCGTCAGAAGCGGTGCAACCGCAACCGCTGCCATGATAATGCGCATACCTTTTTTAAACATTAGTCTCTCTCCCTTTTGATGAGCTTAGATGTTACCGGCGAACCGGCGGTGCTTTCTCCGATCGGCTGTAATCACCGATCGGTGACAAGTTGGAGTGCAATGCGTCAGCCGGATTTGGCCCGACGTCCGTATTGGATGCTGTTCATGAGCACTGCGAGCACGATGACCGCGCCGGTGAAGACGGTCTGCCAGTAGGCCGAGACACCGATGATCACCAGGCCGTCCGAAAGGAATCCGATGACGAAGGCACCGAGCATCGTGCCGCGCACCGTGCCGCGACCGCCTGTCAGCGCTGCGCCGCCGATGACGACAGCGGCAATCGCGGTCAGTTCATAGGTGGTGCCGGCTGTCGGGCCGGCCGATGTCAGCTGCGAGGACAGCACCAGCCCTGCAATGGCGGCGCAGACGCCGGAAAACACGTAGACGAGAATCTTGACCTGCTTGACCGGGACACCGGAAAGATCGGCGGCGCGCTCATTGCCGCCCGAGGCATAGAGCCAGCGGCCGAAGGCGGTGCGGCTGAGAACGATCCCGCAGATGATTGCAAGCGCGGCGAGCACGATGACGCCGATCGGGACGCCGGCGAGACGATTGAAGCCGAGCCAGTCGAAGCCGATATTGCCGAGCTCCGGCCGACCGCCGAGATTGTTGTAGGTAAGACCGTTGGTCATCAGCAATGCGATGCCGCGCGCGACATAGAGGACGCCGAGCGAGGCGACGAACGCCGGAACCTTCAGGTATGCGATGAGCACGCCGTTGACAGCGCCGACGACGGCGCCGAGCGCGCAGGTCAAGATGACGACGGCCCAGACCGGCGGATAGAGAATGACGCCGAAGCTCGAAATGGTGACGCCCTGCATCAGGAAGCCGGCGATACAGCCGGCAAGGCCCAGGGTAGATCCAACAGACAGATCAATGCCGCCATTGAGGATGACCAGCAACATGCCAATGGCCAGAATACCGAAGATGGCGACATGCGAGGCCATGGTCAGGAAGTTGCTGAGCGAGAAGTAATAGGGCGACAGGAAGGAGAAGACCGCGATGATGACGATCAGCGCGAAGAAGGCGCGCCCTTCCAGGATCAGCCGCACGAGGTTGAAATTCCGCCGCTGTCCGTTCGAAATGGGTTTCTTTTCAGTGATGTTCGTGACTGACATAATCAGTGCTCCATGAATGCGGCTAGTGCGCGACCACTGCTTCGCCGGAGGCGGCCATGATCTTCTCTTTGGGGACGTCGGGACCGAATTCGGCTGATATCTTGCCGCGGTGCATGACGATGATGCGATGGGCGATGCTGAGGCACTCGGCGACTTCCGACGTCGAATAGATCACCGCCAGGCCTTCCTTGGCGCGCTCGGCCAGCAACTTGAAGACTTCGGCCTTCGCGCCGATATCGATGCCGCGGCTCGGCTCGTCGAGCAGGATCACCTTCGGCGCCGTCGCCAGCATCTTGCCGATGACGACCTTCTGCTGGTTGCCGCCCGAAAGTGAACCGATCGCAGCGTCGCCGCCATCGGTCTTGATGTGAACCTTGCGGATCGAGGTGTCCACCAGCGCCCGCTCGCGGCCGCCGGACGTGAAGAGACCCTTGGTGAAGGCGCCGATACTGGCAAGCGACAGGTTCGAGCCGACGGTCATCGTCTGGACGAGACCGTCCCGCTGCCGGTCTTCTGGCACCAGAACCAAGCCCTGGGCGATGCGGCCGGCAATGCTGAGATGGCCGACGTCGTTGTTCCCAAGCAGAACGTGGCCGCCGCTCGATCTCAGGCGTCCCGCGACGCATTCGAGCAATTCCGTGCGTCCGGCCCCCATGAGCCCGTAGATGCAGACGATCTCGCCGGCCCGGACCTGAAGCGACATGCGGTCGACTGCGTTGTAGGCAGCGCCCGAAGGGCCGGGAACGGTAAGGTTGTCGATCGTCAGCGCGACGTCGCCCATCTTATGGCCGGTCGGCGGGCTGCCGAGATCGAAATTGTCGCCGACCATGTTGCGCACGATCCATTCGAGATCGATGTCCTTGCGCTCAGCGTAGGCCGTCATGTTGCCGTCGCGGAGCACGACGGCATGGTGGGTGATCTGCAGCGCTTCTTCGAGATGGTGCGAGATGTAGACGATGGACACACCACGCGCCGTCAGGTCGCGAATGACCTTGAACAAGACCTCGACTTCGGTGGCGCTGAGGGCCGATGTCGGCTCGTCCATGATCAGGATGCGCGAGTTGACCGAAAGAGCGCGGGCGATTTCGACGATCTGCTGCTGGCCGAGGCGCAGATCCTCAACCGGCGTCATCGGGTCGATATGCTCTTCCAGTTCCTCCATCAGCGCCCGCGTCTGGCGCTCTTCCTCGGCGAAATCGACGACACCGCCCTTCATGATCTCGCGACCCATGAAGATGTTGTCGCGCACGCTGAGATTGGGCGCGAGGCTCAATTCCTGATGGATGATCGAGATGCCGCAGGAGCGGGCATGTGTCGACGAAGCGAAGCTGATCGGGTTGCCGTCGAGGATGATTTCGCCTGATGTCGGCTGTATGACGCCGGAGAGGATCTTCATCAGCGTCGACTTGCCGGCACCGTTCTCACCAAACAATGTCGTGACTTCGCCGCGCCGAATATCGAAATTCACACCCTTCAGTGCGTGGACGCTGCCATAGGACTTGGCGACGTTGCGGGCGGCGAGAACGACTTCGCCTGTGCCGGCTTCTTTTTCCTCTGCCTGGCTCATTTCAGTTCGACCTTCACGGGGGTGACCAGCCAGTTCTTGGGATTGATAAGCTTGAACACGCCGATAACCGTTGCCGTCTTGCCCGTCAGTTTCTCGGGATCAAGACTGCCGAGGGTCGCCTTCTTCATCTCGTTGTTGATGGCGGAGCCGGCATCCTGATATTCGATCTGGTTGGTGAACTGGCCGAATTGGATCTTGCCGGTCGCATCGCGAAGATCGGTGCCGTTGATCGCCGGGCCGGTCTGTACTCGAACGGTGATACCCTCAGGCAGGCCGTCGACCTTGAAGTCATTGAGGTTGGCCTTGCGGTCGCCAAATGTGCCTGACAGCGAGACGGGAAGCACGGGGCCGGTGCTGGTGGCGACACCATATTTCGCGCCGGCGGCCTTTTTGTCGGCCAGAATGGCATTGCCGAGCGTCACCGCATCGACAGCTCGCTGTTGGACATCTGCCAGAACCTTCGGAAATTCCTGGGCGCCATAGGCTTCCGGCGAGAAGGCCTGCTCGCGCACATCATGCGTGGAGCCGATCTTGACCACCTTTGTATCGGCGGCAATGGCGCCGATCACGATCACGACGGCGGCAATACCGGCGGCGATCTTGAGCTTGGAGCCGGTCGGCTTGGCAGTTGCGTATTGAATTTGCGTATTCATGTTCAAACGACCTTCGGCATATCAGCCGGATTGCCTGATGGAGAACGAGAAGAAAGGCGCTGCGATCGTGGCAACGATCTAGCGAGGGCCCGGCACGCCACATCGGGCACGCAGACGCTCCGCTCGGTTTCGGTACAGGCCGTCACCGGAAGGAAAATTCAACATCAGGAGCCTCCTCAGCATGCGGGCGTCCGTCTCCTCCAGCCGCCCAATGGAACTCACAATCATCTCGTTTCCGTAATAATTGTGATAGAAGTGTGTTAATAACTGCAAATCATATGTTATAAATTTCAGAGCGTGTCAACTGCCATCTGTTGCGTTTCGTGAGCCGGGCATCTTCCCATACGCTGGCGTTCCGTACTTCGAGTATGCCGCAACCCCTCTTCAATGAACCAGTTTTTCAGTCACGCCGAATTGTCTGCATATGAGACGTGTTCTCAAAAGAAAGCCGTCCCAAACAATTGATAAATATGAATATTATTCATATCCGTGTGAATGAAGTCCATGCCTCGCTTCTTGCGGTACCGACTCTGTTCGCGGATAGGCGCTCCTCGCATTGCTCTCGCCCAGCTCACTTTCGTAAGCCCTCCTCGGTGCAGCTGGGGAATTGACAACGTCCATTTTATATGAAAAAAATTACAATACCAGAAAAATATTACGACATATGTGATATCTCTGTGGTATAACGTGGCTGTGTATAAACAGGCGCTGTTGCACGATGGTCGGGCGATATGATTTGTGGATTCGAGGGTGAGGTTCTCTTGGTCCGGGATAGTCCGCTTTTCGGTGCTGAAAGTAGCCGTGGTGCAGGCGGCTTGGAGCAAACCCTCAGGCTCTGGGTCGATCGGGGAGGAATGAACGTGCTTTTTGTCGATGCGAACGTCCCAGTCGCGGGGCAGGTTGTGGCGGAGCCGGCGCACAATGCCTAGGAGCGACGGGATCATTATCGGGATCGATGCCGGAACCTCCGTTCTCAAGGCCGTTGCCTTTGAATTATCAGGCAGGCAGATCGCTTCAGCTTCGGCGCGAAATCGATATCAGACAGGCGAAGGCGGCTCGGTCACGCAGTCGCTCGACCAGACGTGGTCGGACTGCGTCAGCGCGCTGCTTGGCCTTAGCGATAAGGTGTCGGATCTCGCCTCCCGCGCGGTTGCCATTGCCGTTACGGGGCAGGGGGATGGAACCTGGCTTGTCGGTGCCGGCAACGCCCCGGTTGACGATGCCTGGCTCTGGCTCGACGCCCGGGCTGCATCGACCGTTACGCGCCTGAGCGCTGAGGCGAACAACCGTGCGCGTTTCGAGGCGACCGGCACGGGTCTTAATACCTGTCAGCAGGGTGCGCAGCTCGCCCATATGGATCGCTTCATGCCGGAGCTACTCGATCGGGCTGAAACGGCGCTGCATTGCAAGGACTGGCTCTATCTCAACCTGACTGGCGTGCGTGCGACCGATCCATCGGAAGCAAGCTTCACCTTCGGCAATTTTCGCAGCCGCCAGTACGATCCCGTTGTTATCGATGCGCTCGGCCTTGGCCGCCGCCGCTCGCTTCTTCCAGAAATCATCGACGGCACCGAAATCAGCCATCCCCTGACCGGCGAAGCGGCCAAGGCCGTGGGGTTGCTCGCGGGAACGCCGGTCTGCCTCGGATATGTGGATATGGTCATGACCGCGCTCGGTGCCGGCGTGCGCACCGGCGGCCAGAATGCTGCCTGCTCGACCATCGGGTCGACGGGCGTGCACATGCGCGCGAAGGCTGTAGCGGACGTCCATCTCAATGACGAGGGTACCGGTTACGTCATCGCCCTGCCGATCCCCGGGATCGTGACGCAGGTTCAGACCAATATGGGCGCGACGATCAATATCGACTGGATCCTGCGGATCGCGGCGGAGCTGATGTCCGAGGGCGGCCAGCAGATTTCCTATTCGGACCTTATTCCGCGCATCGATGCCTGGTTTGCCGAAAGTCGCCCGACGAACCTTCTCTATCATCCGTACATTTCGGAGGCGGGAGAACGGGGCCCCTTTGTCAACGCGCATGCCCGCGCCGGGTTCACCGGGCTTTCCACGCGTCACGGCTTTGCCGACATGCTGCGCGCCGTGGTCGAAGGGCTCGGCATGGCGACGCGCGATTGCTATGCGGCCATGGGAGATATGCCGTCGGAACTGCGCATCACCGGGGGCGCCGCCCGCTCGCGCGCCTTGCGCAGCTCCCTGTCTGCTGCCGTCAAGGCGCCGGTGCGAATTTCGGATCGCGAAGAGGCGGGTGCTGCCGGGGTGGCGATGATGGCGGCCGTTGCTATCGGCGCCTATCCGGACATGGACAGCTGTATCGCCGAATGGGTGACGCCTTTGCTTGGCGAAGCCGAGGCACCGAATGTCGAGGACGCCGAGCGCTACGACCGGCTGTTCGACGCTTACAAGGATGTACGAGAAGCGATCGCGCCCACCTGGGACAAGCTTGCACAGCACTAGCCCGACATGGAGCTGAGGCGCCCTTGAAATTTGATTTGATGATGCCCGAGGCATCCGAAGGAGCATGACATGACTGAACCCGAAATCTTGGATCTCTTTGTGATCGGCGGCGGCATCAATGGTGCCGGCATTGCCCGCGACGCAGCCGGCCGGGGTCTTTCGGTCGTGATGTGCGAGAAAGGCGATCTGGCAGAGGGAACATCCTCACGGTCCGGCAAGCTGGTGCATGGCGGTCTGCGCTATCTCGAATACTACGAATTCCGTCTGGTGCGCGAAGCGCTGATCGAACGCGAAGTGCTCCTGAATTCGGCAAGCCATATTATCTGGCCGATGCGCTTCGTGCTGCCGCATAGCCCAACGGATCGTCCCGCCTGGCTCGTTCGCCTCGGTCTTTTCCTCTACGACCATCTCGGTGGCCGCAAGAGGCTGCCGGGTACGCGCTCGCTCGATCTGCATCGCGATCCCGAGGGCGCACCTATCCTCGACCAGTATTCCAAGGGGTTCGAATATTCCGACTGTTGGGTTGATGACGCGCGGCTTGTCGTCCTCAATGCGCTCGATGCAGCTTCCAAGGGCGCGCAGATCCTGACGCGCACGGCCTGTATCAGCGCCCGGCGCGATAAGGGTGGCTGGATTGTCCAGACGCGCGACCAGCGCTCTGGCGAAGTGCGCACGGTGCGCGCTAAGGTTCTGGTGAATGCATCAGGCCCATGGGTCAACGACATCATCAACCGTGTTGCCGGCTCCAACAGCCGCCGCAGCGTCCGCCTCGTCAAGGGCAGCCATATCATCGTTCCGAAGTTCTGGAGCGGGCAGCAGGCCTATCTGGTGCAGAACCACGACAAGCGTGTGATCTTCATCAACCCCTACGAAGGCGACAAAGCGCTGATCGGTACGACCGACATCCCCTACGAGGGCAAGCCGGAGGAGGTGAAGGCCGATGAGACGGAAATCGACTATCTGATCGCCGCCGTAAACCGCTACTTCAAGGAAAAGCTGCGTCGTTCCGATGTGATCGAAAGCTTCTCCGGCGTCCGGCCGCTGTTCGACGACGGCAAGGGCAATCCTTCGGCCGTAACACGCGACTATGTCTTCGATCTCGACGAGACCGGCGGCGCGCCGCTTCTCAACGTTTTCGGCGGCAAGATCACGACGTTCCGCAAGCTCTCGGAGCACGCCATGCAGAAGCTTGCCAAGTTCTTTCCGAAGATGGGCAGCGACTGGACGCGTGACGCCAAGCTTCCGGGCGGCGATATCCCGAATGCCGATTATGTCGCTTTCGCCGATTCCCTGCGTTCGGCCTATCCCTGGATGCCGCGCGCGCTCGTGAACCATTACGGCCATCTCTATGGTGCACGCACCAAGCAGATCGTCGGGGGTGCTACGTCTCTTGCCGGGCTCGGACGCCATTTCGGCGGCAATCTCTATGAGGCGGAGGCTCGTTACCTGGCGGCTTCGGAATGGGCGCAGAAGGCGGAAGATGTGCTCATGCGCCGCACCAAGGAAGGGCTGCGCATGACGGCCGAGGAAAAGGCGGATTTCTCCGCCTGGTTCGACGCCGAACTGGCCCTGGCCGCCTGAACCATTCGATCATTGCCGGGAACCGATATCCATGCCCTTGACCCTTTCACTCAACACCAACCCGCTGGTAAACCGCTTCGCCGAGCCGGCTGACCTGATCGAAACGGTCGCGCGCGACCTGCGCATCCGCGATCTGCAGCTGACGCATGAGTTCATCAATCCCAGCTGGCAAGCCCCCGTCATCCGCCGGCTGACGCGCGTTATGCAGGCCGCGTTGAAGCGCACCGGCGTTCGCGTGACCTCGGGCATGACCGGCCCATACGGTCGCCTCAACCATTTCGGCCATCCGGACAAGGATGTCCGGCGCTACTATGTCGATTGGTTCAAGACCTTTGCCGACATCACCGCCGATCTCGGCGGCCATTCCGTCGGCACGCAATTCGCGATTTTTACCTACAAGGATTACGACGATCTCGTCCGGCGCGAGGAACTGATCAAGATCGCGATCGATTGCTGGGGTGAGGTCGCGGAGCATGCCCGCGCGGCTGGCCTTTCCTATGTATTCTGGGAGCCGATGAGCATCGGCCGCGAATTCGGCGAGACCATCGAGGCATCTCTTGCGCTGCAAGACCGCTTGACGAAGGCGCGGCTTGCCGTGCCGATGTGGATGATGGCCGATATCGATCATGGCGATGTCACCTCGGCCAATCCCGACGACTATGATCCCTATGCCTGGGCGCGCGCCATCCCCAAGGTTTCTCCGATCATCCATATCAAGCAGAGCCTGATGGACAAGGGCGGCCACCGGCCCTTTACTGCGGAGTTCAACGCCAAGGGCCGCATCCAGCCGGCGCCTTTGCTTGAGGCTTTTTCAGAAGGTGGTGCCAAGGACAACGAGATCTGCCTGGAGCTGTCGTTCAAGGAGCGTGAGCCCAACGATCGCCAGGTTATTTCGCAGATTGCCGAAAGCGTCGCCTTCTGGGCACCTCATATCGACACGGGCGTTGGCGACTTGCATATCTAGCCGCGGAAACAGCTGAATCTTGATTCGGCAGCCAAATCAGCCACGAGGCGATGTTAGAGGCGTTAAATCGAGATCGGAAAACGAACAGGCGGACCTATATGCGTGATGAAGTAGGGAGGAGCGGCCGATGACCGATGCCGATGCTTCGCTGGCCGTGCGGGCCGCTTGGCTGCACTATGCCGGAGGATTGACGCAGTCCGAGGTAGCCAAGCGTCTTGGCGTGCCCTCGGTCAAGGCGCATCGACTGATCGCGCGGGCGGTTGCCGATGGCGTGGTGAAAGTGACGATCGATGGCGATATCGTCGAATGTGTCGAGCTTGAAACGAAGATCGCTGCACGTTTTGATCTGCAATATTGCGAGGTTACTCCCGATCTCGGCGAGGAGGGGTTCGCGTTCCGCGCTCTGGGCCAGGCCGGCGCCGGCTTCCTGCGACGTGAAATCGAGAGCGGCAACAACAAGGTCATTGGCCTCGGCCATGGGCGCACGCTCTCGTCCGCGGTTCACCACATGTCTCGCGTCAGCGCCAAGGATCTGCGCTTCGTCTCGCTGCTCGGTGGACTGACCAGAAACTATGCCGCCAACCCCTATGACGTGATGCATCGCATCGCCGAAAAGACCGGCATGCAGGCACATGTGATGCCGGTGCCGTTTTTCGCCAACACGCGCGAGGATCGGGATGTGCTGTTGGCCCAGCGCGGCGTCAAGGAAGTGTTCGACCTGGCAAACGGCGCCGAGCTGAAGCTCGTCGGCTTGGGCACGGTCGATACCAATGCACAACTCGTGCTCTCGGGCATGGTGGAGCCGCACGAGATCAAGGAGGTCACGGCTGCCGGCGGTGTCGGCGAAATTCTCGGTCATTTCTTCGATGCGGACGGCAATATTCTCGAGACGACGTTGACGGCGCGCACGCTGTCGGCATCGCTGCCGCGTTCGAAGAAAGAGCGGCTGGTGGCGCTTTCGGGCGGCCTGCCCAAAGTCGAGGCCATTCGGGCAGTTCTGAAGAGCCGCTGTCTATTCGGTCTGATCACCGATGAGAGGACAGCACAGGCGCTATTGAAGGATTAGCCCTGGCTCACGTCGAGCGAAACACAAGACCGCATCAACATAACAGAAAAAATGTTGAATTGTTAGATTTTTGTGTTATATTCTATTTGGTTCCATCCGAGTGAAAGCTGGAGTGCAAGGTGAAGCGGGAAGAGCGCCAGCAATCGATCATCAATCTGCTCGTCGAGCAGAAGACCGTCGATCTCGACGATCTGGCTGATCGCTTCACCGTGTCCAAGATGACCATTCATCGCGATCTCGATGATCTCGAGCAGTCAGGCGTGCTGCGCAAGGTTCGCGGCGGTGCCACGATCGATGCCGGCACCCAGTTCGAAAGCGATTTCCGTTTCCGCGAGCGCCAGGGGCACGAAGAAAAGCTCAGCATGGCGCGCTGCGCGCTCGCTCTGGTCGAGCCCGGAATGACCGTTATGGTCAATGACGGATCGATGGCGGCCGTCCTCGGCGAGATGCTGCTGCAGAAGCGGCCATTGACGCTGATCACCAACAATGCTGCGATCATAGACCGCCTGAAAAGCGAAAGCGGCATCACGCTGATCGCGCTAGGCGGCATCTATTCCGCGAAATTCAATGCCTTTCTGGGCGTTGTCACCGAGGAGGCGCTGTCGCGGCTGAGAGCCGACATCGCGTTCCTGTCGACACCTGCCATATCAGGCAGGCTTGCCTACCACATGGACGATAATGTCGTGCGCACGAAACGGGCCATGATCGCTTCGGCCGCCAAGACCTGCCTGCTCGTCAGCCATCAGCGCATGGGGCATACGGCTCTGCACGTGATGGCCGATCTTGCCGATTTCGACGCCGTGATCACCGATCGCGCTCCCGATGCCGCGATTCTCGAGCAGTTCCGCCGAGACGGCATCACCCTCACCATTGCTTCTACCCAGGATATGACATGACAGATACGCCTCGCTATTGGATCGGCACGAGCTGGAAAATGAACAAGACGCTGGCGGAGGCGCGCGCCTTTGCTGAAGCCTTGCGTGCCGCCGATGCGCTGAGAGATCCGCGCATCCAGCGCTTCGTCATCCCGCCATTCACTGCCGTGCGCGAGGTCAAGGCAATCCTGTCTGACAGTTCCGTCAAGGTCGGCGCCCAGAACATGCATTGGGCCGACCAGGGCGCCTGGACGGGAGAGATTTCACCGCTGATGCTGAGGGATTGCGATCTCGACATCGTCGAGCTCGGCCATTCCGAACGTCGCGAGCATTTCGGCGAGACCAATGAGACCGTCGGCCTGAAGACCGAGGCGGCCGTCCGCCATGGGTTGATCCCGCTTATCTGCATCGGCGAGACGCTGAACGATCGCGAAAGCGGTCGCGCGGCGGAGATCTTGAGCGAGCAGGTGATCGGCGCGCTTTCGAAGCTTTCTGATCAGCAGAAACAGGCGCAGATCCTGCTGGCCTACGAACCAGTCTGGGCGATCGGCGAAAAGGGAATTCCCGCCGAACCTTCCTATGCCGACGCACGCCAGGCCGAGATTATCGCCGTCGCGCAAAACGTGCTCGGCCGAAAAATTCCATGCCTCTACGGCGGATCGGTCAATCCGCAAAATTGTGAAGAACTCATATCCTGCCCGAACGTAGACGGGCTTTTCATCGGGCGCTCGGCCTGGAACGTCGAAGGCTATCTCGACATCCTCGCCAAGTGCGCCGCCAAACTCTGAGGAGACTGCAATGAAGCTTGCAATTGCTGGAGACAGCGCCGGCGAGGGCCTCGCCAAGGTTCTCGCCGATCATCTGAAGGACCGTTATGAGGTGAGCGAAGTGTCGCGCACGCAGGACGGCCCGGATGACTTCTATGCCAATCTCGCCGACCGCGTCGCTTCCGGCGTCCTCGACGGCACCTACGACAAGGCAATCCTCGTCTGCGGCACCGGCATCGGCGTCAGCATTTCCGCCAACAAGGTGCCGGGCATCCGCGCGGCCCTGACCCACGATACCTATTCGGCGGAACGTGCCGCGCTGTCGAACAACGCCCAGATCATCACCATGGGCGCCCGCGTCATCGGCACTGAACTGGCCAAGGCCATCGCCGACGCTTTCCTGGCCCAGACCTTCGACGAGAAGGGACGGTCAGCCGGAAACGTGAATGCCATCAACGAGGTCGATGCGAAGTACAACGCTCGCTAAGACCTGTCTCCCAAGACGCAGCGAGCCCGGCTGATCCCTCTCGATCGGCCGGGCTTGTCTGTATTTGGCGGCAAGGTGACCGGGCGGTTATCTGGCGCGGCGGCCTACCAGCCATTGCTTGAACTCGACATTGGTATCGGTCTGGATGGCGCCGACGCCGGCCTCGACAAGCGCGCCCCATACACTTTGCGGATCCTTGACGGCGCGGCTGTCGTTGAAATCGAGATTATGAGCGACGTCGAGCGTGTTGACCCACATCCGGATGTTTTGACGCTCCAATTCCTCGCGGCCAGCCGCAAGATCGGCGATATCGGTGAATTTCACCTCGACCATCGGCGCGCGCAGCGGCTCGATCAGCCTTAGATCCTCGGCGAATTTGCCGGGCCTGGCGCGGAACATCGGCATATAGGGGACGGAGCCGAACCAATCGGCATCGAGCACCGGGAAGTTGCCGCTCTCCGGCTCGACATCGGACTTGATGATGACGTGACCTTCTGCACCTAGCCGCCGGACCGTTGCAATCACCAGCGGCAGTTCGCGTAGAAATTTCGTGTCGATATTGACGAAGACGCGCCCACGCGCCTCCTCGAGTGCTTCCTCCAGTGTCGGCACATGCTCGTCGGTCAGTGGCGCCGACTCGCCGCCTGCGCCTGCGCGAAGGCGTGCATCGCGCACCGTCGCGAAGTCGGTTGCGCCGACGACGCCCTTGCCGGATGTGGTGCGGTCAAGCGTTTTGTCGTGGATGACGACAAGCGTGCCGTCCGCGGTTGCCTGGGTATCGATTTCGACAAATTCGACGCCCAGTTCCGCGGCAGCGCGGATTGCCGCTAACGAGTTTTCCGGCGCTGCCGTCCATAGGCCGCGATGGGCAATGGTGAGAATATCCGGGTTTTCGCGCGAGAGAGCCGAGTAAATGTCGGCGAGGCGAGGCGAGGGCGAGGCGGCGGTCTGACTGGGCATCAAGATGACTTTCGGGTCCTGATCGGTTTCAATGGCGATATCGCATCCCTGCGTTTCAGCTGAAGAAAGCATGCGCAGATGGTTTGATCGTCTATTAATACGCATAAAGTGTAGTATTTGTGACAGAGCCTGTTAAAGGTCTCATGGGGCGATGCGGTCGGATTGCGAGAGGGCTAAGCCGGGGCCAGAAGGATGAGGATATATCTATGGCTGCGTCTGAAGGATCTCCGCTGGCGAGCGAAAACGAGCGTCTCATTCTCGATATTGTTCGCCGGCATGAACCGATTGCGCGCGCGGCGATAACGGCACATACCAACCTGACCCAGCAATCGGTGCATCGCCTGGTCGAGACGCTGCTGATGCGGGGGCTGCTTTGTACGGGTGCGCCGCTCAAGGGCATGCGCGGCCAGCCAAGCCCGACGATCCAGCTGGTGAGGCATGCAGTCTATTCCGTCGGCATTTCCGTCAATACCGACGCCGTAACCCTATCTCTCGCCGATTTTGGCTGCAACATCATCGCGCAGCAGACGTTGGAGTTGGTCCCGAGCGATCGCCGGGCAACGCTTGCAGCACTCTCGCGAACGCTACAGTCCCTTCTGAAGGAGCATGCCGTATCGCGCGATCGTCTTATCGGGCTTGGCTTTGCCATGTCGGGCTTCTTCGTCTCGGACAATCGCGCTTTCAACGCTCCGGAAGCCCTAAGGGACTGGTCGCTGTTCGACCTGCGACCCGAATTGGAAGAGGTCTTCGAGCTGCCCGTTTGGCTGGAGAACAATGCCACGACAGGCGCTATCGGCGAAAGCCTGCGCGGCGTCGGACTGTGGTGCTCCACCTTCGCCTACCTCTCCTTCAATTACGGCTTTGGCGGCGGTCTCGTGCTGGAGGGCAAGCCCTATCACGGCTTTCACGGCAATGCGGGGGAATTCAGTGTCATCTACACGCCCGAAGAGTCAACTCGACGCCCGGCCTTGCAATATCTGATCGCTGCCTTGCGCAAGAATGGCATCAGCATCGTCTCGGTCGAAGAACTGCGACAAAACTTCGATCCGACCTGGCCGGGCGTTGAGGATTGGCTCGCGGAGACCATGCCGGCGCTCGATCGATTGATCGCTACATTGGTTGGCGTGGTCGATCCGCAGGCCATCGTCTTTGGCGGGCAATTGCCGGCGGAACTCGGGCGGATGATGATGTCTCGCCTGAACATGCCTTCCGGGCGTCGCCATCGCTACGGCGTCGCGCCAGGGGAGGCGCGGCTGGTCCTCAGCGAGACGAAGGGGGATGCCGCCGCCATTGGTGCAGCGCTCCTGCCTTTGAAGTTCCGCTACTTTTTGTAACACAGCCGCCTTAATCGGTGCGTATTTGGATGCGCAGTTTGGCTTCGACCCACCACGAAAATGTGAAGGGGCGGGCGTAGCCAACTGCTCGAAGTTTGCCTCGGCTCCGAGAGACAACCGGATTTCGTTCCGCCGCATCATCGATTCAGCGCATTGTCAGAAGGCATTGATAATTCACCGTCAGGGTTTTCTGGACGACCGCAATTGACGCGCAAGACTGCTATTATCATCGGCAATGGAAAACTGGAGAACGCTCCCTTTGGAGTCGTGGACGACGCTCAATTTGTCATGCGTTTTAACAAGCCCAATCTCGCCGACGACGTGAGCGACTCACGCACGGATATGCTCATGCTGGCCGCGTCGAGCAAGGTCTTGCATCGACGCATGATTGATCCGGACTTTCTGGAAAACGCGGCGATTAAATCTGCGCAAGTGCTGATGTTCGCCTATCATCCCGAGGTCATCCGCAAATGTCACCCCGCCGCAATATCTTCCAGCGTCTGGGGAGGTCGACGGCGGATTGGACCATGCAGACGATTGATCTCATGGGGCATGCCGGCAAGGAAATCCGTATGATGCTGCCGCGATTTTGTGCGGACGGCTGTGCGGAGCTCGACATTGCGGGGCCTCGGATGCGGAAGGTGCTCCCCAGCGCCGGCTTCCTCGGCATCTGTTATGTTCTGGCAAACTTTCCTGCCTCCGAGTGGGATATCAAGCTGTGCGGCTCCAACTGGCAGGGATGGAAGCGGCATGATTGGCAAAATGAGCGAGCATGGGTCGAGGAGAAAATTGCGAGAGGTCATATCGCCTTGGTTGCTTAAAGCGCGCGACGCGGGCCGGTCGTAAATGTTGGCATATCTGCGCTGGTTGCTATTGCGTGAGTAGGCCGCGCAATTCCGATAGCTTGTCATTGACCAGCCAACCGTAATAGTTCTCCTCCGGCAGCTTCTGGCCGCCGGCAGCATCGGCTGCCTGCCGTAAGGCAAGCGCTCGGCGCCGCGGCTGCCCGACATTATAGAGTGTGGCGGTCAGGCCGGGATTGTCGGTAATGTCGAAACCCTGGGCCTTATAGACATCGATCGCATCCCTGACGATCGCCGCGATATAGATGACGCTGCGGTCGGGATCCATGATGTCGCGATAGATTGCCTGCGGATCGTCGGCGGACAGTTTCGGCAAGCCACTGGTCGCATGCACGAGGTCGGTGACTTCGAGTGCGGTCAGCGGACTGATCTGGCCAAGACCAAAGGTCTGGCCCGCAAAGAAGGGCTGGAAGAAAGCACGCTGGAACGTCATGTTTTCATAGGTGACGCCGTCGATGACCTTACCGCGGAAACTTTTGTCCCAGGTCTCGTCGCGGCATTCCCACAATTCGGCGCTGCCAGCGAAGGCGTCGCAATGGGCGAATTCCGGCTTTTTCAGAAAGGATTGAACGCTTACGTCCTTGTAGCTGAACTTGAAGTCGGCCTGGGAATAGGCGAGGGCCTTGACGTAATAGGACTTTACCCTGTTGACGATCGTGATGTTGTACGTGTGTTCGCCGACCAGCGCGCCGACGATGTGGATGGGGTCAATCTGATAGGTTTGCGCCGCCTTCTTGATCGAGGCCATCAGCTCTTTATCCTCGCGAAGCACGCGGACGATCTTTTGGTACTTCTCCTCGTAGGTCGTATCGAAAGCCTTCGCTCGCAACGCCGATGTGTTGGGTATCGGCGGCTGTACGCTGTTGCGATTGCCCGCAGGCACCCGTACCAATTCGTGCCCGAGGCAGGCGCTTGCGAGGGTCAAAATAACAAGAAGGCTAAGCGCAGGGGTTTTCGACAGGCTTGTTCGCATTCGCAATGGCTTTCAAAATAGTCCCCGGCACCGGGATGATCTTCATATTCGATCGGCTCGCGAAGGCAAGGACACGTGCTTCTTCCGCCCGCCGAATCACAATAAACTTTCCGTAGATCAGCTTCCGGCTGCAGAGGCGCGTAGCTGTGCTGCTGGAGCGCGCTGTAAACCCGCCGCGGTCGCTATTGGGGAGGATACCGGTGAAACATCTTTTAATGGCCGGAGGTATCTTGCTCGCGGCGGCCCCAGGCGAGGCGGTGCCCACGATGGCCGATGTTCCGGCTCTCGCGAAGGCCGCGGTCGCGAGGCGCATCGACGTGCCGGCTTCCGCCATTCACATCTTGACCGCCAAGTCGAGTTCGAAAATGCCCGGTTTCGTCGTCTGCGGCCGCATTGATGGCACTTCCGGCGCGGGAGGGGAAAGCACTCCGGAAGCGGAGCGTTTTTTTGTCATCATACCCGGCGATTTCGCCATATTGGACCAGGACGGCAAAAGCCTTGTTGACACCTATTGGTCCGAAAATCACTGCGAATGAGCCGTCAGCGCCTTGCTGATCATGGCGAGTTCTTCGGGCGTGCGGCCCGATTCCAGCCGGACCCAGCTGTTCGGATTGGCGGCGGATTGGCGCTTGATGAACGTATAGCCGGTCCCGGCCCAGGTCTTGATGGAGTCTGTTAGATTGTCGAGGATCAGATCGCCGTCATTCGTCCGGGCCATCAGGACGAGGTGTCCCTCATTGTGGGTGTCGAGGACCACGGTCAACAGCAGCGCCGAACGCGGCCAGCCGGCTTCTATAAGCAGCTTCTTTTTCAGAAGGACGTAGTCGTTGCAATTGCCGGCGCCGTCGTCCGGGTAGGTCCACCAGTTGATGATGCCGAGCTTGTAGATTCCGTAATGATCGTTGTCGCCGATACCCTGAATCTCGTGATTGACCAGGCTGTTGATCTGCTGCAATTGCGCTCGGCGCTCTTGGTTGATCGTGACAAATTCTTCGCTCGTCTGGCTGGGGACGCATTCCGCAGGCTGCGCCGCGCAGAAGCCGGTCCAGCCGACGGGCGCACTAGCATTGGTGATGATACGGGCAAACTGATGCGCCTCGGTGGCAGCATTCGCGACGGGTTTCGCGGTGGTTGCTGTCGAAAATAGCAGGCCGGCAACGAAGAGAAAGCTGGCAGCGACGAGGAATGAACGCATATTCGGCTCCATGAATGCGGTTCATGAAATCCGATGCGATCAAATTTATTCAGAAGAAGATTATTCGCATTTTAGCAAAGCTGCGTTTTTTGCGATCGTGGCTGTCGTATACGTTAGTCCGAAGATCAGATTTGCGATTTGATGACCGCGGTACTTTGGAAAAGATGCGCGAATTTCATCGAGATATGGCACTAGCTGAGCGGCTGAAAACCCGCCTGTGATTCAGGCCTCTTCGGATAAGAATCTCCGTCCCGCGGCGCGACGGGGCAGCCAATGAAAACTTCGGGAGGTTTTATGATCGACGATATTCTTGACCGGATGACGCTTGAGGAACAGGTTTCGCTGCTTGCGGGTGCCGATTTCTGGACCACCGCGCCGGTTGAGCGTCTCGGCGTCCCGAAGATCAAGGTTACGGATGGTCCGAATGGCGCGCGGGGTGCAGGTTCGTTGGTCGCCGGCGTCAATGCGGCCTGCTTTCCGGTTGCGATCGCGCTTGGCGCGACATGGAACTCGGCGCTCGTCGAACGTATGGGTGTGGCGCTTGCCGGCCAGGCGAAGAGCAAGGGCGCTGCCGTCCTGCTGGCGCCCACGGTCAATATCCATCGTTCGGGCCTGAATGGTCACGATTTCGAATGCTACACCGAAGTTAGGACGCCTTCTGCTTGCGGCCTGAGCGAAGACCCGGAGGTTTCGTGTTTTCAGGATTAATTTCCGCGAACAGTTCAGAAACGCTTACAGACAAGACTTTCGCGAAGGCCTCAAGGGTCGCTACGGTGACGTTTTCCGTGCCCCTTTCAACGCGTCCAACGTAAGAGCGGTCGATTTCTGCCTCGAACGCAAGCCGCTCCTGCGACAGGCCTTTGGCGACCCGAAGGCGCCTTAGATTCCAGCCGATGGTCTGTCGCACGTCCATTTCGCAACAAATGCATATTAACGGCTTGACAATCGACGGACTGACAGTCCCTAATTGATCGCGATACGTTCCGAGTGCGGCACCGTTCGACAAATATTGCATGGGACTATGCCTTCAGATCCACTTTGCTGCCCTAGCCGAGAAGTTACACCATCGGAGGGGCGGCGAGTGGCCGCGTCGTTGAGCCGCTGGTCAACAACGAGGCGCAGGTTCCCGATCGTAGGAACTATTGAATGTGAGGATGCCATTAATGGATGACCGAGCAGCAGGCACGGAAACGATTGATTGACAGTGAGGAAGCAAAACATGAGCACGGACTACGTCGTGATTGAGGATTGGTACATCCTGACCGAAGCCGAAGCGATCGAGGTTGCAGTCGACCGGCATGGCGAAGATGAAACCACGTCGGTTGCCTATTGTGCGCTTGAGACATGCGGCAATCGCAGCGACCCCGAGTACCGATTTTGGTTCGGTCTGTTTCTTAAGTTGATACAGCGTGGGCACGTCGGCTGGGCCTAGAGATCAGGACATCCGGACGCCGATACCAGGCGGTTTGCTCCGCGCGGCGGTACCGCTCAGGGGCACGCGCGGTCAGCCAAGCCCGACGATCAAGCTGGTGAAGGGGGTAGCCTATTCCGTCGGTGTTTTCATCAACACCGACCCCAAGAAAGCTTTTGTCCCAGGTTTCGTCGCGGCATTCCCACAATTCGGCGCTGCCAGCGAAGGCGTCGCAATGGGCGAATTCCGGCTTTTTCAGAAAGGATTGAACGCTTACGTCCTTGTAGCTGAACTTGAAGTCGGCCTGGGAATAGG